>Ga0180007_10007366_pt1 | contig 10429 bp, 6 predicted proteins | sample MM_PC_MetaG_FD_121122 | JGI IMG/M metagenome (GOLD analysis project Ga0180007, IMG submission 121122) | Groundwater microbial communities from the Aspo Hard Rock Laboratory (HRL) deep subsurface site, Sweden - MM_PC_MetaG | ecosystem: Environmental > Aquatic > Deep subsurface > Groundwater...
AAAAAACTTTTCTTTTATGCCAGAGGTGAAAAAGGCGGCGAAGTTGTTGAGTTTAAGGTAGGCGGTATCACAGGTCAGTATTCTGACAGTGCCGCTTCTACTACCGGAACCGTTGAATTAACTAAGAAATGGCAGTTATTTGAGATCGACCTGGAAGGGCTGGATCTTACCTATATAAACGGCGGGTTCTGTACGGTTTTTGCAAGTACAGCTAATCCGGATGGATGTACATTTTATATTGATGAGGTCCATTTTACAGAAAAAGCAAAACCTGAAAAACTAGTTCAGGCAAAGGAAGATAAGAAATAAGTGAGTTTTAATGAGATTTATACTGATATGTTTACAGATCATATTATGCACAGTAAATAGTTTTGCTTATGGAATCAGCATAGTAAATATGAGTAATAAAGGGTGGGTATTACTGGATAACAGTAATACCCCCTTTATTATTAAAGGGGTATGCTATTCTCCTATCCCGATCGGAAAAATTCCTTACAATTTTAATATGTTCAACGATGAAAATAAACCCTGGCTCCAGGATGGAGATCTTATGGATAGTATGGGAGTAAATACCATCCGGATCTATACCAGCGGATCTGATCCGGATTCCTGTAAAAAATTTATCCGTCAGATGTATAAACTGTATTCGATCAATACGGTCTTCCCTCTGCCCCTTGATATGCATGGTGTGGATTTTGCATCGCAGGAGGAACTGGACAAGGCAAAAGAGAAGATCCTTGATATGGTAAGGGAATATAAGGATACTCCCGGGATCTTACTCTGGCTGGTGGGGAATGAGATCGATTATTACTTTTATGATAACAGGTCTAACTGGGAGACAGAAGAGATCGAAAAGCTTCCTTCACCGTACAAACGGGCCATCGGGAGAGCCGAGATCATATTTCAGTTTGTTAATAATGTGATCAAAGAGATCCATCAGATCGATGATATGCATCCGGTCGGTATAAGCCTGGGAAAGACAGAGTTTTTTAATTCTATAGAGGATAATCTTCCTCATGCTGACTTTATCGGGCTCAATTATTATCAGGCACGGAATTTTTCCAGCGTCTGGTCCTTTACAAAAAGGATCAAGATGCCTATTCTTATTACGGAATTCGGCTATGATGCATATAACACTAAAAAGAAAGAAGAGGACGAAAAAGGTCAAGCCAAGTTCATAGAAAGCATGTGGAAGGATATTTTCAAGAATACATTTTATCAGAATCCGCATGGGATCTGCCTGGGCGGTATGGTCTTTGAATGGACGGATGAATGGTGGAAGTATGATTACGGTCATCCTAATGAACATGATGTCACAGGCACATGGCCGAATGCGGCCTGGCTGGATTTTACCGCGGATGAGCCGAACAATGTCCAGGAGGAATGGTTCGGTATTTTTAAAGTTGTAAGATCAAAGACCAATAAAATAGATACGCGTAAGCCAAGGCTGATCTATGACCGGTTAAAAAAGATGTGGAATAATAAAGTATATTGATATATTATTTTAATAGAACTTTTTAAAATAATAAGGGGGTTGTTATTAAAAAGTTTTTTAAATTTCAAAAGATTGCAGTAATACTTGTTCTCTTAATGGCTGTCACTATAGCTGATGCCCGTGTCGATCGCGGAAAAGGGAATAAAGAGTTCAGGGGAGTGCGGATCAGTAAGTTCCCCTTCTATATTTATTCAAACAAATTAAGTATTTCCTATTTTGCATTATCAGGATACCTGGGTGATGTTGTGAACATCAAGATCTTAAAAGTAGAGGATCCCTATAGTTTTAAAAAATGTATGCGGATCGCCTATAAACCTACTTTTGAAGATCAGAATTACGGCTGGGCCGGAATATTCTGGCAGTGGCCTCCCAATAACTGGGGTGATAATGACAGAGGCGGATATGACCTATCCAAAGCCAGATTTCTCTATTTCTATGCAAGAGGAAGTAAGGGGAATGAATTGATAGAATTTAAGATCGGAGGGGTAAAAGGGCCATATGGAGATTCTGATGAAGCGACAAGCGGAATCATCGCTTTATCAAAGAAATGGAAATTGTATAAGATCGATCTGCGAAAGAAGGATCTGAAGAATATTATAGGGGGATTTGCCGTTCTCTTCCAATCACATTTGAACCAGGATGGCGCTACTGTTTATCTGAATGATGTATACTACACAAAAAAACTTAAACCTGAACCGAAATTCTTTAAAGATTATCTGCAACTGAAAGCTTCTGATAAAGATAAATAAAGATCTGTTACTATCTTGCGATTCTCTTTTGCTCGCCCATAAAGATTTTTAATGAAAGATATTTAATATTTGAAAGATTCTATCTGCCATTTTCTATTAACTAATTGGGCAGGGATGGATTTGAACCACCGTAGGTCGTCGACCGACGGGTTTACAGCCCGTTGCATTTGACCGCTCTGCCACCTGCCCAAGTGAGCTGGTGGAGGGATTTGAACCCCCGACCAGACGCTTACAAGGCGCCTGCTCTACCACTGAGCTACACCAGCATTTAAAATTGTCATAGGAATATAGTCTTTTTTTCTATAATGTCAAATTTTTTTTAAAAAAGAAATAACCGAATAATTCCAAAAATGCAATTCACATTGTATTTTTGGAATTTAACTTTATTTTTTTAGTCCCAAATGCATTTAGCAATGCATTTGGGATTTTGGAAGGGAATCAGACTTTGAGGTGTTCTTTTTATAGTCAGTTAATGATAAAATTCGTTTGCCGGATATTTGATAATGCTTTTTTACTGTCAGCGAATACAATTTTTATTTGACAAGTATTTAGAATTCAGTAAGATTATATCATGTCAGGTGTCCTAATATTATTTATTTGTCTGGTATTGATACTCATCTTCCGCAGGATGGATAAAGCCAATCTTAAGATCAATAAAGTAAAAAGATTTGCAGAAAAAGCCGCTGATGACCTCGAAAAGATCATACAAAATAAAAAGCAGGAAATTCATGATTCGACAATAGACCTTGAGATCTTTTTAAAAAGGACGGAAGGTATTTTAAAAGAACTTGAACAGAAATGGGAAGGCGCTCACCTGAAACAGAATGAGTTTATTGAGAAAGAAGAAAATTTAAAGAAAATCGAAGAGCAGACAAAATTTCTAAATCAACTGTCTATAAAAACCAATGAGAATGTTGAGATTTTAAAGGAAAGATTAAAACTGGTATATAAATCACAGAAAGACATTCAGAGCCTCTCGGATAAAACAAGAGTATTGGATAAAGAGATGAGTGATAAGGTCAGTTCTATTGTTGATAAGTACAAAAATGAGCAGGAAGAGCTGTTCAGCGGATTCAGCATCAGGTTTGAGAATGTAATAGAATCCATAGAATCCACAAAAGAGGAAAAGATCACTCAGATCAGAACGATCACCGATGAGTATCTGAAGAAACTTGAAGATTTTATGGCAGATTCAGTTCACAAACTGGATAAGTCTATTGATAAACAGAAGATGGAACGGGAGAATAGCATTAAGATCATTGCTCAAAAAACTGAAATCTTGAATAATGATATCGGGCAAATGCATGAGAAACTGAGTGCCAATATCAGCAGTCTTGAAGCGGGATTTCAGGATATCCGGAAGAAACATCTTGATACTATCAATAAAGATGTTGTAAACTTCAGGGAAGAAATATCAAAGATTAAAAAGCAGTATTCCGGTCTTGAAAAAGAGATGCTCAGTAAAAGTGAAAGTAAAATAATGCTTCTTGATAAGAGGCTGGACGAGTTTGAGCTTCTTGTCTCCCAGAAAGAGTCCAAACTTGTAGAAGGGTCAAAGATCAAACTTAATGATATAAACTCTTCTTTACGGCTTATCGAAAGAAATATTATTGAACTGGAGAATAAGATCCTTGATAAGGCCAAGTCCCGCATGGAGATTTTTAATAAAAATGTTGATGTAAAATTAAATTCACAGGAAACCCGTATTGTTAATTTTGAAAAAAAATTGCTGAAATCCGTACAGGATGAGATCGCTAGTGTTTCATCCAGGATCAGTAAAATATCCGGGAATGTATCTGACGCAGAGAAAAAGATCATTGATTCCTACTATGGCAAAGTAGAGAAATTTGAGAATAAAATTGCAACCATAGAGAATAAACTAAAGGGCAGCCAGGATGTAGCGATCGGAAAAATAAACGAGCTGATAAAAACATTTGATGAACAGATCAGCACAAGGATGTCACAGGTAGATGAAGTTGTGAAGAAGAGTGAAGATGAGATCATAAAAGATTCCAATAACCGAATGAAAAAAGTAGTAAGTCAGATAGAGAGTATCGAAAAGCGCTTGACCATTGAGGGGAACAAATTGCTTGAAAATCAGTTTTCCAAGATATCGCATCTCAGTGACAGGATCGACAAGATACAGAAGCAGATAGAGGAATTTTTAAAGCAGACCCAGGTCTTCCATGATATCAACAAGATCAAGGGTCAGCTTGATCATGATATAAAATCTTTTGAAACATATATTAAGAAACTGAAAAAAGAGAAGCTATACTTTGGTAAAGTAGAAAAGGAAATGGGTAATTTAATGAAATTTGCGAATGAGGTAAAAACCTCCTACAATGAGCTTAATGCAAGAAAAAAGATCGTAGATAAGCTGCTGGAGAAGATCAATGAACTGGGTAAAGACCTTGAAGAAGTAGATAATAAGATCGTAAAGATCAATAATGAAAAAGATATGGTAAAAGATGTTGAGGTTCGTGTGGATCATTTAAACGATACTTATAAAAAGATCGAAACAGATGTAAACACTCTTAATAAAAAAGATAAAATAGTGCGGGATATCCTGAATTCTGTGACAGTAGCCGGAAACAGGATAGAGGAGATCAACAAACGCTTCCAGCTTTATGATAAAGATATTGATGATCTTTCCAAGAGGAACAACAGGTTGTCAAAATATATCAAAGAGGTTGAAGACAAAGTGCTTGAGGTTTCCGGTACGGAGAGTAAGATCGAAGAAGCCTTGTCTAAATTCGAGGAACTGGATGAGTTACGGCTGGATATTGAGACCAGGATCAAACAGATACAGAAGATGCGCGAGACCCTTGTATCGCAACAGAAGGAGATGGAGCGATTGATCAAAGAAGCGGACGGCAGGATCGGGAACATAGTTACGGCGATGGACAGCATTAAAGGGCCGATGGGTGTGGAAGAGATGGCTCCCCCATCAGTAAATTATGAGCCGAAAAACGAAAAGAGCAAGGCTGTTCTGCGTTTAATGAAACAGGGATGGTCCATAGCTGAGATCGCTAAAAGTCTGAATTTAAGTGAATCTGAAGTGGAACTGATCATTGAAATGAATAAATAAAAACATAAAGCTTTTCCTCAATTATCATACTTTTTATATAATGAAAAATTTTTATGAAATATTAAATGTGTCTATTACTTCATCAATGGAGCAGATCAAACAGCAATATCGGGAATTGGCCAAGAAGTATCATCCGGATGTGAGTCATGAAGAGAAAGCTTTACCCATGTTTAATTTAATAACCAGGGCTTATAAAACATTAACAGATAAAAAGAGACGGATAGAATATAATGAAAGATTAATGAAGGTTCGGTTCAAGGCTCAAGCCGGGGATTTAGCAGTAGATGAAAAGAAGGAGATAAAGATCATCTATTCGCGGTCACTCGGTGTTTTGGCAAAGAGGGGATTTTTTTTAAGTACTATTCCCAAGCGTTTCCGCGAGAAGAATGATATTAAATATGATATAGAAGTTGTTGTGGATTATTATGAAGCACAGAAAGGCGGAATCATTGAGATAGCTGTACCGACAAAACTGCCCTGCTGGGAATGTCAGAGCCGCGACCATTACTGTCCGATCTGTGACGGGAAGGGATATATTATGCGGCCCACAAAAATAAAAGTGGTCATTCCTACGGCTCCTAGGAATGGGGAGATCTTTGAAGTAAATTTAAGTAAGATCAAACAGGGAAACCTGGCGGTTATTCGAGCTCAGAAATTACGGTTGAAGATAGTGCTCTCTAATGATAAAACAGATCATAAGCAACTAAGTGGAGTTTAATTCTAAAAAGAAAAGATAGAGACGGCGGATCATTGTTATAAATAATATTAGCAGGCATCTCCTTGACGGATAAAGGCAATTAAGAGAGTATCCAAGCCGGAAAAATTTATTTTATGACTGTTCGGTTTAGTTTCTATCAAATTTATTAAATGCTTTATGGAAAATAATTACCAGGGAAAATACTTTTCTTTTTTTAACATCCGGAATAATCAGACACAGCTTGTGAAATTCAGATCCAGAGATGAAAAATATTATTCAGCCAATACAATCTGGGAACAGAAGATCATCCCTAATATATTGTTCGAACTCAATTATGATGATAAAAATGTGAGCCTGGTTGACCCGGCTGTGCCTGATGAAACTATTGAGATCCTCTTCCTGGATGAGACATATTACGAGAATGAAAAGATTCAATTCATTGTCTTCAATAAAGATTATATATCATTTGATCTTTCATTGATCATACTCGATGAGGAAAATAATATCAGCTTTCACAGTGATACAGCCTTTCAGAAAACAGACCAATACAAGATCCTCAGAGCTGATCTTTTTCATACAGGTCAATACAGGATCATGTTCTATGTAGAGCATAAGTTTAAATTTTTTACTCTTCTGCGGATCAGGAAGAATGATCTGGCAAAGTATATTATCGATCAAAAAAAGTCAAAGAATAAAATTAAATTTTCTCTGTTTCCACAGGAGTATAAGGATGAACTGGAAGTTAATTATACTGATTTAAATAATTTCACTCCGGCCTATAATACCGTCTTGACAGAATCTGAGGAAGAGGTTGAAGAGCTGTATGTTCCTTTAAGTGAATTATTTAAAAAAGATATAAAGGATAATGAATTCCAGAGGTTTTTAAAGATAAAACTGGAAAACAGATATAATGCAATGGGCATGGTGAAGATCATCGACACCATTAAAGCCATGAAGACAAAAGATGAAGTGCTCTTCATGGAGAATCTGATGAAAGAGAATAGTGAACTGGCTTTAACTCTAATGGAGATCATTTTTGATTTTGACCTGCTCTTTCTTATAAGCTTTGATGAGTCCCGGGAAATATTGGGCGGTATAGATGACTATACTGTTACGGTTGCTCTTAAAGGCGAAACTAAGAACAGGATCGAGCAGATCAGATCCTTTTTGCCTGATAAAAGATGGGAAAAGATCGAGAAATTGTTTTCAGAGTTTGAGACCATAGAACTGGAAGAGACGGACAAAGCCCAGAAAAAGATAGGAACAATTATCAGGAGTTACTTCCAGGTAAAATTTGGAATACCGTTTGTTTTCGAAAAAAAGAAGATATCAAAGTATAAGATCAAAAATTTCAAGCTCACCCCTGACTATGAATTTAGAGTTCCTGAATTTATCTATAACGGCAGTTATTTAATGGAATTCAAGTTGAAGAATGAACAAATCGTGAATATGATACATAAGGTTTCATCCGGAAAGAAGGAGAATAAATTTTATATAAAAAGATTATTTTCTACCGGAGATTTTTTTAAGATCATTCATGTGGATAATGAGTATCTGCAAATAAAGTTTAACGAGTATATGAAAACATCTGTTCTGCTCTTTGTCAATAAGGAAAGCATACAGATGGAAGAGACCCACAGAATATATGAAGATGAGATCATTCAGTTTAAAATGCCCCGTACAGACAGGATACATTTGATTATCGGTGCTATTAATGATGATAAAGAAAGGAAAGCATATGAAGCAGAAATTGTAGTCTCTCTTTATAAAACTGAAGATGATAAAATATTCATGCCTGATTCGATCATTTCCAATGATGATATACCCCTAAAGGTTATGGATGAGAAGGATTCTTTTTTATACACTCATCAGAAAGAGATACCTCTTTCAGTCCATTATGAGAGATGGCGAGACCTCCTGGAAGTAGAGGATAAAAGATCGATAGAACTTACGGCTCCGGAAGAACAGGTCGATATTTTTCAGACCTCCGGTATAACCTCTCTTCCCGGACATGTTCACAATAATCTTGACCGTTTGAGTATTTTTTATGCTGATGGAGATAAGCTTTCTGCCCAGACCGGGTCACTTGTGAGCATACTTCCTGTAATTGTACGATATAAAGGTAATGTGCTTACCTGTTATAATTTGACAGAGAAGGAATTTTCTGTAGAGGTCTTTTCTGATAATGAAAAGAGCGTGGAACAGAAAAGCGATCAGAAATTTCTGGAATTACTGAATATCAGTAATGACAAGAGAATTAAAGTTCAAATTAAAACCGTTTTTGGAGATCTTATATATCATTTTTCTCTTTTTAGGCCTTTAAAGGAATTTGCTTTTAAAGGAAAATATATCATAAAAGATGAGGATAAAGATCATATTTTAAATGCTGTTTATTGGGAAAAGGAGAGGTCGATCTTTCACCTTGTAATGCAGTTAAAGAGTTATTTTTTTCAGTATCAGAAGACAAAAAAGAGGATCTATGAGAACATGCTCCGCCTTGTAATGGAAAAGATGAACAAGGAATGCTTTAATAAACAATATTTTATATATGATAAAAAGGCCGGTTTCAATATTCTGGATATTGTGGAGGTTCTGCTTCATCTTAAAGAGATATTCAATAAAGGACTGAATCAGCTGGATGAGATGATCCGGACCAATTTAGCTTATCTGAAAAAAGTTAAGATGAAGGATAAGAGGCTCAAGGACTATCTGCCAAAGAAAAAGCTTAAGATCTTTTAGCAAAGAATCGCAAAGAACCGGGACAGGTACAATATTGTACCTGTCCCGGTTCTTTTATGTAATGAATTTTAATTCCTTTTCGAACACAACTTTTCCTAAAAAACAGCTGTTGGGAAAATTTCAAAAGTGCACTATTTAAAGCTGAAAAGTGCATTCTGTTTTAATGCACTTTTCAGCTTTATTTGAGGCTTTAAATTTCAAAACTGCACTATGTCCAAATCAGAATTTTTCATGGTATGAAGATCAACCAGCTTGTTTTTATACCAGAATCTTAATTCCGAAACACCTTTTTGCATATCAGGAACTATCCTTATCTCCACTTGCTCTCTTAATGGTACTCCCCTTATCTTTAACTGTTGATTTTTTATACTTATTTTATGATAAGGATCAACTATACGCTTATCTCTTAAACAGAATATATCTTTTGAACTTTGATAAGGTGTTGATATTTTATATTCTCGAAATAAACTTTGATTATTTCTGATAGCATTTTGAAGCCGTTTGACGGGAACCTCGTCAGTCGTACTATGTTTCTGTTTGTTATTATATCGATCTATTTCAGCCCCAAGAATATTTTGACCTTTTATTATATCCTTAACATTTTCTCTGGCACAGGTTCTGATAACTCGGTCCTGCATCCATTGATATGGCCTCTCAATCTTTCCTTTTGCTTGTGGAGATAAAGCATATGCAATATCTATATTTAGATCATTTAATACTTGTTTGAATTGAGGGGTAGCCTGATCTGTCAGTTTTCTATGATTTCGCCAAGCACTATCTCTTCCCTGAACAAATCTAAAAATACTGTGGCAATCAACATAATACTTTAAAGGTATGCCATATCCGGAAACAGTGCTCTCTAGAGCCATAATATGAGCCCATGTTGTCTCTTTTTTCAAGAATTTAGCATATAAGATGTATCTGGAATAATCATCAATAGAGGTTATTAAGTACCACTTTTCGCCGGAATAGGGAGCAAAAAGATGATGAGAGGAATCATGCTGGATTAATTCTCCAGGATAATTGGTTAAAACTTCACGATCATGTTTTTTCCTTTCTTTTTTAGGAAGATAAAAGTCATTTTCTTTAGCTCTTTTAATAATAGTAGGAGAGGATACTTTTAAGTGATATTTATCCTCAATACGATGTTTGATATAAGAATAGTTATAACTAGTCAAAGGGATATTTCTATCGCGAATCAATTTTTTATCTAAAGCTAATTCCTTCAAGATGATATTTTCTAATTCCTGACTAATTCTCTTTTGATTTTTTCTTTGATAAGCAACAGTAAAATTATCAGGACTACTTTTAAATTTTTTTAACAGAATAAAAAATCTTCTCCGCTTAATTTGTAAAATATCCAATATTTGATTAGCGGATAATTGTTTCATTAAATACTTTTGAAAAAGAGACTTGATGAAATCATCATCAAAATTCTTGTGTAAATGTTTTCCCATGATTTTAAACCTCCTCCTGTTGAATGGTTAAATATATGATAATATGGAAGTGAAATTCAGGGAAACTAAATTAAATGAGAAGGTTTACAGTATTTTTAATAAGTGCACTTTTCAACTTTAAATAAGTAAAAACAGGTCTTAAAAGAGTGCACTTTTAAGCTTTAAATCTTTAAAAAAGAGTGCACTTTTCAATTTTATCTGACA
>Ga0180007_10007367_pt1 | contig 10427 bp, 17 predicted proteins | sample MM_PC_MetaG_FD_121122 | JGI IMG/M metagenome (GOLD analysis project Ga0180007, IMG submission 121122) | Groundwater microbial communities from the Aspo Hard Rock Laboratory (HRL) deep subsurface site, Sweden - MM_PC_MetaG | ecosystem: Environmental > Aquatic > Deep subsurface > Groundwater...
ACCCGATGGAAGTACATTTAATGTATTTTCAAAAGCAGTAGCATGTAATGAATTTGGTTATGACCATCAACAAGATCCAAAATGGAAATCATATGAATTTATAACAATACTTGATAATGATATTATTGTATTACCAGGATGGGATCAACTTGTTAAAAATGCATGGCAAGATATTCATAAATATGGTTTAGATAGTCAAATTAAAATTGTAGGACAACTACCTGGTGGTATTAAATGTTCCAATAAATCAGATAAAAAATTTGGTGGTTGTGAAGCTAAAATTGGAAAATTAGGTGGTAGTGGTTTCTGGAATATTTCAACAAATTTTTTTAGAGATGTTGGTTATTTAGATCTTAATAGATTAGTTGGTTATGATAAGAGACATGATTCTGAATATTGGAATTTACTTGAAAGAGTTAATAAAGGAAAACCATACATTATTGGTTTAAATTCAAAACTTTGTATCCATTGTGGAAAAATAGCAGGAAGTGTATGTAATCAATTGTCAAGAAACAGAGGACAGAAAGATAAAATAAATAAAATCAAATTTGAAGAGGCCGAAGACAAAATTGAAAAAATGAGTTTTGATGAATTCATGAAAGTAATTAAAGGTGATAAAAATTTAATGAATAATTGGTAGGTGATAGATTATGAAGATTTATAAAAATATAGAAAATTTAGAAAGAGAAATTTGGAAAAATATAAAAGATTATTCTGATTATCAAATCTCTAATTGTGGAAGAATTAAATCATTAAAATTTGGAAAAATAAAAATAAGAAAAATTTTGATGGATCATAAAGGATATCATTATATTAATTTATATGAAAATGGAAAGTGTAAAAAAAGAAAAATTCATATTTTAATTTATGAAACTTTTAATAATTATAAATTAAAAGAAAATGAATGTATTCATCATATAGATAATAATCCAATTAATAATAATATTAATAATTTAAAATTAATGACTAAATTAGATCATAAAAAATTTCATATTGGACCATTTTTAAATAAAAAGCATTCTGAAAAATCCAAGAGAAAAATAGGTATTAGTAATTCTAAATTAGAAGAATGGAAAGTTAAATCAATTTACCAAATATCTAATTCTCCAATTATAAAACAATTGAAAATATCTCAAAGAGAAATTGGTGAAGTTTTTGGAGTTAATGATAGAACAGTGTCCAATATCAAAAATGGTAAAAGTTGGAAACATATTAAATTGGAGGATTTATGAAAGAGAAAGCAATACTTTTTGGTCCAACGATTGGTGAGTTGGCGTGGGAGTTTATGCGCTTCAGTCCGTTAGTACCATATTATTATCAAAAATATTCTAAACAAAAAGTCAAGTTTATAATAATGACAAGACCTGATAGGTTTGATATGTATGGACAATATGCTGATATTCTTGTTCCTTTAAGAATTGATGGAGATGGCACAAAATATAAACCTGATTGTTTTAGGATGATTGGATTTTCAAAAGATGAATATAAAAAACTAGTTAAAAGATTTAATAGACAATATAAGAAAAGATATGAAATTATAACTCATATTTATCCACAACTTGAAAATAAAAAATACGCTCAAAAACAGCAGTTTCCAAAAAATAAGATGAAATATAAATGGAAACCTAGAAATGATAATAATCAAGTAATTGAATCTTATATTAAAGATCATGAAAAACCATTAGTTGTATTGGCTCCAAGATACAGAAGAGGTCTAAAAAGAAATTGGCCTTATTGGAAAGAATTTTATAATTTAGTATATAATTCAGGATTAATGGAAAAATATAATTTTATTATATGTGGAAAAAAACCAGATTATATTCCAGATAATAAAAAAAGATTTTATGATATTAATTATATACCAATAACTAATGACATTTCAATTATTGGATTAACAATTAAATGTATACAACAAGCTATTTTGACTGTTGGATCTCAATCTGGTATACCAAATATATCGATGATGATAGGAACCGAAGTTTTAGAATGGGGTCATCAAAGAGATTTACATACAAAGGTTTATAATGTGAAAAAAACACCAATAAATTTTATTGATGATATGCATTATAAATTAGAACCTAAAATAATATTTGATAAGATGGTTGAAATATTAAATAAAAAGGAGAAAAAATGATTAATTGGAAAAGAGCTAGAAGATATTGGACTCATACATATCAATCCAATTCTAGTTCTGTAAATACACCTGAATTGGTCGATGCAGCTAAAGAATTTATTAATAAATATGCATCTAAAATTCGTTGGGCGAAAACGATATGTGAATTAGGAATTGGTGATGGTAAACATTTGAATTTTTTTATTGAAAAATATCCAGATAAGAAATATTATGGAAATGATTTTAATCCTGAATTAATGGCATTAATTGAAAAGACATATCCTAATGTTTTAGATAAATCGGAAATTGTATTAGGAAAATCAACAGATAAATATTTAAAAAATTATATACGGTATGTTGATGCTATTTTTACATATAATCATTTAATGTATATTAATGATGATGAAATAGATAAAATATGTTCAAGGATTTCTGATAGAACTGGAAAATATATTTTGATACATGAGCCATACACAAAAGTTCAATATTCTGATATTAATGAAAAAGCGTTTATAAATTTTGGTATTGGTCGAGATTATACAAATATGTTTTATGAATTTGAATTGAAAAGTAAAGATGTTGAAAATGTTGTTATTGATAATAAAGATATCGAAATTCATACATATATTTTTAAAAGAATGGGATAAATAAAAATGAGTGAATACAGTAATAAATTAAGAGAAATGATCAATAATGCTGATGATCAGGTTGCCAGTATTGATGATAGTACAGCACAAATTCAAACCCAGATTGATGAATATGAAGAGCAGCGTGACTCAATACAATATGGACTGATGGATCAAATTGCCAACATCGATCTTACATCATATTTAGAGTTGGCAAAAACTCCAGAAGGTGGTTATATAACATTTGGTGATGATTATGGAATTTTAAATGTTACTGATTGGATTATATATGATGGTACTCATGTTCCTGTATATGAATATGGAGGAGTTGGTTGGGATGATGATCCAACTATTCTTGACTTCATTAGCAAATGGAATTTTGGTTATGATTATATAAATCACGCATTTGATGTAACAGGAACATATGGTCTTCAGGCTAAAATTGATCAACTATATGATGCTCTTGGTTTATTACAGTCCAATAGAAGCAAAATTGGTACTTCAAAAAATGTATTTGAAAATTATGCTAGTTAAGGAGAATAATAATGAATAGACTACCAACAAGTAATTGGTTGGTTTTAAATACGCAAAAAATAAAAAATTTATTAAGACAATTGGAAATTTATGATTTTTCTGGATCGTATGGTGGTGATATTAATTTAAGAGAAGTTATACGAATAATCAAGGGTGCTCAGGAAGAAATAAATATTCTATCTAGAAGAGTTGAAAAATTAGAATCAGAATTAGAAGACGAAAAAAAGAAAAATAAATAAAGAGATGACCGACCAAGATTCCGTATATTAGGATTCTTGGTCGGCCATCAATTTTATATAAAGTTGATTTCCTATTTTCCTGCCAATGCTGGAAAATCTATTTCTCGGATACGATGACTCATACATTCGATAATTTTATATTGGTCTTTGGTTACGACATGTATATCACACACCAAAGGAACAGTCACATAATAAAGATCATTATCTTTTATACCAAGAGCACCATCATCAAGTGTTCTATTGAAATCAACCTCCGGTTCTTCAGGATAATTTTCATGTGCAACACGAATACTTTTTATTTCAGGGATATTGAAACTAATACAGTGACTATTACTACCAACTGTCATTGATGAATTTATAATTTTTCCCATTTGTTTCCTCCTAATGGTTGATTGGTTGAATTTATTTCTTGATAACTACAGGCTTCAATAATTGAATATATAAATATAGTAGGCTACCGAGAAGTAGAGATACACAAAGTAAAGAATATTCGACAGGTGACTTACTGAGGGGAGATAAGGCGACATTCAATGACAACCATCCAATTGTGTTGATTATTGAAGTATCCGTTAATTCATTAATAGCAAAATTGAAAAGTGTATATCCAACGGCAATAACAAATACGATAACTAAAACTGCTGATAACATAATGATACCTCCAAGTTAAAGGTTTAACGAGGTGAGATGTCAGATGTTTCAATCTGACATCTCACATACATTGTGATAATAATTGCTTTAAAACTTTTAAATATTCCTTTACTATTAATATATATAATTCAATCGATATATAACAACAAAAAGGAGATAAAATGGCACTACAACCCGTGTGTAGAATAGGCGATATTGGAATGGGTGTTTGTTCATGTCATAAAAACCCACAATCAATAATAGGTATAATTATAACAGGAGCACCAACAGTTCTGGCTAATAATATTGGAAAGGCCAGAATTGGTGATCTTATGATGTGCTCATGTGGACATCCAGCAACAATATCAATAGGTAATTTTACAGTATTAGCCAACAATGCGGCAGAGGCAAGAGTTGGTGATATGTTTACAGGATGTCCAATAGGAACTTTATCTATAGGATCATTTAATGTTCTTGGATAATTGATCAAAAACAATACGATTATATGTTACCAATTTTTTATTACAACCATATAAACATTTTGAATGTACAGGTGTTGTGATGCAATCTTTAGCTTTTTTAGAAACTTCAGATAAATGACCATCCATAATATTAACATCTGTACTTGGAATTTTATCACGAAATAGATGTGAACAATTCCAAATATCACCATCTTCATCTATACATAATTCTGTTAAACACAAATAACATGGAATAATTTTATTATCTGGAAATCGATCTCCTTGTATAAATGTTTCTTCTCCATGTGACATTTTAAATAACATCTTTGTTTCATTATCGTTATGAGATTGTGTTATTTCATTCATCTTTGGAACAACTTCATTAAAAAATTCTTTGATTTCTAGATCATTAAAAACAAAATCAGGATTTGTTCCTTTATAAGACGAAAAAAATGTGGCGTAGAAATGCGGCCATCGTTCATAATACATTTTTAGAAAATCTAATATTCCACGAAAATTTTGTCGAGTCACTGTATATGTTAAACTAACTAATGTATCAGTGATTCCTTTTTCAATCAATTTATTAAGATGATCGAGATTTTTAGTAACCCTTTCAAATGCGTTATGAACATTACATATTATATTGAAATAATTTTTATCTGATGTATCTAAAGAAATTTTTAATCTTTTAATGATATGAAAAGAATCATTAGGTATAATATTTTTATAAAAATTAATATTTAGATGAAAATCAATATTATCATACTTTGTAGATTCTTTAATATATTCAATAAATTGATGAACTATACTTGGCTCACCTCCGGTTATATGAACGATACCACCACCAATTTCAGAATATTCTCTAAGGATTTTTGAATACATTTCAAATGGCATATTTTTTGTTTGATGATGTTCGTTACAATATGAACATCTAAAGTTACAACCATTTGTTACATGTAATGACATTCTTCTTATTTGTGGTTTATTTCCTTTTAATAGACACTGTGTTGTTTCGGATGCTCTTCTTTCGAAGTCATCCCAATACTTCATTCCATATTCTTCAAATAACATGATTTATTTTCTTCCTTAAAAAAAATTAAAGAGGGGAATTTAAACAACAATCATCCCCACCTTTAATTTTTAACCAAATACGATCGATAAGACAATTCCTATTATCATTAACGGAACAACAATCGGCATTATAAATGGACAAATAAATATAATAAATAAACCAATAAATAATATCACTCCGGTTAAACATGATGCGTAAAATGCAATAATGGATATTATTATTCCACCAACGATAAATAATGAAAATTCACATAAAGCACATATTAAGACAGCTAAGATAATTATTGTCAGAATCATTTGTTATTCCTTTTTTTGTTCTTTCATTTGTGAAGCAGGTGGAATATAATCGACTTTAGGTAAGCCGCCCAATGGTGTCATCTTATCATCGGTTATTTTTTCCTCGATTGTTTCTTCCTCTTTTTTGTCAATGAGAACATATGTGCCAAATCCAATGGTAACAAGTAATATAATACTTGTAAATATTTTGATACCAGTTTGAATTTTACCGAGATTAGTATATTGATTTACTGCTTCCTCAACACTAATAGCACCAACACCATATGATTCTATAACAGTTGTTTTTGCACTACTGATACTCCATGGAATAATTATCGTCAAATTTAAAACACATAATCCGATTACTAATACATATTTCCACCAATCTTTTTTCATAATATTAATTCCTCCATGATAATTTAATTAAGATTTTATACTATTCAGTAATTTGCCAAAATACTTTGTTCTTATTCCTTGGGTTAATTGACATCACCTCCATTAAGTTACCATCAATATATATTGATACAGTAGTTTTAAATTCAGAATTATTTATATAATTAAGGTTAATATCAAATGGTGAATACACCTCCATCTCTACAATAAATAATTTTTTATTTTTCACCGGATATGTCTTTTTTGAGAAAAGTCTTGTCTCTTCATATAACTCATATTCTTTAATGTTATGATATATTTTTTGATATGAATAAATAAAATAACCATCAAGACTATCATTACATTCAACTACATATTTGACATTATAAGTTTTGATTGATGGATACCAACATTCTCCCTGATTTATTGTATATATTTTATCAGGTATAATTTTTTCATCACCTTCAAAATCAACCGCTACTTCATCTTTGTTAATTTCTTTGGTTTTGGTTTCACTGTTTTTTAAAAGCTTCTTAACTCCTTGAGCGTTAAATATACCAATACCTAATAGAATGGCTACACTAAATAACAACAGAAATCTTGGTAAATATTTCATGTTCATAGTGGAATTGTCCTTTCTTCCGGCACAAATGTATTGTCCGGTATCTTGGGTTGAGTATTAGGAGGTAATAATCTTACGATCATATCTTTTTCAAGATCATATAAATATATTTGATCATATAATGACATGCCTAAGTTAAATTGGATGATATGTTCACTACTAGTATTATTATTTCTAACAATAACCTGTGATGGACCGTTGATACTATATATAGATATACTACCAATAAAATCATCTGATACATTTAAATCAATCTGATTCTTTTTGTTTACAATAATGACTTTTCCTTTCATATTTTTGTCAGTATAAATAAAAATGTTTCCCTTACCTGGAGATAAGAATTCATATGTTAGATGATATTTTCCTTTCATACAACTCAAATTCAATAATACAAAGAGTAATGCGAAGTATAATTTGATTTTATTCATAATTCAAAGCCTCCCGAATATTATCGTCATCGACGAAAAGGTTATAAATAAATCCACCAATTATAAAAAAGATATAACAATAAACATCTGTAATAACTAATTCATATACCCATATTGTAAAACTGTTTGGATACATTGTAGATATAACAAACCAAAATAAAATACCAGCGATAATTAAAATTATTTTTTTTATTATTTTCATTTATAATTAATTTCCTTTAAACAAATAAATATTTTATCAAATATTAATATATATACTTGGCTATGAATATACATAGTAAAACTGGGAACAAAATAATAAACAAATACTAAAATTAAAAGGGAGTTAAGAGAATTATGAAATCCACATTTTTGTTTGGCCCATTCATTGGTTCATTGTCATGGGAGTTTTATAGATTTTCACCATATGCAATATTTATGAAGAAACTATATCCTAGAATTCAGTTAGCTGTTTTGACTAGACCTGAAAGATTTGATCTATATGGTCAATATGCTGATTTTTTAGTTCCTTTAAAAATTGAAAATGATTTAATAAAAAATCAAGTATGTTTTAAGTTAAACAATTTTAATACGACTGATTATGACAAATTGGTAAATCAATTCCAATTAATGTATAAGAAAAGATCTCCTATCGAAGATCATTTTTATCCAGATATAATCGACTACAGATATAAAGTACATTGGCAATTTCCTAGATTTAAAATGAATTATGATTTTCGACCAAGGACTAAAAATATTGAGGTTATTAAAAACAACCTTCCAAAAAAATCATTTATCTTAATTACCCCACCATATAATACCAACCTTATGAAAAAATTATTCTCATGTATATCTCGAAATAGACTCCATAGAAAATATTTATTTTTAACTTGTGGTTACTGTGGTGAGAGATTTGAAAATATTGATAATATTCCAATTAGTAATGAAACTACAAAAATTGGATATTTAATAGAAATTATGAAACGATCAAAATTAGTTATCGGACCAAAATCTGATTTAATTCATCTTTCATTATTATTAAAATGTCCAGTTATATCTTGGGGAAAATCAACAAACCTCAATTTAATGAATCCATTTGGAACTAGAATTACTATGTTTAATGATGTTCCATATGAATCAATCGAAAAACAATTAATTCAAGAGTTAGGAAGAAAGAAGAATGGAACCGATTACAATTGCTTTTAAATGGAGATATATCTAATGAAAATATTATTTGATCTAAGAAACACTGGTCTTGGAAATGGTGGTGGATCACAAACATTAGTAAAATCGGCAAACGTCCTATCAAATATTGGTAATGATGTTGTTATGATAGATTCTGGAAGGATTCAATATACATGGAATAAATTAAAAGTCAAACATCTAATTATTAAAAGTATTGAAAATATACCCAATTCTGATGTTGTAATTTCTACGGGATTTAGATCGATATCTCCTATGTTGAAATTACCTGATAGATGTGGTAAAAAATTCATATGGTGTCGTGGATGGGAAAAATGGATATTTGATGAAAATAAAATAATCAAATTATTCAAAAATAATAATTTCATAAAAATAGTTAATTCCATTGGACTTAAGAATAAATTGAAAAAATATGATATCGATTCATTTTTAATACGGCCTGGTCATGATTTTGATGATTTTAGAAATTTAAAAATTAGAGATAAAAATAAAATTATTATTGGTGGATTATATCATATTAAACACAAAACTAAAAATTCTGATTTAATAATTAAAATAGCTAAAAAATTAAAGTTAAAATATAATAATATTGAATTACATATGTTTGGAACATCAAATATTCCAAATAATCCTATTATTGATAAATATGTTAAACAACCAAATATAAAAGAGAAAAGTAAATTTTATAATAATATAGATATATGGTTATCTACAAGCACTCTGGAAGGTTTACATATATGTCCAGCAGAGGCTATGCTTTGTGGATGTACTGTTATTGGAAATGATTCAGAGTTATCAGGTACTTGTGATTATCTGATTAATAATATTACTGGTTTAATTAGTAAAATTGATTCTAGTGGTTTTATCAATAAAATAGAGTTGTTAATCAATAATAAAAAACTTATGTGTGAATTATCCGAGGCTGGAAGAAATAAAATAATAGAGCTTGGTGATAGAAAATATAATATGAATCAATTTGTCGAACTAATGAATTCGTTATTAGGAGAGATTAATGAATAAAGTAAAAATACACACTGTTAAGGAAGTATTGTCTGAAATTGATAATGCGATTAAATATAAAAAACCATTTAGTCTTATCAGGTGGGGTGACGGCGGTTTAAAATTTTTACATTCGATTATAACAAATAATCAAACAAGATTATTAAGCATAATAACGAAAGAAGGCATACCAGTTGATAAAATATACACTGTATTTTATTTATGGGGTAAATACGCCAGAGAAGCTAATTTTATAGATACACCGGCAATATATTTTACAAATACTTTTTGGAGAAGATTTAAAAGACAAGATATAATTCCAATTATTAAAGATTGGAAGAATATTTATGATTGTTCAGAGTTTGATAATTATAATTATTGTAATCCTGAAGTTAATTTTCTTATGATATTGAAAGATTTAAATAAAAGAAACTTAATGGATACAATAAGAAATAAAAAAATATATTGTATAACTAATTATACTAAAACTAAATCAGATTTAGAAAAAGTTTGTAATGTTAAAATGATTGAAGTTGTTGGTTTTCATGGAAATCAATATGATAATAATTATAAGGATGTGACCAAATTAATCAAAAAAGACGCTAATAAATGTGATCTTTGGTTGATAGGTGCTGGAGAATTGGGAAGAATCTATAGTGGCCTAATAAAACAATATGGTGGAAGATCATTAGATATGGGATCTGTTTTTGATTTTTGGGCTGGTTCAAAACTTCCTAAAAGATTAGAAGAATATATTTATAAACCATCACGTCATTCTATAGAATTAAGATTAACAGAAAAAGGAAAAAAATATAAGAAATATATATGAGGGTAATCAAATGAATAATCCTAAGATAACGGTTGTAATGGCTTGTTA
>Ga0180007_10007368_pt1 | contig 10424 bp, 8 predicted proteins | sample MM_PC_MetaG_FD_121122 | JGI IMG/M metagenome (GOLD analysis project Ga0180007, IMG submission 121122) | Groundwater microbial communities from the Aspo Hard Rock Laboratory (HRL) deep subsurface site, Sweden - MM_PC_MetaG | ecosystem: Environmental > Aquatic > Deep subsurface > Groundwater...
AATCCCTGGTTATCACTTCATCTGAAGTACTCCTGAAGAAAAATCCTACTCCGGGCATATCGCCAAGAATAGGAACTTTCCTTACGGTCTTAGTCCTTTGATCCTTCCTCAATCCGCCAATAATGACGGTCACCCCGTCTTTAACCATAACGGTCGTCTCCGACTCCGAAGTAGTCACGATCGGTATCTGGGTAATCTGCCCTTCAGAGGTTATATTCGTACGCGTAGAAGAGCTGATCTCCGGCTTTATCTTCATAGTCACAAAACCGTCTTTATTAATCGTAGGGGTCACGTAGAGCTTAATCCCTACATCGACAAAATTAACTTGCTGAGAAGTAACCGTAGTACTTCCCGCCGCCTGAGACGTCGTAGAGGTAATATAGGCATCCTTGGTGCCGATAAGTATCTTTGCTTCCTGATTATTCAACGCCATAATCCGGGGACTGGAAAGAATTTTGGTATCTCCGATGGTACGCAAGACATCCATAATAGCCTTATATTGCCCTTTCTCCAGAGGAGAAGATGAAGCAGGAGTCCCCACAAAGAGCGTATTATCCGTATTAATCGGAAGATTCGCCTGTGCCTGGAAGTTATTCATCAACCAATAATTCAGGTTTACCCCAACCTCCAACTTATCCGAAGGAGTAAGCTCAATGATCTGCGCGTCTATTAAAACCTGGGAAGTCTTTTCATCAAAGGCCCTGACCAATTGCGCAATCTCGTGGAGTTTCTCGGGATAATCAGTGACCGCGATCTTATTAGTACGCTCATCCATACGGATCATCCCCACCCCTTTAGTAAGCGCTTCCTGGATCTTTGTGCTTAATTCTTCTGCCTTCGCATAACTGAGGCTAAAGATACGCGTCTGTAAGGGCCTATCGATACTCTTGATGAATTGCGCCATCTCTTTAATCTTTACCGGGGAGTCAATAAGCACAAGGGTGTTGGAGGGCTCATTCACCACCACCCTGCCGATATTCGTCTTCATCTGATTAAGGGTAGCGGCAACATCAGGAGCTTTGGCATAACGCAGATGGATGGTCTGCGCCTGTTTCTTATCCTGATACCTCTCGCCATAAATCAGCTCATAGTCACGCTGCGGCATGACATTGATGATACTGCCCTTCTCCTCGTAAGCCAGGTCGTTAGACAATAACATCAATTCAAAGGCATCCCGAGCCTCGACGTCTTTTAAGAAAAGAGTGACTCTTCCGGTAACGTTCTTGCCGACCACAAGATTTAAAGCGGCACGCGTCGCCAGGATCTTAAGCACATCCACAATATCCATGCCTTTAATATCGAGAGAAATAGTCGTCGCTGCTTTTTCACCCGGCTGCGCAGCAACGCGGACAGGAATCGATTGTGTCGCAATGGGACGGCCGCTTTGTTCGCGCGCCTCTTGATTAGGAAGGTTCTCAATCGGCACAAACTCTCTATCCTGCTGGGCGCAGAGCGGAGAAAGAAACAGAAGTAAGATCCCCGCTGCGGCAATGGTCCTCTTCATCATACCTGCTGCCTTCATCGAGAGAGAAAGAAGTGGGGACGTTTCTATTTTTCGTCCAGGTTTGTATCTGGACCTGTAAAAAATAGAAACGTCCCCATTATCCTTCTCACAGATAGAGTTCAAATTTCTCTCCCTGATAACTTAGCATAACTTTTCCTTCCTGTATATCTTCGACCAGGAATCCTTCAATAGACTGCCCGATAGTCACGTAGTAGGTCTTCTGGGTCTTTTTATTCTCCAAGACTGCCTGCGGGTCGCTGCCAGAGAATACCCCCGTTAAGTTAATATCTTTTAACAACTCTCCCGCCTGCACTTTAGCCACCTGGGGCAATGCTGCTCTGTCTTCCTGCGCCACCACAAATATTTGACGGCTTCGTGTTCCTTGCAGATAAAAATCTAAACCCTTCCTCTTTTCAGGAACCGCCGCTTCCCTTTGCAGGGGATTATTCCCCCCGGCAAACTTCATACGCGTGACCACATCCTTCTTCAATAGAGGAACCGTAAAGACCGCGATACAATACAATGAAATAAGCACATAGCCGCTGACCAGACCTAACGATATTTTATTCTCTGCCACTCTTATGCCTCATGCATACCGGGAAAAAACGTACCCAGCATACGTGCATCCACGGTGTCTGCCCTATGGTGCGCAATCGCTTTTGCCGCGACCTCACAGAACTCTGTAATTGAACCGGGCAGGCCCTTGGTATACTGATAGGCAAATCCGAACGCCTCATCGGTCAAATGCGACCGCTGGATGTTACTCCCTGCGCGGGTAAGCCGGAATTCTATCATTTCTCTGGTCTCGCGTTCATCAAGCGGGTTAAGGGTATATTTTAACGCAATCCCCTCCGATAAATGCGGAATACGTTTAATCCGCGAGAGGATATCAATCTGCGCCAAGGTAACTAATTGCAATAATTTGATGCCCCCCTTCTTGTAATGCACCAAGGTCCGCAATACCTCCAGGTTATTTAAAGAAAGAAGGTGTGCCTGGTCGATCAACAAAACCACGGTCTTATGCTGCGCGATGCTACTCTCCAAGAGGGAGGTCTTTAGCGCCTCCTTGAAATCCAAGGTCGATTTAAAGTGAGGCACCACTTTAAAAAGCTTCACCAGATGTAAAAGAAATTGGAATTCCGATTTGAATTCAGGGGAGGCGATACTGTGAAAGATAAAAGAATCATCCCGGGATAAGCAGCGGCGAAGGCTATGGGCCAATGCCGTCTTGCCGCTTCCGGCATCACCGAGTATAAGACCCCACCCCTGCCGGGAACGAATAAGCTGCTGGGTCCTCAAAAGCGCGGTATCAAAACTCTTTAGATGACAGACATCATTCATTGACCAAAACGGAGCTTCCGACTCATCTTTAGCGACCTCTACGGTATTAACGTAATTCACTCTTGATTTCCTTAAGCGCAATTTTCTTTTTTCTTAACTGACGAATTTTCTCAAGCTTTGTCACCGTGGAATTATCGAAATAACGATATCCGGTTTCAGGGCTACGCCCTATCTCTTTAATCAGGCCAATCTTTAGATAAAATTTAAGGGTATGGATAGACTGGTCGGTAAGCCGCGCTAAATCTTTAATTAAGTAAACTTTAGAGATATGCCCTCACCCTCTTTCTTCGGGAAACACGTCACTCTCACTCTCTAGTTAGAGAGTAGACCATAAAAACAGGATTTTGTCAAGGATTTTGTTGCACTCTTACTCCCTACCCAGAGAGTATCTCAAATCTTATAACTATAGGGATGAGATAGAAATACTATTCTATGGAAAGCTTTAGGATGGAAAAATTACCTTCGAGTAACTGGCTGTTGGCTTTAGAGGAAACCTGCATTTTTTTGACTTGAAGCAGAGAAAAAGAATTCTCCACTCTATAAAGAAACCTCACGAGTCCTTCAAGGCTGCCTTCTGTCCTGATATCCGCGCCTATTTCTTTTTGGTTTGAACCGCGCACCGTATGGGGCCGGATATCGATAATTCGGATCCCGGAATCACGCGCAAGATTCTCTAATTCAGTTAAGGTCGCAATATAAGGATCCTGATCCTTGGCGGAAGAAGCAGGCTGCGTCCGTGCCATCTCTTGGAAGCGCGTCTCCAGCTCCTCCTTCCGGCTTAAGAGTTGAAAGGATTTCTTCAATCTGACCCGGGTAACTGAGATCTTCTTTACTGCCCGCTCAAATCTATTCAAGAAAGGGCCCAAGAAAAAATGAAAACAGACCGAGAAGATAAAAAGCCCGACGGTAAGAATAAATATGCGTTTTTCTCTCGGAGAAAGCACCTTGCCCATAATTATCTTCCTGCTCCTACAATCTCAAAGTCAATAACCTCGCCTACCGTCGTCTTCTTCTTCGTGGCATACCGTACGGCAAAATTAAAATCCGCCAGCGCATACGTCTTCTCAAGCTGCGCGGCAAAGGCAAATATCGCAGCCAGCTCCGGCGACTGCCCGCGGATGACAACCTGCAGGCCCTCTTCGCTTGAGAAACTCAGCAAGGAGACCGACGGGGGAATAGCCTGATACAGCGCAGAAAACATATCCAGGCTTGATAGTTTAGAGGCATCATCTTTATTAATAATCTGCAATTTCTTGGCCATGACTTCCAATGGTTTGGCCTCTTGCGAAACCCGCGCCAGTTCCCGCGTCATCGCGGTAAGCTCTGTCTCCATATTATTCAAATGTTTAAAGGCGCCCACGCCGAATAGGAAGAAGACTCCCGCCCACAAAAATATATCCTTCCTTTGCGCCGCGCGCCGATCCCGATGATACGCTTCCTTCTTAAACGCAGGTGGAATCAGGTTCAAAGAATCATCCGCTTTTTCAAGAGCCAGCCCCATTAGACTTACTAAAGAATAAACAGATTCATCAATAGTGCGGCGGAATGATTCGGAAAGCGCCAGTTGCGAAGGATACCCTATCGCCTGAACGGGAATTGACAAGGCCGAAGTTAAAACCTCTCGGTATTTTTGCAAATCGCGCGCAGGCCCGAAGAGCAACATCTCTTTGGGCTCTTGGCCTGCGGTCTCTTTAAGATACGCATCTTTGGTCTTGCGGATCTCATCGATGATCGTCTCCGCAGTAGTCAACCGTAGAGAACGGCTAAAGATAAGATTGCCTTTAGAGAGTATCGCCACTTCCACTGTCGCATGGTCTATCTCAAGGGCCATGACCGTCTCTGCGCCAGTACTAAAGAGTTTTGCGTGAATAGTGCGTAATCCTGCGCTGCTTATGATAATAGGAACATCCCTGACCCCAGCCTTCTCTAAAAGAGAACGCAGACGGTTGATTATTTCCTTCTGGACGATAATAAGATTAAGGTGGGCATAGCCGTCGCGGTCGACAAAGAGCCTTTGGTATCCGGGCACTAATTCTTCTGCGGGATACGGCAGATATTTCGATGCCTGCAGCTGGATGATCTTCTCTATTTCCGAAGGGGATTGCGCCGGGACCTTAAGGTACCGGCAGGTGACATGCTGCCGCGGGAGTGAAACCACTATTTGACTATTGGAAAATTCAATTCTCTTAAGAAGCGCTGCGACCTTTTCGCTTAAGGCAGCATCCTTGACATCGCCAGAGACCGGTTCGACTGCCGCAGAGATAAATTCCCTGGTCTGATCTTTGCGCACCAAGACCTTAATTGCCTTCAGCGCATCCGGCGCTATCTGGAGGACACATAGGCTTCTTTTAACCGAAGAGAACTGCTTTCTTGCCATACTATAGAAATCCCTCTTTTCTCTCTATACAAATACGTATTATAAGGCTGAATTAAAAGATTAACAAGAAAATTTGGGGACGTTTCTATTTTTCCCTAGTCTTCAAAAATCAAAAAATAGAAACGTCCCCTAGTACTTATCTTGAAGGACCAATGCACTGCGATAATTCTTCTTTACCACTCTCGGAGATATCCGGGAAACAAATTCCCACGCGATAGAGCTCGTCCTTGGCTCTCCCCTTATGTTTGACTTTACAGGCAAGCTCAAAGGGGGATCGGTCTTTGGGGCGATAGATCCGGCACAGAAAATCTTCACCGAGGATGTCCTGCGTAGAAAGCAATAATATGCCTTCTTTAGAAATATCGCCTATCCGGAGGGCTTCAACGTTTACTTTACCCGAGGGATCAACTATTTCTATTCTCGTGCCCGGCTTGGGACTGAGCCGTATCATCTTTCTTTTTTCTACGACTGTCCGGTTCTTCCCTTCATGCTTGGCTTGCAGCAGCGCGTTGTCAGCAACCCAGATTAATTCCTTAAGGTCTTTCGCATTATGCGGGAATGCCACTATCCCTGCGCTGAATCTTAAGGTAACTTCTACTCCGGCCTTCAAATTCGGTGAGGTTATCTTTGTCTGTGCAAGCTTTTTCCTGATCCTCTCGAGGATCAAGAACGCATGCGGCGCGTCTGTCTCAGGAAGAATGACGAGGAACTCCTCCCCCCCGTATCTGCCTATAGTATCGATGCTTCTGAGGCTATTTTTGATCACCGCGGCAAAAGCTACCAAGACATCATTGCCCACCTGATGGCCATACGCATCGTTCTTACTTTTGAAATCGTCGACATCGATCATAATTACACTGAACTGTTTTTTATAGCGCTGAGAGCGGACGATCTCTTTCTCTAAAAGCTGCATCATGTTCCTGAAATTGACACAGCCGGTGAGCTCATCATGGCTGGCCAGAGCTTCTAACTTCTCTTCCAGATCCTTGCGTTCGGTGATATCTTCGATCGCAAGCAAGATAAGCTGTGTGCGGTTAGTCTTTTGGTAAATTTTACGCGCATTCAGAAGCATTATCCGCTTCCCGATATCAGGAAAGTCATGCTCAACCTCAAAGTTATCAAAGCTGGTGGTCCTGGGAAGAATATCCTCCAGCAACTCCCGTAGTTTGGGGATATCCCATTGGCGATTCCCCAAATCGTAGATATGTTTCCTTTCTGTCCCTTCGGGCTCGGCCTTGAAAGACCGATAGAAGGAACGATTGGCTGAAATTACCCTTAAATCTGTATCTAAAATAAGCAGCGGTTCGCGCACGGTTGCCACAATGCTCTCGACATAGGTGAGCGCATCCTGAGTTATTCGTTCTGCTTGCTTGCGATGCTCAATTTCATGGTGAAGCTGTTTAATAACAATTCTTTCCGCGGCGGTGCGGATCTCTACCTGATTATGGAGCCTTTGGGGGAATTTCTTCAATTCCTCCTTATTATGCTTGAGGCGCGCTTTTAAAGCTTCAAGGCCTGCGATCTGTTTCTGCCAAAACGTGATGCCTTCAAAGAACTTCTTTGCCTTAAAGGACTCTTCTATCTTCTTTTTATCTTTCATGCATTTCGCCTTAAAGTGGTGATAGCGGATATTTTATCGTCTTCTGGGGGAATCCCTTCGCGTGCGGACGCGCGAACTGTAAAAGCCGTTACGTGCCGACTTGCATTTCTTATGCTTCTTCACTTGTTTCGTGCTTGTTTTTCCCAGATCCGTTTCTAACTTCTTTATCTTCGCTTCTAACTCCTTTATCTTCTTGCGTTCGGTGATATCCTCTATCGCAAGGAGGATCAACTTTTCGCGATTGGCCTCCAGATAGATTCGGCGGGCGTTCAGGAGCATGACCCGCGTGCCGATATCGGGGAAATCGTGTGTTACCTCAAAGTTATCGAAGCTGGTGGTCCTCGGAAGGATATCCTCCAGGAATTCTCGCAGTCTTGGAATATCCCATTGGTGATTCCCTAATTCATAGATAAATTTGCCTTCCGTCTGCTTAGGCTTTACCTTAAAGACCTGACAAAAAGACCGGCTGGCTGAGACGACCCTCAAATGCTCATCCAAAATTATCACCGGTTCACGAACGGTATTTATGATATGCTCCGCGTATTCAACGGCATCTTGTATTCCCAGATCTTTTATTCTCTCTTTATCTCCCATTGGTCAACCTCCATTCATTAGTACCATCCTCAAGTTTTATTATACTCCTTTATTGAAAAAAAAGGGACGTTTCTGTTTTTTAATTCTTTTAAATAGAAACGTCCCCTAGTCTTTGCTAGTCTTTCTTAATATTAAGGTGCTCTTTTGCGCTCTGTAGCTTCAGCAGAAAATCGCTTTCTTTAAATGCCGCCGTCCATTTCTTCATTAGAATCCAGCCCCCGAAACGAACGATATTATTGCGCCACAACCTGAACCATCCGCGCCATCCAGCCCTGATATTATGTAAAAAGAAGATCAGATACGGGAAGGAGATCACATTTAACGCTACCATAAACAGATATCTAAACTTATACAGATTGCCCATGATCTTCCTTACCGACGCCTGCATCTCTTCAGGGGTCATGGGCTCATCGGGCACAAACAAAGGAAAATTGCCATCATAGTATTTCCAACCAATATCCTGAATAGGATAAATCCTATTCTGCTGGCTCAATCTCCGCCTTAATTCCGTGCCGGGCAAAGGCACGGGAAGCATAACCTGGATGGTATCAAGCCTGGATCTTTTGATGAAACTCTTAAAATACTTCACCCGTTCTTTTGCTGCCATTCTGAAGTTTACTCCCTGCCTCATAGGATAGCCAAAAATAAACATCCCATGTATTAAAAACCCGAACTTGCGGAATATCCCTGTAAGCGCAAGCATATCTTCGAGTCTAAGATGCTTGTTCATTGCCCTCAATTCCTCTTCAATGGGCGACTCAAATCCAATAGCGACAAAGTTAATATTTGCGTAGCGCATCGCAGAAAGTAATTCCGTATCTTTTGCCTTATCCAACCTTATTTGGACACCCAGATCCAGACTCCGGCCGATATGCCTTTGATAATCCCGTACCATATTGCAGAACCTAATAGTCTCTTCTCTTTGTTGCCCAAAAAGGTCATCCACGATAAAAAACGTCCGGGCATCTTTTGTCTCAAGAAGAAAACTAATGCGCTCAAGCAGCCTTTCCGCAGAAGCGCATCGGGGGAGGACCTTTACCGTGCAGAATTCACAATCCATGCCACAGCCTCGTATCCTTTCCACAGGATACACGGTTATCTTGGCATAGCGGACTAATGAAAAATCGGGTAAAGGCAGTTTGTCAAAATCGGCCAGGGGTTCTCTCCGGGGAGTACACACGACCTCTTCCCCCCGCATATAGGCAATCCCTTTGACTTCCGCAATATCTTGTTCTCCTTTCAACGCCCTTAAAAGTTCCTTGATAGTCTCTTCTCCTTCGCCTATCACTATATAATCAATACCGCACGACAGCCCCTCTTTTATATTCTCATCGATAAAATGCTGCCCTCCGGCGATAGTCAAAAGCCCCTTTTCTTTATAGAAACGCGCCAATTCATAAAGCCTTGGAGCAGTACTGGTCAAACCCCCATAAAAACCAACAATATCTGCGGGCCTTACACGTTGTAAAAATTCATGGTCGGCACCTGTATTATCCGCTTTAGGGCCATAGCGACGGAGGTTATTCTCATCGATGACCTCGACATCCCACCCCTCCATTTCATTGACCGCAGTAGCAATGCAGACAGGCCCCAAGGCGGTGGTCCGTACCGCATTATGCGAATAAATGTTGAACATAGGGAAGGCCGGGATTATAATCCTTAATCGTAACCTTTTTTTGGATACTTCTAGCGCCATAATTCTTGAACCCACGGGAAAGGCTTACGTGCGTCTTTTTCTATTCGCTAACTCAATGGCAGTCTTTAATGATGATTCGGAATCGGTAAATACGCCGACCTTGGGAATATAGGCGAGAACCCCGAGCTTTTCCGTGCCCTCCATGGAACGCTTATCCGGAAGAGAGGTAAACATAATCACCGGCACTTTTTCGTCTATCTTGCGCAACTCTTTTAATGTATCAACACCATCCATATCAGGCATTAAGTAATCCAGGATAATTACGTCTACTTTGTATTTTCTAGCCGTATCAAGCGCATCGTTCCCGCTTGAAGCGGACATAACTTCATAGCCCCATGATTCTATGGTCTTTCTTATAAGTCCCGAGAAATCCTTATCATCGTCTACAAGCAATATCTTCAGACTATCCATGGCGTTACCTCCTTTGCATAACAGGCAGTTGGATACGGAAGGTCGTTCCTTTACCTTCTGCACTTTCAACATCTATTTTACCGTTGTACCCTTGTATTATTCCATAGGCCGTGCCAAGGCCCAATCCTTCTCCTTGCTCTTTTGTAGTAAAAAACATCTCCCCCATTCTTTTGAGGTTTTCTTGTTTGATGCCGATCCCCGTATCAGAAAAAATAACAGTGACTGTTTCATCTTTTTTTGCATACGCAGTCTTGATAGTAAGCTTGCCCTGTTTAGATACCGCGTCAAGTGAATTCAAGATAAAGACCAAGAATGCCTCCTGTAGCTCGTTATCGCTTGCATAGATACGCGGGACATGGGAATCAAACACCTTTTCAACGGCCATCTTCGAATACCGCAAGATGGGATTTGCCAACTCTAACGCATCCTCAATAACTTTATGTATATCAGTAGGACTAAACTCTGTCTTTTCTTTCTGTGCAAAGCTGCCTAACCTGCTTATCAAACCAACGCTCTGATGCTGCAGTCTATCAACAGCCTCCAGCATCTCCCTCTTCTGTCCGTCTCCGGCAACCTGTTCCAATACGATCCGCGTATACCCTTGGGCGTTGGTGAGATTATTCAGCAGATCATGCGCAGTCCGTGAAACCAGGTGTCCGGTTGCAGTAAGTTTATGGGCGTTGCGTAACGACTCTTCCTGCCTCTTCCGCTGCAAAGACCGTATCACCAAAGATGAATGCGCGCTGAAATACCCGAATGCGAATAGAAACGCTATGTTTCCGATAAGAAGGCTTGTCATTTGCGAGGCCGGCATCCTATACCCATAATAGGATACTAGTGGCAAAAATCCGAAGTATTCAAAACCTACGATGAAAGAAAATAAAACAGAAGATAGAACTAC
>Ga0180007_10007369_pt1 | contig 10423 bp, 9 predicted proteins | sample MM_PC_MetaG_FD_121122 | JGI IMG/M metagenome (GOLD analysis project Ga0180007, IMG submission 121122) | Groundwater microbial communities from the Aspo Hard Rock Laboratory (HRL) deep subsurface site, Sweden - MM_PC_MetaG | ecosystem: Environmental > Aquatic > Deep subsurface > Groundwater...
CTTGTCTATTATCCTTCAGGGTTACTTGCTGAAAACTATATCATTCCCTCTGGAGTTATAGAAATTGGAGAGCTTGCTTTTTATAGTCAACATTTGAAACTGATTGAGATTCCTGGATCACTTTATGATATTGCAGGAGATGCATTCAAAGAAATTTCTTCACTTGAAGCATTTGCGATATATGAAGAATCAACAAGATTTTTAACGATCGATGGTGTTTTATTTAATTATTGGGAGGATCTTGTCTCTTATCCAGTAAATAAAACTGGCACGCATTATATTTTGCCTGTTGAGACACGATCTATTTCGCAATACGCTTTTGCAAATAATAGAAATCTAGAAACTATTGATTTAGGTGAAAATCTTTATGTCATAGGAGGATATGCTTTTATGGGGGCAGAAAAGCTCACCGTACTAGATATACCTGCATCGACGACTCATATCCTTGAGAAGTTTATTGTTGATAGTCAGATTAGAACAATCATCATTCACAGAAGTGTAGTCATCGATGGGGGGATCGTTTACATCAGTCCAGATAATGATATGCAAGAGCTTCAACCAACTTTCTATGTCCCTGATGATTCATATCAAAATTATATTAATGACTTTCATTGGTCTCACTTATATGTAGAAATACATCCCATATCAGAACTATCATAAAATGTATGTATATATTGATGAATTCATTTTCATCAATATTTTTTTATAGTGTCGTGATATAATTTAATTGATAAATTAACAGCGATACATCTTAATCAAACAAGGGGATAATCTATGAAAATTTTTACTCAAGTTAAGTTTTATATATTCATTATTTTTATCGTTTTATTTGGGGTAATGTTAATGTCATGCAAGGATGAACCAACAGATGATATAAATATTACAAGTCACAACTTATCGGTTTTTTATGATGACTTGATTGCGTATGAAGAAAGATTAAGTGAGCTTGCAGTAAATACGAACTCTGAAATCAGTGATGATCATAATATCACTGCTTTAGATGTCTATCAGTATGATACATATACGAAAGAAGAGTTGCTTGCTACTTACTTAGGAAGTTCATTTGATATGGTTGCTGAAGGCTATAAAGAACAACTGATGACAACAAAGGATTTTGTTGCATCAGTTAGAGCTTTAATTGCTGATGACTTAGATCAAGAAATAGGGCAATCCTTTCATCCAGATCCTACAAATGATGATTTAGTCTATAAGTTTCTTGTAAGTCCTGAAAATTATATTGTCATTGATGCTGCTAACGGTATTGAACATACTTTTATTAAAATAGGAATGAATGATGATGTCTTAGAATATGCTGAACTCATGTATTCTTATGCAGGGACTTTTGATCCATTGGATAATCAGGATTTAATGTATAACTACTTTACTTTTATTGAAGGTAAAGAAGCGGTATACATCAACAGCTTAAATGATTATTTCACTTTAAATTACACATCAATTGAAACCAATTCTCATTTTGATATATCTTATGGAGTTACTGAACTTGGACAAGAAGTTCCAAGTTTAGGATATACCATCAATTTTTATGATTCTGAAGCAATGGCACAGACTTTCTTAAGTGTTGTCGATGATCAGATCATATCCGAAAGTTATGATATTTTTAATGAACATGGTTCAGTATATAGTTACATCGACCATCCAGTTTATGGAGAAGACATTATTTTAATTGTTAACATCATTGAAGCTATTGGTTGGGACCATATCGTTGTTTGTAACAACAATGGTGGAGGTGCTGGAGATTTAGATGGTATCTATGATACCAATGATCAAGCCTTATATTCTGGAAGAATTAGACTTACCTATTCTCCTACCTATGCATATGCAGCCATTGATCAATATGTGAAGCACGGAGAACTATCTGATGATGATTTTAATTTATCCTCGTTTGGACTGGATTTAGATGTGCCTCAAGCAACACTAGCTTATTTCAATCAAATTCGAATTACTGATTTTAATGAAGTAAAACAAACATTCATATTAGATGACCTTAATTTCTTTGCTGATGATTTAGAAGAAGAACTTTATAACTATCTAGATGATGATATTCAAGCAAGTATTGAAGGCACCAACGACTTATCACGAGTGATTACTGGTGATGGTGTAGAAGAGTTTACAGCATTAATGGATGCCTTCTATAGTGATTATGCAAGTAACCCACAAATCAAACAACTAGAAGTGGGTACAATTTCATCTTATGATACGAGAACTGAGAGCACTGTAGAAAATGATGTCATCTTGAATTTAAGTGTTAATCAAAATGAAACGTTTTTGAATATGTCTATCTTTGGTTCATCTTATAGTTCTTATACAATCATGGAAAAAGATGATCGTCTATTTGCATTTGAAGATAAAGGTATGACTGTTGATTATTATAGTATCAATGATATTGCAAGTGTAGCGAATTTTACGAAACTTATCAATGCGAATACGAATTTTGCTGACCCAATGACGGGCATTGAGTCAGTTAACATCGTTGAAAATCATGTTTACAGTGTTGTGATGAATAGTGGCGCATTAGGTATGCTTGGAGATTATTTTATTGATGATTATAACTTATACGGATTACATGATGCTTTGATCACTGCAATATTCTACTTTGATAGCGATGACACATATTACACGTATGAAATAGAGATTACTGGTTTATTAGATTATAGTTTCTACTACAATCCAAAAGAAATCTCTTATTATGGAGAAGGTATTGTATCTTTAGAGACTGTTCTTGTGATAGAACCAATAACAGAAGATGACATCCTTTATCTACCAACAGATAAAGATGACATCTTAAGATATTCACAATTTGAATCAACAACAAGATACCGTCTTCATACTGGAACCAATTATGCAAGTATTTATCTAGAGGCTGGCGGAACAAGAATTAGAACAAGCTCAGGCTATGGTGTAGATGTCAGTGTCTTAGATAGTAGTGGAACATTACTTAGTGATAATGAAATATTTACGATACCTGAGGCAGGATATTATTATATAGCGATTCATTCTGTATTAGATCAAGAAGTTGAACTGTATATTTATCCATATGACCTACCTGAGTTTGATGAATCAATTCTTAGTCTAGATTCAGGAACATATAGCGTCACGATTGAAGCAGAGAATATATATTATATTTATATCTTAGAAAATGAAGACAATAGACTATTGCATGTCTTCTTAGATGCTACTAAGATTTCTTTAGGTCAAGAACAAATTTTCATGTTGTTTGCTGATCCATTTGAAGCAAACAGCAATGAAATGTGTATGTTAACAGATCAGGATGAAAGCTTTGATTGCTATTTTGATATCAAGAGCGGCATTGAATATAAATTAGAAATAAGTACAGATATACTTGGTGACGTATCATTTAATTATGATTTCACAGTCTTAGATCCAGAAGCGAGTTCAAATTATCAAGCAATTGATTTGAACGATATACCACGCGTCTTCTTGGGTGAAGGTATCAATCAAGCACGGATAGACTTTTCAATTACCGAAGAAAGATCTTATCATATCCAAATGAATTACATTCAATTTGATAGCATTATATTTAGAGATTATCTTTATCAGAGCAATGGAACTTTAATTGATGACGAATTCTGGGATTTTGATGTTTTATTACCGGTAGGTGATTACTATATTTTAGTAGACATTTTAGAATCCCCAGATATAACAGCTATCGTAGAAATAATCATCGACTGAAAATTAAAAAATAAAGAGTATCGATTTGGATACTCTTTTTTGTCTTTATTTAAGTGTTAAATGGGATAATGATTCTTTTTGTTTATCTGTTAAGGCTTTTGATTTTTTATGCTGTTGATCTACTTGTACAATGACTGATTCAGCAGTAGCAACAAGTCGTCCATCTTGATAAAGTCCTTGAGCTAGACGCATCGAACTGTTTCCAATGTGAATCACTGCTGTTCCTATATCAATATTTCCTGGCCATTTGATTTCATCGATGAAATCCAATTCTAGACGTGCAATCACATAAGTGCTATCATCAAGGAATCCATTGTTAGGATGATAAAGAAATTCAATTCTTCCAGTTTCAAAATAAGTTGAGAAGACAGAATTGTTGACATGTCCTTGACGATCTGTATCGGGATATCTAATCTTATCATAGGTTTTGATAGGATAGTTTTCTAGTAGGAGATGCTTTAAATTGAAGGTGTTCATGGTGTAGTCCTTTCCATATTTTCTTTCATAGTATCGTTTGATACTATTTTATCATGAACTTGTCATGTTTGTTTAGATCTATCGATTAAAGGCTTTAAAAACGAGAATATTGATTCTATATTACTAGTAATATAAAAATTGATGAAATTTAAGCAAAAATATTGACAGTAAAAAAAGGTAGTGATAAAATAAAGTTGAAATGGCACTTAAAGTATAAGAGTGCCAATAAAAAAGGAGGTCGTAATATGTTTGGTCTAACACCATTCAACCGCGCTGTGATACGTAGTTCAAATGAACAAAAGCCACTTGCTGACTGGATTGATGATTTCTTCTCGGATGACTTCTTTCCTGTAAGAAGCCTTCGCCATGACACCTTTAAAGTAGATGTCAAAGAAGAAGCTGATGCTTACATCGTTGAAGCTGACATGCCAGGTGTCAAAAAAGATGAAGTACATCTTGAATTTCATGAGGGTTACTTAAGCATTGGTATTGAAAAAGAAGAAAAGAAAGATGAAGAAAACAAACAATATGTTCATCGTGAACGCAGACAATGTTCAATGCATCGCAGTCTATATCTAGGTGATCTAGATTTTGATCAGATTGAAGCAAAACTTCAAGATGGTATACTTACTATCAAAGCACCAAAAGCACAGCAAGTTGAAACAAAAAGAAGAATTGAAATTAAGTAGAAAGAAGCCTCTTGGCTTCTTTTTTTATGTACGCTTTGGTCTTCTTTTAAAATGATTGTTTTTTAAATGCTTGAGAAGATTAAGTTAAGGTAAGAAATATATGATATAATCATCATAAAGCAAATCATTACATGGGGAAAAATGTATGAATAAAAATATAGAGGAGATTCAAGGGTTATTTGAACGTCACTTTATCAGAAGTAAAAATTCATCTATGTCGATTGGTATAACCAAGGGTACAGATGTTTTTAAGTATCATTTAAGCAAAAACGGGAATGAACCAGTTGAACTTTATGGTCTAGGATCTGTGAGTAAAACCATCATTGCAACTTATTTAGTAAAAATGTCAAAACAAGGAAAGATCAATTTAAATCATTCCATCAATAAATACTTAGATTTAAATCCTAAAATTAAATATCCGACCATTAACCAGCTCGCTACACATACATCTGGTTATCATGCGTTCATTCCGCTTTTCCAATCGACTAAAGTTTTAATCCTTAAAGGTTTTAATAAGAAAAATATTTATTCAAAGCTAGACACAAATTGGTTGGATAAAGATTTAAATCGAAGAAGAGCTTTGAAATATAAGAAATATCGGTACTCTGATTATAATTATGCAGTCATTGCTATGGTGATTGAAAAAGTAGAAAACAAACCATATAAGGAAGTCATTGAAGCATTTCTTCGTGAAGAGATAGGGATGAAGCAAACCAAATATGGAAATGAGACACTAACGAAAGACTTGAAGTATTCATGGTATTGGGAAGAAGACAATCCATTTTTAGCTTCTGGAGGTTTATTCTCTACTGTTGATGATATGATGATCTTTTTAAAATATCAAATAGATCATTGTGATGAATTGTATAAAGCTCATAAAATGCATATCAAGATTAATAGTAAAAAGAATATATTTTCAGCATATTCATGGAATGCATTTTATAGTGGTAGTTTTTATTGGCATATTGGTGGACAAGGGTATTACAGAAGCTATGTCTTATTTGATTTAAAAAGAGATATCACAGTGACACTTCTGGCTACAGTAGATATCGATTTAATTCATGTAGGTAGAATAGGTTCTTGTCTCTATAGAAATATGAAAAGAAATCATCATAGTGTCACTGAATTTTTAGATGAGTTGATTGAAAAACATAATTTTAGTGAAGCATAAAAAAAAGGATAATTTTATCCTTTTTTTATTGCCTTTTTAGTTTGGAAGTTGATTTAACCAAAGTTCAAGATTCGAAATATCAGCTACATAAATCTTTTGATTGGATTCGGATAGATAGCATAATTCAAGATCATTATTAACAAAGTAAATCATACCTTCATGAAGTGTGAAATAGCCTTGAGATACATAAAGTTCATCTTCAAAAACTTCGTTTCGATCATTATAAGATATGTAAGAACTATTATTTGAAAATGCAACTTGATAGAAACCATACATAACTGTTCCATCAGCATATCTATATATCATTTGATTGTTATTGGATAATGCATATTGAGCAATATATGTATCATCAAAGGCTCCAGTAATAAATTCATGATTAAATACAACTTGATCTGTTGCTGCAAAATGATCGAGATCAAAAAATAAGGTAAAGATGAAGTAAAGGTTAATTTCATGCATTGAAACCATTGGAATAGAGACAGAATTGGTTGTTGCTTGAACAAGCGACAAATCAATTTTATATCCGATGGATTCATAAATTTGAAATCTAAGGATATCTCCTGTTTCTTTATTTAATAAAGCTAAATAGTCACAGTCAGAATATCTTTCATAATCACTTTGTCTAAAATATCCAGAATCATAGGATTGATTGGAATCAAAACTAAAGATGATTAAATAGAATGTTTCATTTAAATCACGTAAATAGACAGGATATTGATTTGGATGTTTAACATCACCTCTAAAATCAGTTAAGACAAGCCGTTGATTATCTATGGAGTCATAAAGATATGGGATATCATCGTCATACTGAATTACAACTGAGTCAAGTGATTCAATATCATCCATATTGACACCATTGAATTCTTGAGGATAAACGTTACCAAGATTAATTGCAAAAAAGATGCCACCTATAACAAAAATAGTAACTGTAGCAAATAGATATACTTGTCGTTTCTTGATTACGAAAAAAATGATTGATGCGGAAAATATTAAGATGAAAATGATGCTAATAAGCGTTATTATCGTCATATTCAATGTCCCCCTCACTAAATTTAAGAATATCTCCAGGTGTACAAGCTAAAGCTTTACAAATCGCATCTAGTGTGGAAAAGCGAATGGCTTTCGCTTTTCCACTTCTTAGAATGGAAAGATTTGATTCCGTGATTCCAATGATTTGGACTAAATCTTTAGAAGTCATGTTCCTTTGCTTAAGGATTTCTTTTAATTCTATGTAGATCATATCGTTAATTGGTTCTCGTTATAGAGTTCAATCGCTTTTCTTAAGATGAAAGAAACAACAAGTAAAATTAATCCAATAGCAAAGAATAAAGTGATGGTTGTGTTGACTTGGAAATAGAATTCTTTCCAAGTGGTATTCATCATGAAATTAACAATGCTTAAGATGAAACCACTCACGATTTCAACGATTGCCATATAGATGAAGTAAGATCCAATTTGAAAGGTTAAGTCAGCGTTGGATTCTTCAAAGATAAGGTTGACTTCTAGGTTGGTAATAATTTGTTTTGCTCGATTAAAGATTGCGATAAAGAAGAGAAGATGAATCAGTGTTTTAAAGAATAAGACATAGATATATTCATAAGTGCTTAAATAGATTCCAGTCAAGACAACCATTAAAATATAGAAGATAAATAATGAGAAAAAGATAACATATAAATACTTTCTAAAGAATGCGATTGTATGATCAAAGTTTCGTTGCTTAACGATGTTAAGAAGCTTCATACTAAAGATAACGAAAAAGAGTAGAAATCCTATAATCAGAAATGTAAATAGAATCATATTAAATCCTCCTTGATATAGAATAGGTCAATGGTCTGCGGAATATAAATCACTTGATTTGGGTTTGGTCTAAACCCTGAGAAACCAAGTAGAATGATATCGGTTTGAGGCTCTTGTCTCTCAAAGAAATTTGCAGTAAGTGATACGACGCTGATTTCATACGTATCAATAGGTACTAATTTAAAGTAATAATAACCTCTGCATGTCGGATTTTTGAAGTATTGGGTAAATCCTGGGTTATAAATCTCATAAAATCCATCTTGAGCTATTTGAGATGACGTAGACTCTAAAGTCATAAACTCTCGATCTTTATATTTTAAAATCATACCATATTGTTCAAGTTGAAACTCGATATGCTCTGAATAAGATAGATTAAGTAAATGATTGTTTGCATATCTTGAGGGAAATTCAAATGTAATGAGGATATGATAGAAATCATCAGAGTCAATAAATAGGTAAGAGTTTGGAATGATGATAGATGTTGAATCATATTCAAGTGAACCAGTAAAAGACCAATCCCTTGAAAAAACGTAAGGGTTCACAGAAGAAACAATAAAGTCAACGGATGTAGATTTTGCTAAATATTGAAGGTCATCATTAAAAATTAATGATTTTTCGATATGAGAAAAATCATCAGAATTTAATCCCTGATCCGTCACATATTGATCATTTGTCTCATCTTGTAAGTAAATGAGATTTCCATCTAATTGGATGGGTACAAGCGCAAGAATACAAAGAAGAGTCAATGATGATATGGATAGTGCAATTATGAATTTTATCATGAATATCCCCCTAAAATTATCGTTTATCAATAATATTATATGCATTATTCAAAAATAAGTCAATCTTAAAATTAATTTTTATTCTTCATTTTTTTACGAAGTATATTGGAGAGTTAAGCACATGGATATTGAGGGGAAACCCAGATCAATGGGCTTACTATGGTATAATAAGATGCACAAGTTGATTTAAAATAGGTTGTGCATGTAAAATAGAGGAGTTTTAAATCATGCTTAATATTAAATATATAGCAGATACAAAGTTTGAATATAATCAAAACATTATTGATGGGTTGCAGTTATACAATAGAAACCAATCTGGATATAGAGAAAAAGACTATCGTGATTTTTATGTTTTTGATGATGATGTGCTCGTAGGCGCATGTCACACTAAGCTTTATGCTGATTGGTGTGACATCAATGGATTATATTATGAAAATATCGATGTCTTAAAAGCAATCATTAATGACATTAAAGAATATTATAGAGATAACGTTGTTGGCATTTCATTTGATTCAGTCTTAGACCAAAGAGTTAGTGATTTTAAAGAAATAGGGTTTACCGTTGAAGGAAAGCTCAAAGATATGCCTAGTGGTAATGATAATGTCTTCCTAAAGGACACAGAATTAGTTATTCTTGATGTAGATCATGATTATGAATCTAAATCATCTAAGGAACCCATGAAGTCTCATGCTAAAGTATGGAAAAAAGAAATTCATAAGTTTAGAGAGAGCTTAGACTTTTCAACTGAAAAGATTGATTTGCAATATGTAGTATTAGATCGTGATAAGTTTGTTGGTGGCATCTATGGCCATGTGCAATACGAGTACTTGTTTATCAACATGTTATTTGTTGATAAAAAGTATAGAGGCAATCGAATAGCCTCTAAGCTCATGGGCTTAATAGAAGCTGAAGCAGTCAAAAGAGATGTGGTCAATGTTTATGTCACAACCTTTGAGTTTCAAGCTTTGGGATTCTACCAGAAACATGGATTTAAAGTTGTGATGACAATCGATGATTTCCCTAAAGGATTTCAAGAATATACATTGTATAAGAAAATGAAAATAGGTAAGAAATAAGACAAAAAAAGAAACTATGGTTTCTTTTTTTGTTGACTGGAGTATCATACTCAATCTAAAAAAAACTTGGATTGGCATAAATAAATCATAATGTTATAATAAAGAGGTCATCAGATGGTTTTATATCAAAGTCATGTTTCATTGGCTCATCTAATTGGGAGGACAAAAATGAAATATTTAAAAGAGTTAAAGTTGCTTCAAGAGACAGTACCTAGTCTTTTTAAATTGACTGAATTACAGCAAAAAGAAGTATCATATAAAGAAAGAAATGAAATCGTCACATCATCAGATCTGTTTATCGAAACAGAACTGATTAAAGTGATTAAGAATTCATTTCCTAATGACCACTTCCATAGCGAAGAATTCAATAAATTCACAGACCTTCAAGATAGAACATGGATTATTGATCCCATTGATGGAACAAGCAATTATGTTCATCATTTGGATTTATTTGTGAATCAAATAGCATTTTATGACAAAGGTGAAGTTGTCCTATCATATATCTATGTACCAAGAGCAAGTAAGGTCTTTCATGCCATCAAGGGTGAAGGCGCTTATTTAAATGGGAAAAGAATTTATACGGCAAATAGCAATCACCCCAATATGCTCATGAGCCTAGTTGGTATTTCCCATAAAACAGAAAAAGATAAGAGCTTATTTTATGATATGCTTGATTTTGCTTATCAAAATAGCATTAAGATTAGAATGTTAGGTACCTTA
>Ga0180007_10007370_pt1 | contig 10423 bp, 10 predicted proteins | sample MM_PC_MetaG_FD_121122 | JGI IMG/M metagenome (GOLD analysis project Ga0180007, IMG submission 121122) | Groundwater microbial communities from the Aspo Hard Rock Laboratory (HRL) deep subsurface site, Sweden - MM_PC_MetaG | ecosystem: Environmental > Aquatic > Deep subsurface > Groundwater...
CGTCCAACATGGCGGCGTCACCGGAAGACTCAACGTGGATATCCATCTGGATCTGGCCGGACAGCACGACAAACAGCATGCCTATGATTACCACGGCACCGTACAGGAACAGCAACTTGCGATCCACCAATTCGGTGATTGTATCTCTGGTAATACCCCTCATGACGCTTCTCCCGAGTCGCTTCTGACGGCTTCGAAGAATGATTGTTCCAGGGTCATGGTAACCGGCTGGACCGCCCGAATATTGATGTTGCGCAAACGAAGTTCATCGATCACACGGTTGATGAATTTTGGGTCATTGAGTTCCACCCGGAGACTCTTGGTCGTGATGGTAATCCGCTTGCCGATCTCCTCGGGAATCACAAACCGCTCGTTGCCGATATCGGCATCAATGTCGTATTGACTCTTGCGAGTGGTGAGAGATTCCACTGAACCGGTTTTGACAACTTTGCCTTTCAGCAGGATGGTCACCCGGTCGGCCACAGCCTCGACCTCGGAGAGCAAGTGGGAATTCAGGAAAATGGTCTTTCCTTCGGATTTGATCCTTTTCAGGGTTTCCCGTATCTCGATTTTGCCAACCGGATCAACGCCATCGGTAGGTTCGTCCAGAAAAATCAGATCAGGATCACAAATCATGGCCTGGGCCAGCCCGATCCGCTGGGACATCCCCTTTGAGTACTTACGAATTTTGGTGCCACCCCACTTATCCATGTCCACCAGCCGCAGCAAAGACTCGGCCCGGGTGCGAATATCCTGGGGCTTCATCCCGTACAGGCGGCCGGTGAATTCGAGCAGTCCCATGCCGGTCAAATGATTGGGGAAACGGTGGTTCTCCGGCAAAAAGCCAACCCGGTCGCGGGAACGGGGATCTGAAGGCGGCAGACCATTGATGAGCGCCTCGCCCGAGGAGACTCTGGTGATCCCCAACAGACTTTTGACCATGGTGGTTTTTCCGGCGCCATTGGGACCGAGCAGACCGAAAATCTCACCGTGTTCGACGCCGAGAGAAACACCATCGAGCGCCACCACGTTGCCCTTTTTCATCCCGGTCTGGTAAATCTTCGTCAGATCAAACGTTTCAACGATATTCATACCAAGTACTTACCTGTCCTAAAGTTGTGGTAAACTAGGTAATTCAATGCCCGCTGACAAGTCTAAAACGGGCAAAGCGCTTGACCAACTGCCGTCAATGTAATACCTTACCAGATTGTGGGAACATTTGTTCTTCACTTAGGCTATAACAATGATGAAACTGCTCGCGGTTCTGTCTGTGCTGATGGTCGTTGCCGGCTCGATATCTGCCGGACCGAATCTGCACATTCAGAACTCAGATTTCGATTTCGGTATGGTTGGTACTGGTATGACGGTATACCACAGAACCTGGCTCAAGGCCACGAGCGACAGCGCCGTGACCATTAATGCGGTGAAAACCGGCTGTTTCTGCCTGGTTGCCCCGCTCCCGGATTCAACCATCCCCGCCGGTGACAGCATCCCGCTGGATCTGACCTGGCGCGTCCAGCCGGCCGAGGAGACCGTCTCCCGCACGGTGCTGGTATTCCCGAACACGGATTCGGAACCCCTTCGCATCTCCCTGACCGCACAACCGATTGTCCATACCGACACCTTGCCGTTCGAGGTCCCCTGGCAGGGATTGAGGTTTGGCGGGCAGGACGAAGAGCAGATAGACCGGGCGTTTATGATGGCCAACCTGTCGGATTCGTCCATGACAGTGACTGTCATTTCCGCGCCGGACGAACGGTATCAGCTGGAACTACCGGAGTCGGTTCCGGCCCAAAACCATGAAAACTGTCGCATAACACTCAAAACGGATCAGTTTGATGGACCTTATGAGGGTTCGTTTACTGTTGAACTTACTGGAGATTGGCCGGTCCCCCGTCGACTGACCATTCCAATCGTTGTGGGGGACTTCAGTTATCGGGCTCCCGTAACGACACTACAATAAAAGACGTTTCCACTGAAGTATAACACGTACGGAGAATGGCTGGTGCAATGAAAAAGGTTCTGATCACGACACTGCTCTTTGTCGGGCTGCTCGCAGTGGCTTCGGCCAATGCGGCCCCGCGCCTGACCGTTCCGGTCTCAGAATTCGATTTCGGCTACGTGCCGCAGAATTCCAATGTATCCCATACGTTCTGGTTGCACTCAACCGGCGATGACACGTTGAGAATTCTCAACGTGAAACCTGGCTGAGGCTGCACGAAGGCACCGCTTGAGAATACGGTGCTTGCTGTCGGTGACAGCACGAGACTTGAGATCATATTCTCGACCAAGCGCTACACAAACCGCATCACCAAGCGGCCGCGCATTGAGACAAACGAGGGTCCGCCCGACAAAAATGTCACCATCATCTCGCAGGTGGTCCGTCGTCCCGACTCGACCTACCCGGTGATTGTCAAGCCGTACAAACTCGATGTCTCTCAGTTCGGGGAGAAGGTTCGCGATGAGATGAAATTCACGCTGACCAATGTCTCAGAAACGAACCTGACGGTCACTCTGGTCGATGAACCCTACGGCTATGCCACGGTTCAGCTTCCCGAAGTCATCGAGGCCGGTAAGTCGGCCGAGGGCATTATTCATCTGAACGCCGACGCTCTGGATCAATCGTTTGAGAAGTCCTTCACGTTTGAGCTGGACGACGAACAGACCAGCCGGTTCACGGTACCCGTCAAACGCACGGTGCGTAAACCGCCTGCCAGCGCTGCCCAGACGACGGGCCAGTAGTATCGACTTTGCCCCCTATCTGGGATACCGAACAACCCCAAGATAAGAAGAGCCACTTCCCTGCCGGAAGTGGCTCTTTTGGTTAGCAAGGTTCAAAAGCTAGTAGATCTTGTACAGGTCTTCCTCGAGTTTCGCTTTCCACTCATCGCTGTAAGTTTCGCCCTGCATGTTTGAATGTACCAGCATGTAGTCGTTGTACCCGTGCTGCTCCTCAAACACAAAGATAGTACCTTCCTTGATGGTATGGTAGTACCAGACCTGGAAGGGATTGCCTTTCATGGGCGCCTGGATGTCGTCACGTTCCTCCCAGGGGCCGTAAACCATATAGATCCGCCCCCGGTCGGACTGCCAGCCGTTGCCCTTGGCCCCGTAGTCGGTGGAGAAGAAGTTGTTAGCGTATAGGTAGCGCTCAATCATCTCGCGGCGATTCTCCACCTGCGGTGTGCCGGGGGTTTCATCGTGATCCTGCCAGTAGCGCTTGAGATATGCCTCCCGGCCCTCGGGAGTCAGCGAGCGGAGAATCGTCTCCTCGGACGAGGTCAGCAGGTACTTCACGAGGCGTTCCTTGATCTCCAGGCTGAGCGTATCGTACGGGTCAAACTCCGGGTAGTCCTCGGCTGCGGCGACCATCATGCTGGGACTGACAATGCGAAACGGCAGATATGTGGTATCGGCCTGTTCGGTTCGCCGGTTGACCGCGATCATGCGCAGTCGGTACGACGCCGGAAGCCAGTCCCGGATATCAAACACATCGACCAGCACGATAGCCTCGCCCGGGTTGGACAGCTCACGTGAGCCGAAGTCCTTGTGCACCGCGTCCGAGGCATCGAGCGCCGCAAAACTGACCTGAATGCTGTACGGCTGGGACTCGACATAATCGAGGTTGTAGATCTCCGAATAGAGAAACAACGCCGTGTCCTCGGGGGCAAAAAATCCGAGCGGATTGTACAATACCTGGTAACCATTGCGATAGGTACGGCTGCTCCGGGCGGCGTCGTCATCGCCGGCATTGGTAATGCGATAGGCCAGGTACTTGCCGGCGATCATCAGCCCCGTCTTGCGCGGCGGCTCAACGACGATCCGATCATAAAAGACCTCCCCCGTACGCTTGCTGACAACATCCGTGATGTGGAGCTGGGCCGAATACACGCCCGGTCGCACGCCCATCGCAAGGTAGTTGAACAGTTTGTAATCCTTTCGGGCGGCTTCCGCCTCGGTAGCCACAGCGGCCCCGAAGTAGGTCGAGGCGGAATCAACCAGTAAGCCATCGACTCCGAACAGGTCCAGTCGCGCGTATATACGCGAGACCAACCGGGAGTCGGCGGAGTCGGGCTGATAGAATTCGTACTCGCCGCGATTCAGCGTAAACGGGAATTCCACCTGTACGAGGGAATCAAAGGCCGGGTTATTGAAAAACGATGCCCCGGCGTGGACAGTCAGACCCTTGTTTTGTTGAGCCTCAACCGTCGCTGCCGTCGAGAGTCCGATTCCAAGCCCCGCCGCCAGTACAACGATAAGTAGTTTTTGTCTCATAACCTGTTCTAGAAATCGGGCTGTTGGTTCAGCCCGTCATACGGATATTGCAGTCTGTATTCACCATCTTCGTTCTCATCAATAAACAAAAAGCGGAGATACCGCGCGGTCGTATAGTAGTGCCAGATCTGATACGGCCGGGCCTCGGTGGAAAACGGGACATCGTCAATCTGATCCGGGCTGCCATATTCAATAAAAATACGCCCCCGATCAGTCGTCCACCCGTCGCGTAACATAGCCGCAAAATGGTGATTCGCAATATGTATGCGGCGGTAAAATTCGTCCAGAGCCTCGTTTTCTTCGGTCCCCGGCGTAGGATCGCGCTCCAGCCAGAAATTGCGGAAGGCGTCGCGACGCTCCTCGATGCCTTCAAGATCTTTCATCCCGTCGAGTTCGCCCGGCTCCGCGATGATCGCCAGTTGGCGCAGAGTGGTTTTCCAGTCGTGCCGCACCACTCCCTCAAGCGTCCAGAGAACCTGAAAGTTGAAGGTCGCATCCTGCAGTTTTTTGTTCCTGCGCCCCCGGAGAGACATCTCCAGCTCGTACTCGCCCGGTGAAAAGTACTCCAGTGAAATCTCCCTGAGCTGCCGCACGGTCTCGCCCGTGAAGTTCACATGAAGCGTGTCGCGGTACAACATGCCCTGGGACCGATGACGCACCTTGGTCTCCACGATCACCTTTGACACGCTGTCCTGACCGGGGTAAATCTCAAAGTAGTACAGCAGTCTCCCCTGACCTTCCCCGCCCCCGTAGGCGCGGGTCACCGACGGCACCACGATCAGGTCTGACTTGGCAAACACGTTGGCGCCCGAGTCCGCCTTGCTGAAGGCCTGGACAAACTCCACGCCGGACATCCTCGGAGTACCCCGGATGACATCCTCCAACTCGACCTTGAAGTCCTTCCGGTACACGCGATCATTGGCTTTGTCCAGCGCCGTGACTTCCACCTTGTACTTGCCGGGCGGCAAAACCACCGACACCTGGCTGGTCCGGAAGTCGAGCCGGGATGTTGTTTTCAGTCGACTGGGAGTTCTGATCTGGCGATCCCGGCTGCTGGATTCGACCAGCTTGTCGTCGCCGTCGAAAACATGCACCACCAGTTCGTACTGGGCAATGAATTCTCCGTCGACCTCCTCAAACTGGAAGCCGAAGTTGTATATCTGATAGTAGATTTCAAGTTGCAGGCGGCCGGAGTCATCGGCCAGAAAACAGGCCCAGTCCGTTTCAAGGGGCTCCTGGGCAACCGAAAAACTGCCATGATGCGTGGAAAATTGAGCCTCGGCCGGGGCGGCAAAAGCCAGCCCGAGAGCCAGCACGACCGGCAGTATGTATCGCTTGCGGTTACTCATAGGTGCCTCTACTCATTGAAACAGGCCGAATGGAATCCGGTTCCATACTATAGACGGCGCGGAGGCCTCGCAAACTAAAAAAAGATTGTCGGGGAGTGAGGTTTTGGCGGCCGGGACGCCTATTCGTAGCGGAGCGACTCAATCGGGTCGAGCCGGGCCGCCTTGAAGGCCGGATACACGCCGGATATTAGACCAACAGACACCGACACCATGAAGCCTACTAGTACCCAGAAGATAGGAAACGACAAAGGAAAACCAACCAGCTGATTGACACCCATGCCGGTCAGAAGCCCCACAACAATACCGAGCAGACCGCCAAATCCGGAAAGCGACATGGCCTCAGTGAGAAACTGCAGCAGGATATTCGAGCGTTTTGCCCCGATAGCTTTGCGTACGCCGATCTCTCGCGTCCGCTCCGTTACCGAAACCAGCATGATGTTCATCACGCCAATGCCTCCGACCAACAGGCCGATCGAGGTAACAGCGATCATCGCGTAATAAATATAGTTGGTGATACTCTTGATGTTGTCCTTAAACTGCTCCTGCGTACTCAGCGCGAAGTCGTCCGGTTTGTTGAACGGCACCTTTCGGTAAATTCGAAGAGCGCTGGTGATTTCTTCAACGGCCTGATCGATTTGCGCCAGGGATATGGCCCGGGCGTCGAGCCCCAGTTCCTTTTCCCAGGGGATGAGTTTCTGATACGTGCTGAGGGGAATAGCGATAAGCCGGTTTTCGAAATCGTTGCCGAAGTTTGATTTTACGCGGTCAAACACCCCCACCACGCTGAACAAATCGCCGTTCACACGAATATCATGCCCTAACGGGTCGCCTTCGGGGAACAGGACTTCAGCAACATCGGCCCCGATCACACACACCATGAGACGGAACTGCTCGTCAGTATCGGTGAAGAACCGCCCCGACTGCAAATCCTTGTCGCGCACGCGGACGTAATCCGGCCAGGTGCCCATGAGATTCGGACGACTGAACTTGCGGTTCTTGTATTTGGCCTCGTTGCCACCGGGTTTAAAATAGTAGTTGCGCGGTGCCACGCCGTCGACCGACGGGCAATTGGCCTTGATTGCCTCAGCTTCGCCGGCGGTAATGGGAGGTCGATTTCTGTACTCCTCTGAACTGTGGTCGCGGTTCATACCGTGATCGTACCGGGATATGCTGATGATGCTGTTGCCCATGCTGTCGATTTCTTCGGACGCAGCACCGTTCAAACCATCGATGACCGAGGCCATGGCGATAACCGACCACACGCCGACCATGACGCCGAGAATAGTCAGGAACGAACGCAGCTTGTTGGTTTTGACCGATGTCATCGCCATCAAAACGGCATCGCGCATTTCCGCAGGGGTAAGTATCATATCTCTTTACTCGTAACTCAGGGCTTTGACCGGATCCATGCGGGCCGCCTTCAGGGCCGGCACGACGCCAAAAATCAGGCCAATGCCGCCTGAAATTGACAGACCGAGGATAATCGCGGCAGCCGACGGCGAGATGCTCATACCAATGAGGCTCACCAGAGTTTTGGCGATGACAAACCCCAACACAATCCCGATGAGCCCGCCGGCGAAGGTAATGATCACAGCTTCAAACAGGAACTGCCACAGAATATGCTTGAATTTCGCACCGATTGATTTCCGGATGCCTATCTCGCGCGTCCTTTCAGTCACGGCCACCATCATGATATTCATCACCACAATGCCACCAATCACCAGCGATATGGCCGAAATGCCGACCAGCGCAAAACGCGTTATCCGCGTAAACTGGTTGATCATGTCCAGGGCCGACTCGGCCGTCATCATGTCGAAATCATCCGGCTCGTTGTACGGCACGTTACGCTTCGAACGGAGAATAACCCGAACTTCATCCATGCAGTCTTCGAGAACGTCCACCGAATAGGCCTTGATTGTCAGGTAAACGCCTCGACGCGGCTGCCCCCATTGACGGATGTGGGCGCTGAGGGGAATGACCACAAAGTCGTCCTGACTTTCGCCGAACATCTCCCCTTTCTTTTTGGCCACACCTATTATGGTATATTTGACTCCCCCGAGCTTTATCTCTTTGCCAAGCGGATCAACATCGGGAAAAAACTCCTCAACTATCTGGGCGCCCGCGAAGACGACCCTTCTTCGGTACAAATCGTCCTCATAGGAGTGGAACCGACCCAGCTCCACTTCCATATCGACAATATGGATGAAGTCGGCGGTGCCCCCCATGACGGTGACATCTCTCAGGGCTTTGTCACGATACTTCACCCTGGTACTGGCAAAAACGCGCGGCGACACCCGTTCACACTGGGTGCAATTCTCGGCGATCATTTCCGCCGCTTCAAGCTGGATGGGGCGACGTTTGATTTTCTCGCGGAATTCCTCATCCGACATCGCCATCATCATGCGCGAAACCATGAAGGTAGAAGGCCCCAGAACACTGATTTCCTCTTCGATGGAATCCATCATGCCCTGGAGGGCCGAAATGATGGTCATCACCGACGTCACACCAAAGATGATACCCACAAGGGTAAGCGACGAACGAAGCTTGTTCGCCCTGATAGCGTCAAAGGCAATGCCGAATATCGAACCGATAATCATGGTCCGTCGTCCCGCCTAATGATATCCGTTGCGTTCGTTTTCCGGGATCCGCTCGTCGGTATCGATCTGACCGTCGAGAATCGACAGAACCCGGTGGGCATGCTTGGCGATGCTGCTCTCGTGTGTCACCGTGATAATCGTATTCCCCTGATGATGCAAATCGTCGAGCAACCTCATGATTTCTTCCGAAGTCTTGCTGTCCAGGTTGCCGGTAGGCTCATCGGCGAGAATCAACGATGGGTCATTAACCAGGGCACGGGCGATCGCCACGCGCTGACGCTGTCCACCGGACAATTCGCTCGGCTTGTGAGACATGCGGTCGGCCAGCTGCACTTTGGCCAGCGCTCGCTTGGCCTTTTCCTCTCGCTCGCGCGTAGGCGTACCGTTGTAAATCAACGGCAGTTCCACATTGTGCAACGACGTCGCCCGGGGCAACAGATTGAACGTCTGAAACACAAAGCCAATCTCACGATTGCGGATATTGGCCAGTTCGTTGTCATCCATGTCCACCACGGCCCGGCCGTTGAGCGTATACGCGCCCTGAGTCGGCGTGTCAAGACAACCTATCAGGTTCATCAGCGTGCTTTTGCCGGAACCCGACGGCCCCATGATGGCGACATACTCGCCCTTCTCGATGGAAATACTCACGCCGCGCAGGGCATGGACCTCCTCCGAACCCATCTGATAGGTCTTCCAGAGATTCTCAGTGTGAATCAGCGTCATCAGTTACTATCGCCTCCCGAAGACTTTTCCGTGATTTCCACCGCATCGCCGTCCTTGATCGTACGCAGCGCCTTGTACGGGCCGGAGACAACCTTGTCTCCCTCTTCGATGCCGAGCGTGACCTCGATGTTCTTCTGATCCGCCACGCCGGTTTCAACCTGCACAAAGCAGGCGATACCGTCACGGACCACAAACACGCCCTTCAGTTCCTCGCGCTCCTTCTCGTCGGTCTTTCTGGCGCTGTCGGTAGCGGACTCATCGTCGCCTTCGGCCGCCATGACCTCGTTTGAGGAGGCCGGCCCCGAGGTCTCCTCGGCCCGCGCCTGCTCCAGCGAGTCCAGATCATACTTCCGCATAACAATCGATGCGAACGGTATCGCCAGCACATCCTTGCGCTCATTGGTGGTGATGTCGACCGTAGCAGACATCCCGGGCCGCAGGCGCTGATTGGGCTCCGTGAAGGTCACTTTCACCTTGAAGTTGGTCGATTGATCCTGCGTCCCGAGTCCGGCCATGATGGCGGTGTTGCCGATTTCAACAACCTTGCCGGCGAAAGCAGTGTCCGGTATGGCATCAACCTCGATTTCCGCCGACTGGCCGATGTTGATCTTGTTGATCTCGGTTTCGTCCACCTCGACCTCGACCTCAAAGATGCTGAGATCAGCAATCGTCATGATCGTCCGACCCTGCGTGAACGAGGTCTGCGCGGCCGCGATCTCGCCAACCTCGGCATCGAGATACGTGATCACTCCGCTCATCGGCGCGGAGATTTTGGCCTTGGACAGATAGTCGAGCTGTTTTGCGTAGCGCGACTCCGATTGCCGGGCCGACGCTTCCATCGCCTCATACGCCGCCTTGGAATTCAGATACGCGTACTTGGCGTTTTTGTAGGCGGTCTCCGACGTCAGGTCTTTGGCAAACAACCGCTCCTGCCGCTGGTATTCTTCCTCATTCTGCTCCAGCGTCGTTTTGGCTCCGTCCAGACGAGCCCGTATCTCATCGTTGCCGAAGCGCGCCTGGTTGACATCGGAACTGATCTGCACGGTATCCAGGACGACCAGCAGATCGCCGATTGTAACGCGCTGACCCTCGCGGACCGGCAGCAAGATGATCTCACCGTTGATCTCGGACGTAATGTCCACCTTGGTCTTGGGCTGGATGCGCCCGGACGCCGAAACCTTCTCCTCAATATCGTGGCGTTCGGTTCCGGCAGCCTGCACCTTGGTGGTATGTCCGCCGCCGCCTTTGAGACTGAGGTAGCCGAAAACGGCTATCAGCACCACGCCGAGAATGATGATGACTGCTTTCTTGTTCATCGCTTAGTATCCTCTACCCGTCACCGACATGTATCGTTATCGCCTACCCATGGCTTTCTCAAGCTTGGCAACCGCCAGGTTGAAATCAAGATCAGCCTGGATGAGCGACACCTGGGCCTGCTTCACGGACACCTGCGCATCGAGCAGGTCCAGAATCGTAGCA
>Ga0180007_10007371_pt1 | contig 10422 bp, 22 predicted proteins | sample MM_PC_MetaG_FD_121122 | JGI IMG/M metagenome (GOLD analysis project Ga0180007, IMG submission 121122) | Groundwater microbial communities from the Aspo Hard Rock Laboratory (HRL) deep subsurface site, Sweden - MM_PC_MetaG | ecosystem: Environmental > Aquatic > Deep subsurface > Groundwater...
ATCGAAGCCAAGAGCTTTTGATTGACTCGTACAGCGGGGGCTTTTTTGAGGACGAAGAGGAGCCAAAACAGGACGCCAATTAAACACAACACCGAGCCGGGCGGTATATCCCGGCTTTTTTGTGGGGAGGACACATGGAAAAGAAATATATCAACGTAGTGATCAGACTTGAGCCGAGGGTTTATGGTTTCTTCCGCCTTAAGGCCGCCAAGGAGTGCACAAAAATCGTTTTACTGATTGAGGAAGCGCTCACGACATGGTGCTCCTGGCTTTATAGAGCTTCAAGGGATGAGGCGGATGAATATGAGAGAGAGATCACCGCCAAGGAAAAGCTGGAGGCGGACGAACTGCTTGTCGCTACATGGAACAAACAACACAAGGCGAGGCTGGCACAATATCGAGAAGCGAAACGTAAACAGGCCATGAGATCACAACGGGCCTGGTCGCGGGCGTATCCGGGGAGGTCCTGGCCAGGGGCAAAGATGCGGGCAGATAACGATTCAGGCACCACCGATAACGATTCAGGCACCGCTGATAAGAAATAAGTAACCGGCGATCAAATGCTTTTCCACATGCTGGGGTTACAATATTCATTGAGCGTTGTAATCCTCTTTAGTATTTTAATGAAATCATAAAGTATTTGAGGTGTAAACCAACATTTCTCTGTCATGTGGCATATCCAATGAAATGCTTCTTCTGGTGTCGCAATCCGAGAAAGTTCTATGAAATATTCATGTCCTTCCCATTTAATATTTATACCCTTATATTTCCCGCAATAAAAGATATGGCCAATTGAATATGTTTTCTCCCATATCTTAATCTCTTTTCTAATTTCTTCCCCCCAATTCACAACTTTTATTCCTTTATTCATTTTTATCCTCTCTTTCAATGGTGAAATTATTCTTATCTCCATTAAACATATTGAATACATGGGAAAAATTAACGCCGTGATCTGTTGCTATTCTTCGTAATATCCGAGTTTTTGCAGATGCCCATGTCGGAGCATAAGTATATTTGATCTCAATTTCATGGGAATAATTAAAAGTCCCACGCCATAAATAGTTTTTTCGTTTCATGGTGTCACCGGAATATTTGACCAATTACCAAGAGGAGAAATTATGCTACCGTTGATGATTTTAATATCACGATGCCAACCCCGATATCCATCAGTATTTTTTGGTGATTTTAGTTCTTCAATCGTTACCCGAGTGCATTGTTTCTGTGGTATAAAATCTAACGCCAAGTAAAGCCGGGACTTTTCTTTACTAAAATCCCCTCCCCTTCCTATCGTTAATCCTGGTTTCATTTGTAAGCCAATAATTGCCACCCCGTCTTTGAGTTTTTCATGGATCTGTTTTATGGGTTTTGCTATCTCATAAAATTTATCATGAATTTCAAGAAAATCAATAATATATATTTCTCCATCTCCTTTTACCATATCATGATAATTTTCTGATTTATGATAGCATTTGAATTTTATATCTTCAGGATTATTACACCCCAGCTTTATCATACGATCAGTAAATTCTTCATCTCCCATTTCAGAATTCATGTATATTACCGAGTGTTTATTCTGATTTTCAATAGCCAAATTTAATAAAAGGGAAGTCTTCCCCGATGATTTTGAACCAGCTATCACAATAATATTCTTAGGAAAAATCTGGCACATCCCACTAAGACCGAGGGGAAGTCGAATCTTAAATTCACCTTTTGGCTCGGTTAGGAATTTTGTTTCTTCGGCTGAATTATCAAGCAAACGATAGGTTCCGGTATGTCCAGTTTCAATCTTTTCCAATAATCCCCTGGCGACAAGACGATTTATAGCTTGACGACATGTTGCTTTGTCTCGTGATTCAGATAATTTAAGATCAGTATAAAGATCATTAAGTGAAATTATCCCTTTCCCCCTAAATGTTATTACATTATCAATTTCCTGTTGTATATTTCGTTTCTGCTTATATTCATCCCTGATCAGCATCTCTTCGTGAATCAGCAATACATGTTCTTCGATGAACTGCGGAGAACAATCATCTTTATAATAACTAAAAAGAACTAATAGCAATTCTTGTGCCAATTCTAAAGATGCTCCTCCTTTTAACATACTTTTTATAATATCATCGTACATTAGCGAACGATAATCCTTACTTTGCATATTATAAGGGAAATCTTTAATCATAATTACCCACTAAAAAGATGTCACGGATGTCACAGAAACGGGTATTTCGTCACAAAGTTGTCACCGGATGTCACTAATGTCACTAAACACCCCTAAAAGTCACCGTTGTCACCGTTGTCACCGTTGTCACATTTTAATAAATTCATTTAAAATACCAACGGCGGCCCCAATGCGAAGGAGTGCCCGCACCCTGGAGGAGCGGCAACGCTTTGGAGCCACCGCGAGTTTTAATTGTTTGATTGATTCTCATTGAACAGCACTCTCCGTTCGTTACATTCACCATACGCTCTTTTGATATCATGTCAAGAAAAATTAACCAACCTGATATTCCCTCAAAAACCCCTGTCCGGCCTCGCCATTCAACCAGACGGACCGCATCCATTCCAGGGGTTGCCCTAATCGCCTTGCCTTCACCCGGAGTGCCAGATCCAATCTTTCTGCCGGCGGGGTAAACGGGGCGGTGAATGGAATTCCATCTTCTGCCGCCTTCTTCTTTTTCCATCGTAGCGTAAGTCCGAGCTTGGTTTTGCGCCGGGATAACGCGCCAAATGAGCAGCTAAACCGCTTTCTGATCTCAGCCGATCGGACATCCGCTTTCAGCAGGGGGTCGATTTCAGCCCATGGAAGTGTCGGGTGCCTCATGGAATCTCCTTTCTCGCCAGAATCCGTTTCAATCCTTCCCGGATCTCTATGTAATTTACATCTTTAACAACGGTGTGGGACTTTCTGACGCCGAAATAATACTCATCACCCATCCAAGAGATCACCCAATCAGTAAATTGAGCTGGCTTGGCGTGAGCCCATCTATGGCAATCGACACATAATCCAATCACATACCTGGGATCAAAAGCTGTGGCCATTCTATCTCGTTTGAAAATATGATGGCCTGCGGTTGCATATTTATCACACCCTGGCGCCCGACAAAGGATGTCCCGGGTACAAACGATAGACTGGATAAGATCGTAGCAATCTTTTTTAACTGGATCCACCGATATTTCCTATCTAAAATTAAGGAACCTGTCGCCAAGCTGAAGAGTTTCTATAACATCTTCAAGAGATCGGGCTACAAAGGCAAGTCCGCCAGACTCATTGATTCGCCGGATAAATTCTCTTTGATCTGGATTAGGATATTTCCCTGGCACTTTTGTTTCAATCGCAATTAACCGTCCGTTGTGACAGCAAAGAATGTCACTCACTCCTTTATGTCCCATAGGTCCGGTGAAAACATTCCAATGGAAGATTCCGCACACATCAAGAAGTTGCCTGATTGACGCTTTCAGCATCCCTTCGGGCGTTTTCTTTCTAATTCCCAAAACTCCAGCCTTTCATTATTTCCAGGAACTTAGAGGTTCCGGCCAACAGTCCGGCCCGTATCCCGTAGCAAACAGACACCAAAAGGCCAACGGTCGGGACAAACAAAAGCCCTCCGAACAGTATGATGATATCATGCAGTTGATTCTTTAATTCTTCCCATTCATGCGCTTCCCGCTTGGTCAATCCGTTCTTATCGGCCATTGTTCCCTCCTTAAAATAAAAATTTCATAACTCTAATCCTTTGATGATGATATACCAAGCCATACCCAAAGAGAATAAAACCGCAGGCATAATTATAATCGGCAAACCATACATCCCTAAAGCCCACCATGCTGATGCAATCGTCGCTCCCCAAAGTGCAAAAAGAATATCTCTCATAAATTTCCTCCTTAAAGTATCGTGATGTTTAATGTATTACTATGGGTTATGTTTCCTTAATAATCCACCTGCCCAGGGTCGGGTATCGCCAAATTAAGCTCACTTGCCGCAAATCTCACTATTTTGGTGACATATTCCTGAAATTCCCCGGTTTTAAGTTTGGCGGTACTCTCGACATGAAACTTTTCTTTCAGGATTTCGTGTGTCTCGTCAGGCGTATGGCCAGTATGTTCAGAAATCATTTCTATAACAATCCCCCAGTAGTAGCGGTTCGCCTCATCTGATCTCCCCGTATTGCGCTCCCTCAAGACGAGCTCTATTCGCTTGTTTTCAAATGTGGAAAGATAGACACGGAACCGATCTTTATTGTCCAAGACGATCCGGCCCTTCTCAACCTTTCCGCGAAAGATGGGTGCTCTCATTCTATCCCCAAATCGGGCATCCCAAACGATCCTTGCAGGCGTCGCAGAATGCCTTTGTCATTGTGTCGCCAGGACGATCTGGACATTCTTCAGGAGCCATCTCTTCCAGAGGATTGATGCCGTTCTCGGTCGGCAGTTTTGCCGCTTCTTCGGGCGAAATGGGCGGGGGCGGCTCTGTGGCCTTCGCTGCTTTCTTGGCCTTCAGTTTTCCCACAAGGTCCGCCGACGCATCTTTCTCCGCTGGCGCCGTTACCTCAAACCAATCGGCCGCGGTGCTCATGCCGTCCTTCAGGCTGTTGAACACCTTTCGTAATTGGATCAACTGTGCCGGTGTGATGGTATCAAGACGTCGCTGGATACGCTTCTCAATCTGGTCCTTGGTGATTCCGAACATAATAAAGGCATCAACCAATTTTTTCAACGCTTCTGTTGATGTATCCGCCTTAGCCTTTAGGGTAGCTTCGCACTGATTTTGTGCTTGTTCAATCACATCTCCGGGAATAATCCCCAAAATACAGGCTCGGAGACGTCGTGCCCCTTGGTTGGCGACGGCCTCGTAGATGTCCCGGGGATCCTCAAGACGATACGAACCTTTTTTGGTGTGCCGCTCATGCTTAACTTGAAATATTTTCACTTGGCGAACATTTGTTTCTACATCCCAACAAAAAGCCTCAACGGTACTCTCCCCACTTCTCTGTTCCACTTCCTTGATGCCAAATTGGAGGTTGCTCCAATTTTGTGCGATACATTCCGCCAGACGGATCGAAGGACCTGTGATCTCTGTCCCCCCCCGAGCGTATGAGTAAAGAGCCTGTTCTGCAAGTCCCGGGCGCTGACACGCCGTCATGATCCTATCTATGGACTCAAGCTGGTTACGGGGAAACTTCTTTGCTAAGACAATCGCCCCCTGGACTTCGGCCAAGGCTCGTTCCTGTTCGACGGCGACAACTGCTTGCCCTTGCGGTACTGTTGCTATCGGTGCATTAAATTTATCTTGTTCGTTCATGATATTTTCTCCTTTAGTAAGAATCGGCGAGACGGCTCACCGGTTCGCAGATATTTTAGATAAACTTCCGGCATCTCTTTCTGGAGTGCCTTTTGGTCAACTGTAACCCTTCCCTTGCTGATCTTGTAGGTGGCCAAGATATTCCCGAACGAGTCAACAAGAATATCCCCGGCATCGCCCAAGGTGATAATCAATTTACCCTTAATTTCTTCTTCCTTGGCCTCCAAGACATCTTTTTGCTCCCGGACGGTGCGAAGCTCGTCCACGGCGGCAATCGCATCATCTGGGGCTACAACGGCGCCCTGAGTGATACTTCTGCCAAACTTCTGGACGGCATCCGCATAGGAAACCAGCGGGGGAGGATTCCCGTCAACTACCCGTTGCCAGAATTCAGCACATGCCTCGATAATCAAAGTCTGGAGTTCGGCGTCTGCCGGAACGATATACAGCTCGGGAGATCCGCCGCCGATTGATACCGGGACATCCGCTACCTCAAAGCCGGTAACAATCATGTAATGCTGGACCTGAACCATGTAATAATCAGGGATTTGATTCGTCTCGGGTTCGCCCCAGCCTTTGCCGTATCTTGCCGTCTTGATCTCGACAACCCGGCGATCATCCGTGTAGCCGTCCATTGAAGCAAACATGAACGGATGCTCTTGGCTGAACAGGATTTTCTCGGGGAGTCTCACGCTACGACCTGTCTTATCACTATACCACTGGCGGATAGCAGGCTCCATGCGCTTACCCCATTCTGTAATCTCGTTACCCTCCCAATCTTTTACCTCCTTTCTTTTCTCTTGATACACCTGATAAGCCGTCTTCCATGGAGAGATCCCCATAATCGCGGCCACGTCGGATCCGCCGATCCCTTTCCGCCTTTCTTCAAGCCATAGTGCTCCTTCCACCTTTACCTCCTTTCTTCTGTTCCCATAGTTGGTTCATCTTCGTATGGAATGTCAGATTCCACGCCGAATTCCAATCATCCAGTGCCTTGTTCCCTCCCTTGGGGGAATAGGATGGCCTTGGACCACATTTTTTATCGGCATACTTCTCTGCGTCCGGGATCAATTTGTTCCTCTTCCCCGCATAATCCGCATCTATGTCCTCAGCCTTATGTTTCATAACTGTTCCACCCTCAGCCGCATTTCCGCGATTGCCTTTTCCAGAATGGTCAGGATATCCATCAATGCCGTGTTGCCGTCTTCTGTTTTCATCGTAATTTGTGGAACGGAGATACTATCGATATAGGCAATCAACCTTTCTTTATCAGGTCGTCTCGCATCTTTCTTGGCTGCCCTTACACGAGCCGCTTCTTCCTTGGCAATTCGTGCTTCGGTCTCACGCTTAAGGCGTTCCTCGGTTTCTTTCATGGCCTTCTCGGCTGCTTCCGCCTTTGCTTTTTCCATTTCAGCCGCCCGAACCTTTGTTTGCTCTTCGCGGATCTTGGCATCTTCAGCCGCTTTTTTCTCGCGTTCAAGTCGGTCCTTCTCGTCTTGGAGGGCTTTGGCTTCCTTGGCAAGCCGTTGTCTTTCGGCTTCCTGTTCTTTGGCGATCTTAGCCAAACGTTCGGCCTCTTCTTTCCGCAGTCGCTCATCTTCGGCCTTCTGCTCGGCTTCCTTCTCAATAGCCTCCCGGATCACGCTGCAAAAGGTTTCAAACTGCTCGTCTGAACAAGTTTTGACGAGGGCTTGGGGCGCTATCAGGTTTCCGTAAGAGTATGACATCCCATCAAACCGGCATCCAAGCGAAAAAAGGATGTTCACCCGGGCCTGGATTCTTGCGGCTTCCTGAAAGTCGGCCTCAGCCTTGATACGGGCCTTCTCCTCGTCCACTCGGGATTCCTCGTCTCCAAGGTGATCTTCGATCGGACTCAAAAGATAAATGATCCGCTTTTCTTCCGCAATAACGCTTTTCTGAAACTTCACGGCATCCTCGCGAAGTTCTTTCCCTCTCTTTGTGACGGATACCCGGCGGGTTTTGACATCCATACGCGCTAAGTGAACTTTTTCGTACCCCTCTTTGTCCTCCAGTCCAGAAATCTTCAATGCCATATAGTCCTGCCTTAACTTGGCGATTGCCGCATCCGTGGTCTGGAATTTTTGTAGTTCACTCGTGATTACTTGCTCATCCATTGGCTTCCCTCCTTCTTAATTTCAATCTCCTGTAATAAATCATTTTGCAATACCGATGATGTGCAACATCACCGCTTACATACATATTCTCTGAAGCGTCGTATTGTTTACAAACGTTACATTTTCTCCAATCTGCGTGACCACAAGCAAGAAGGGCGCGAGTCCGTTGATGAAGAAGTTTATGATAAGCATTATCTTGACAAACGACTAAATTACCATTTTCATTGCACGACCTTTTCTGATTGACATGGTGAATCATAACGCCGGTGGGATCAGCATGTGCGCGCCCTGGCCCTCGTACTCCTTCAATCTCTCATAAGCTGACTTTTGTTCTGCCATGATAACCCTCCCATTAGATTAGTGTGAGCGGCCCGCCGGCACTCCTCGCCAGCACGCTTTTGAGGACAATGCGCCGGATGGGACGGACCGCTCAGTTAATCTCACCGCTCCCTTGCGGTTACTCTCCCGCGGTCGGATAACTCCCCGCAGGCCCTCCTGTTTCCACCGTCTTTTTCCTCGGACCTTTCGGGGGATTTTTCGACAAATGAAACCCAAAAATACCGAGGACCAACTTGATGAGTTTATAAAACCATTCGTGTTTTTCCTTCATTGAATCCTCCTCCTCACGACCCACACCCTTTCGGGCTTCCCGTTCTCTCCTATTCTGTCCAGATAGATCGCCCTTCCGGTGATGATCTGCGTATAATCGCCATGCCGCGCCTTGGCCTCGTCCATGATCCTCAGCTCTTTTTTTGTCACTATGGGCGATCTTTCTTTAGTCGCCGGAACCGTAAAGCAGTAATGGACGACAGACCAAACTGCGATTACCAGGACCGCCAATATCGCCAATATAACAATGATCTCGGTGAATTTGATTCGCTCTTTCATGATGGCTCCTGTTAATCGCTTGAATCAACAAGGTAAAAATAGTGACACGCCCCACAGCCATATTCATGAAGGCATCTTCCGGCACTCTTTACATATTGAATATGGCCCATCTCGTTACACTTCTTTACGATTTCAGGGGTTTCTTTCCATCCGTTCATATAACCTAAATCAATGGCATCAGGCATCCTTCTTTTCCTTCCTTATCTTAAAAGCAAATCCCTTGGATCGAGATGTAATATGGCGGCGATTTTTGTCAGGGTTTTAAATGTCGTAGATTCGGCTTCGCAAATCTTCCTATAAGTAGAAGGATCAAAACCAAATCTCTTAGAGAATCCGCGCATTGAGAGATTTACCCGTTTCCGTTCCGCTTCAAGTTTTCGTTTATTGATCTTCATGGGATGAGATTATGGCATCTATAGAACATAAAGTCAAGAAAAATGTGCGGAAAGAATTACGCCAAACATGAGGAAAATAAATCTGCAAAAAGTTCTTGACAAACCAGAAAATGAGAATATAATAAAGCCATCAAGTCGAACGGCCCCTGAAAGTCCGGCTGAAACGGGGCACCGAATCTCCTAATCCCGGGAGGTAAATGCCTATGAAGTAACGGAACAAACATTGAGACCTTAAATTCAGATTGATTTTACCTGATCCTCTCTGCCCAATCAGGGGGGATCACCGGAGAAGCAATCTCCAGAAATTAAACCGTGACTTATAACGAAAGGAGAAATGATTATGATTACAACATGGGAAATTTACTGGATAACAAGGCTGGATATCATTAATGTAATTTCGGGAATTTTATTTATCATTCCTGCGGGTATTTTTCTCTTCTCCCCACTGCTCTGTGAGGCGATTTTTGATGGTGATTGGGGTGAATTTTGGAAATTTGTGCGAAAGATAATTGCTATTCCAATAATTGCACTTATTCTCTTTATATTTTTACCTAATACCAAGGATGCCGTCGCAATCTATATAATTCCCAAGATTGCCAACAATGAGCAAATTCAGAAATTGCCGGGTAATGCGGCCACTTTTCTCAACAAGAAATTTGAGGAATGGATTGATGGTATGATAAAAAAGAAGGAATAGAAAATCTCCAGCCCGAAACACTCTCTCGTTGCCGCTGTGGGCCAGGCAGTCGGTTAAATCCGGCAGAGTCGCCATGTTAGGCTTTAAGCGAGAGACGAAGGACCGGCCAAAAATCGGGGGTTCGGTACATTAGGGTGCGCTGACGACGCAAATAAAATGGGAGACTGGTTACAGAAGTGTCTAATGAGAGAGGATTGCCCGGAATGGAGGGGGAAAGTGATTTATCGCTATGCCTGGAAAAACAATGAAAAACGCAAAACGCTTTATGGCCGATTATGCCGAGTGATCTATCGTGGCCAGCCAAATTCAGCCCTTGTTGAATTTGAGAATGGGCAGAGGGAAATCATATCGCGGAATGCACTTAGGCGGATTGAGTTGGAGAAGAAATGAATATCGTCGGATCATTGGATTGGCAGGATTGCGATACTTGCTGTCACCGCCGGGAAAATGAGGGCGGGTGCGAACCCCTTGATGAATGCGGGGATAGCATCCTTGAAATTGATTTTGATTTTGACTTTGTTATCTGTAATCGGCATGAACTGGAGAAGCCATGAAATACGATGACGTGGTTTATTGTAGTTGCGGCTGGATTGGATGGTTTGAATCCTGTCTATTGATTGATGGGATTTACGTCTGCCCGATGTGCCGGGCGAAGATTGAGGAGAAGAAATAAAAGATATGCCCCCAGTATGGGCGTGAGACTTCCGCAACGCCGTCGGGATGCGGAAGGATACCCGGCCTCTGCTGGGGGCAATTAAAAGGCGGGCACGAAAGGCGTGATGGTAAAAAGAGGAGAAAAGATGGGCGACTATATTACATTATTAGGCGCGGAAGATGTATCAAGGGCGGCCTCTAATATTCGGTCAGCAGCGAATGATATAAATAGAGCGATTCTTAATCTTGATGAGTTATCTCGCCGACATCAACGGTTCATGGAGGAATGGCTACAAACATTTGAAAGAATATTATTAGAACATAGGCCATAATAACCGAGAAGCGGTAGCAAACCAA
>Ga0180007_10007373_pt1 | contig 10417 bp, 8 predicted proteins | sample MM_PC_MetaG_FD_121122 | JGI IMG/M metagenome (GOLD analysis project Ga0180007, IMG submission 121122) | Groundwater microbial communities from the Aspo Hard Rock Laboratory (HRL) deep subsurface site, Sweden - MM_PC_MetaG | ecosystem: Environmental > Aquatic > Deep subsurface > Groundwater...
CCTGCAGCGTATGGAGCGCTTCTAAAGGGGTGAGGTTGTTGAGATCTATTTTTAGAAGTTGGTCTTGTAACTCTTGAAGAGCTCCGCTATTGCCGGATGAAAATAAGGAAAGCTGATTCTCCGCAGGAAGCCGGTTCCTGATCTTTTCTCGGAGATCGCTATGTAATTCCAGGCGGTTCAGGATGGCCTGTGCACGCGTGAGTACTTCTTTGGGAATGCCGGCAAGCTTTGCCACATAAATACCGTAGCTGTCGTCAGTGCCTCCCTCGACGATCTTGTGCAGGAATATTATTTCATTATTCCACTCCTTGACCGCGACATTATAATTTTTCACCCCCGGAAATTCTTCGGCCAGCGCAGTCAGTTCGTGAAAGTGGGTGGCAAAGAGAGTGCGCGCTTTGGTTCTTGCCAGGTGCTCAGAGATTGCCCAGGCCAGGCTTAGGCCGTCAAACGTAGAAGTGCCTCGTCCGATCTCATCCAGAATTACCAGGCTCCTTTCGGTAAGATTATGAAGAATTCCCGCGGCCTCACTCATCTCGACCATAAAAGTACTCTGGCCTTTGGTGATCTCATCATGCGCGCCGATACGGGTAAATATCTTGTCCACAATGCCGATAGACGCCGAGACGGCAGGCAGGTAGCTCCCCATCTGCGCCATGATCACTAAAAGCGCGGTCTGCCTTATATAGGTAGATTTTCCCGCCATGTTCGGCCCGGTGAGAATTACAAGATGCGCTCCTTGCGCGTCCAGGAGCGTGTCGTTCGGGATAAAGGGCTCTGTAATTGCTTTCTCTACCACCGGATGCCGGCCTCCTTGGATATCGATACGTATATCATCGCTGACCGTCGGCGCATGGTACCCGGGAGTCTCGCTTAAGATGCTCAAAGAATAAAGCGCATCGAGAGTGGATAGCTCTTCGCAGAAACCATGCAGCGGCTCGGAGTAATCGAGTATCTCTTGAGATATCTTTTCGATGAGCGCGCGCTCAATGGCTAGGATCTTTTCTTCCGCGGTGAGGATCTTCTCTTCGAATTCCTTCAGCTGCGGGGTGATGTAACGCTCGGCGTTGGCTAAGGTCTGTTTTCGGATATAATCCTGCGGCACATGGTTAAGATTCGCCTTGCTGACCTCGATATAATACCCAAAGACCTGGTTGAAGCCGACCTTCAGGGAAGAAATGCCTGTACGTTTGCTCTCTTGTTCCTGCAGCTTCTTAAGCCATCCTTTGCCATCATCCTGGATTGTTCTTAATTCATCGAGCTCTGTATGGTACCCGCGGCGGATGATGCGCCCTTCGGCATGGGCAAGCGGAATATCCTGATTTATGGCTGTCTCCAGAAGCGTACGCAGATTCGGGATATCTTCAAGCGCAAGAAGTTTGCTTTCTTTCGTTAACGGCGCGATCGCGCTACGTATTTCCGGCTGCTTTAAGAGCGTGGTACGTAATGCCAGCAGGTCTTTCGCTGAGGTATTGGCGCAGGAGATGCGGGAGATGCTTTTTTCTATATCCGGAATATTACGCATGAGCTTCTGTAATTCTTGGCGTACGGGATTATTTCCCTTTAGCAGAGTAACCGCATGCTGGCGCTGTAGTATCTTTTCTTTTGATTTAAGCGGACGATAGAGCCAATCCCTTAACTTGCGTTTCCCCAGGTTTGTCAGGGTCTGGTCAATAGTCTCTAAGAGTCCTTCTAATCCCAATCCGTAACAGGCAGGAGGAGAGATAAAGACGTAATCTTGGTCAGCGTAAAGAGAGATCTTGTGCAGATGGCGAAGCGGCTGTTTATGCATCTGTTTGAGATACTCAAGCAGCCCGCCGCTTGCGGAGATGCTGGCAGGCAGCTGGTCAATCCCAAACCCCTTTAGGTTATGGATCTGAAAGTGCTCCTGCAGGGACTTGCGGGCGATATCGGTATTAAAGGACCAGCCCTGAAAAGCACTTAAGGCGATTGTATTGCTACGGAGAAGAGAATTCTTAAAGAGCTTTTTTATCCGGTCTTCTTCCTCTAGCGGGAAGACGCATTCGTATACCGGAAGGCGCGATAAAAGCGCGGTAACCTCTGCGTGCGAAAGATATTCATTGGTCTGGATGACCCCGCTTGAGGTATCAGTAAAGGCAATCCCCCAGCGCGTATCGCGCACGCACAAGGAAGCCAGATACCTTGATTCGAAAGATGACTCATCAATATAGGTGCCGGAAGTGATGACCCGGATCACCGAGCGCTTTACCAGCCCTTTAGCCAGAGCCGGGTCTTCAACCTGTTCGCAGATAGCAACTTTTAATCCTGCTTTAATGAGCTTGGTGATATAGTTCTCGGCAGCGTGAAAGGGAATTCCACACATAGGTATTCTGCCGGATTTCCCGGCATTGCGGGAGGTAAGGACTACATCAAGAATGCCGCTCGCCTTTTGCGCGTCTTCTCCGAACATCTCGTAGAAGTCACCGAGGCGGAAGAATAGTATACAATCAGGGTATTCTGCTTTGACTTCATGCAGTTGGCGGAGCATGGGGGTGAGGTTTTCCATAACTTCCTTTATACCACAAATCGCTATCAGGGCAAATAGGAAAATAGACTTAAACGGGATACTCTTCAACGAAGGCAAGGATATCTGAAGTTTGACTTTTGCGTTTTGCTTACGCGTGCTGAGAATTTTCGCCGTCTGCTTCGGTTTACGCCTCACTTTCGCTTGAAGACTTACGTTAAATAAGCCTGCTCATGTTTGGCGTAATTCCTCGCAGACTCCGGATAGAAACGCAGTACCAAAAATTCTCTAATGCACGCTTCACCAAACCGCATAAGTCACCATAGATTTGCGTAGAGACTTATTCTCAGATTAGCATTGCAAAATGAGGGCCTAGGTATATAATACCTATAGAGTTTTGTAGCAAAAGATCCGTGAACACAGGAGGGGGAGTATGAGAAAAAGTATAGTATTGATCTGTATGTTTTCTTTTATCTCTTTAGGTATGGTTTCCAGCGCCTGGGCTTGGGGAAAGCCGAGAGCTAAACGCGTTGACCGTAATCAAGACGGTATCGTGGATAAAAAAGAACACGAAATGGAACAAGCCCTTAAGAAAATGAATCAGGCAAAGGTCGATCAGCCCTGGGAAGCTAAACTCGATAAGAATAAAAACGGTGTGGTAGAGCCGAAAGAAGTAAAGAAGGCTTCTTTGTTCGGCCGTGTCAAAGTTAATTGCCCTCTCGAGCAGAAATACGATGCCAATGAAGACGGCTGGCTTGGTCCCTTGGAGCAAAGACAGCTTCTGCAGGATAAGTGCGAGATCATTAAAACGCGCGGGAATGCGGTGGTCGATAGTGAACTGGAAAAGAAGTACGATACCAACGGCGATTGGTCTATCGACGCCCAGGAAGCCGAGGCCTTGAAAGCAGATCTGCGGAAATTATAATCCGTGATCTCCATAGATAGAAGCCGCCGCCGATTAAGCCAAACGCGGCGGCTATGTTTTTGTGCTAATCCCAATCTTAATCTGAGAAAATAATCTATGAAAAGCAACGTCTACTTCGCAAAAGCCATTTCTTCTTCACCCCAGGACCGTATCGGCGCATTACAGAGGATCCTTGCGCAGTGCGCAGAGCTGATGCGCTATAAGAATGAGGAGATCGTGCCGGTCAAGATTACTATCGGAGACGTTGATTGCGTCTATCAGGTCAGCCCCGAATTGGTAAAGACCGTGGTTGAAACCATTCGTGCGCAGCAGGCGAAGCCGTTTCTTTTTGATACCTCGGTGCTCTATCATGGGATGCGGCAGAATGCCGTCGGGCATACCGCTCTGGCGCAGCGCAAAGGATACGGGTATGAAAAGATCGGGGCGCCCTTTATTGTTGCCGACGGAGTCCTTGGTAATGACGGTAAGGAATTTTATCTTGAGGCCGGGCATATTAAGAAGGTAAGAGTCCCTTCTTTTGTCGGGATGCTTGAGAGCTTGGTCGTTCTTTCACATGCCACCGGACACATCGTCTCCGGGTATGCCGGGGCCATCAAGAACGTAGCAATGGGGATGAGTTGCCGCGCCACCAAACAAGTACAGCATTCTTCCCTTAAACCGAACGTGATCACCGAAAAATGCACCTCCTGCGGCTGCTGTATCAAGATCTGTCCGGTTCAAGCGATCTCTTTAAAAGAAAAGAAGGCTTTTATCGACCAGTCACGGTGCATCGGGTGCGGAGAGTGCCTATGTGCCTGTACATTTAATGCCGTCTCCATTAATTGGGAGGAGGATCCGGTTATCTTCTGCAAGCGGATGGTAGAAGTTGCACACTTCGTGAGCCGACAATTCAAAAAGGTGTTCTGTATCACCTTTGCCTTTGATATTACCAAAGAGTGCGATTGTATGTCGCATAAGAATGAGAAGATGGCCGCGCAGAATATCGGAATCCTGGCCTCTTCCGATATGGTCAGCCTTGATAAGGCGACCGTTGACCTTGCCTTAAGGCATAAAGTTTCGGATTTCTTCCCCGATACCAAAAAGGTATATACCTCGATGCTGGAGTATGCCGGCCATAAAGGGTTGGGAAATCTTGAGTATAGGTTAGTGGAAGTATAATGGTAAAACTACACAGAGAAACGCAAAAGATCGTTATTACCGGGATCGGGGCCATTGCCTCAAACGGTATCGGCAAGGACGCATTCTTTAACGCGATAATGCAGGGGCATAGCGGTATCGGTCCGATCGCTTCTTTTGATGCCTGCGCCTATGAGAGTAAGACCGCGGCAGAAATTAAAGATTTCGATCCGACGGTATTCTTAGGGCAGAAGGGATTGCGCACCTTGGATCGAAGCACGAAGCTTATTACCTCGACGGCGAAACTGGCGCTGGATGATGCCGGATTCACGGTGACCGAAGAGAATACCCACGATGTGGGAGTGGTGGTGGGAAGTACGTTCGGAAGCTTACCGAGCATATGCGAGTTCGATAAAGAGGCGTTACGGGAAGGGCCGCAGTATGTCAACCCCGCACTCTTCCCCAATACGGTGATCAATTCACCGTCCAGCCACGTATCCATTAAATTCAATATTAAAGGTTTTAATACTACGATTGCCACCGGCGCCAATGCCTCGCTTGATGGTCTTGCCTATGCGTGCGAGTTCCTTCGACGCAATAGAGCTAAGGCAGTCTTAGTCGGAGGGGTAGAGGAGTTCTGCCCGCATATCTTCCTGGGGTTCTATAAACAAGGGTGCCTTGCCAGGAAGAGCCAAGAAGCTCCGGAGACAAGCTTCCCCTTTGACCTGCGCCGTAACGGCGTGGTCTTAGGAGAAGGGGCATGTGTATTATTGTTGGAGAAGGTTGAGGACGCGCAGCATCGTCAGGGCCAGATATACGCGGAGGTTTCAGGAAATGGGATGGGATTTGGGGAGAAGAGCCTGAGTGCCGCTATGCAAAAGGCCTTTGCAGAAGCGCACGTGGCTGCGGAGAATATCGACGGGGTTTTTGCTGCAGCCAATTCTAGCGTTGCAGCCGATATAAAAGAAGCTTCGGCGCTACGCCAGGTCTTTGGCGAAGCAATTTCTCGCACCTGCGTGACCGCATTAAAATCAGTCATCGGAGAGACCTTTAGCGCCGCGGGGATGTTACAGGTTGCCGCGGCATGCGCTTCTTTAATACAACAAAAGATCCCTGCGACCCTTAATTATCAGCAGGAAGACCCGGAGTGCCAGCTTCCGATAGTTATCGATAGCGCGCGAAGCCGGAAATTAGAACATATCCTGGTTGATTCCTTGAATTTTGATTCAAGAGCTGCCAGTACGGTAGTAAGTAGATATGCAGTGTAAAGATAAGGTTGCCATCGTTACCGGAGGAACACGCGGAATAGGCCACGCAATAGCTTTGATGCTTGCGCGCGAAGGCGCGGATATCTGTTTCTCCTATTTGAAGAATACCGAGGCTGCCGAAAGCCTGGTGCAGGAAATCGAGAAGTTAGGCGGAAAGGCGCGTGCTTTGCAGCTGGATGTGCGCGACTTTGAAAAGTCGAAGGAATTGGTTGAAACGGCGAAGTCTCATTTCGGGCGGTTGGATATAGTGGTAAATAATGCCGGCATCACCAGGGATAAGGCCTTGATGATGATGACCCAGGAGGATTGGCATGAGGTTATCGATACTAACCTGAACGGCGCCTTTAATGTGACACGTCATGCGATTGTCACTTTCTTAAAACAGAGACAAGGCAATATCGTTACCATTACCTCAGTGACCGGGCTTATCGGATTACCGCGCCAGACTAATTATGCCGCGGCAAAGGCGGGCCTTATCGGGTTTACCAAGGCGCTGGCCCGTGAGGTCGCCGCGTACAATATCAGGGTGAATGCGGTAGCTCCCGGGCTTATCGAGACCGATATGGTGGCACATCTTAAAGAAGAATACAAGGAAGCGCTTAAGAAAAGAATCCCGCTGGGCAGGTTTGGAAAGGCAGAGGAGGTTGCCGCCACAGTCAGATTCCTCCTCTCTGAATCAGCAGGCTTTATTACCGGGCAGACGATCGTCTTAGACGGAGGATTGTCGATAGTATAAGGGAGTATCTTTTATGCGGAATATCGAAGAAGAAATTCTAACAATTATCGCAGAGATCATAGAAAAGGATCCCGCGGAGATAACCCTTGATGCAAAATTCTATGAGGATTTGGGGGTAGATTCGATGATGGCCTTGGAGATATTGACTGCCCTTGAAAAAAAGTACCGGATCACAATCCCCGAAGAGAAACTTCCGCAAATCACGACCTTACGCGAGACCGTCGCCATTGCCCAGGAGTTTCTGGGGAGAAAGGAGCCCGCAGATGCTTAATAACGAAGCTATTCAGCGGCTTTTGCCGCAACGGTATCCGTTTTTACTTATCGATACGGTCCTTGAGTGCATACCGAAAAAGAAAGTAGTGGCGGTAAAGAACGTCACTATCAATGAGCCGTTTTTCGCGGGGCACTTCCCGGGGGCTCCTGTTATGCCCGGGGTGTTGATCATTGAAGCTATGGCGCAGGCATCGATTGTCCTGGTCGCAGAGGAAGACGAGGAGAACCCTAAGAAAAAAAGCTATTATCTGGGGAGTGTCAAAATACGATTTCGTCATCCGGTGGTGCCCGGAGACCGGTTGATGATTACTGTCGAGCCGATTAAATTAGTCTCTGGCGCGGCCATCGTCAGTGTGCGCGCCTGCGTTGAGGATAAAGAAGTCGCGCTTGGAGAGATTAGCCTTAGTATTAAAGAAGGATAAGTATGGATGAGAGACGTGTGGTTATTACCGGATTAGGAGTAGTCTCCTCTATCGGCATCGGAGAAGAGGCGTTTTGGAAGGCACTTCTTAACGGGACCTCAGGGATTACTCCGGTAAGTTCATTTGATACCTCTGCGTTCTCACGCCATCTGGCAGGAGAAGTGAAGGATTTCAGGGCGCAGGATTTTATTCCCGCTCCTGGCGTGGAGCGCCTGGGCCGCGCATCGTGCCTTGGTATTGCTGCCGCGCGCTTAAGCCTGGATGATGCCGGGTTATTACAAGAAGAATTATTACGCTATACCGTCGGCGTGATCATGGGCACGACCATGGGAGAATCGCAGATCCTTGAGAAGATCAATCATTCGTGGGTCACCGAAGGAGAAGATGCGATCGATCCTGCAATGATCGTGCGGTATCCCTGTTATGTCTTGGCATCGAATATAGCGCAAGAGTTGGGTATAGAAGGGCCTAATCTTGTTATTCCTACTGCCTGCGCCGCGGGAAATTATGCGATCGGATATGCGTATGACCTTTTACAGACAGGCCAGGCAGATATTATGCTTGCGGGAGGCGCGGATGCGTTTTCGCGTATTGCCTTTATCGGTTTTAATCGCCTTTTGGCAGTCGCACCGGATAAATGCCAGCCTTTCGATAAGAATCGTAAAGGGATGATGGTCGGGGAAGGCGCAGGTATAGTAGTCTTGGAGACTTTAGAGAGCGCTTTGAAAAGAAACGCAGAAATCTATGCCGAGGTTTTAGGATACGGCTTAAGTTGCGATGCCTCACATATGACTGCCCCTGATGCGCGAGGGATGGCGAAGGCGATGGCGAAGGCGCTCTATGCAAGCGAGGTCTCTCGTGAGGACGTAGAGTATATCAGTGCCCACGGAACCGGCACACCTGCCAATGATAAAGCCGAAGCGCAGGCGATTAAGGAAGTCTTCGGAGCGCACGCTCAGTCGTTGCCAACCAGCTCCATTAAATCCATGTTGGGCCATACGATGGGCGCTGCTTCCGCGATCGAAGCGGTGAGCTGTTGTTTGAGTATTAAATACGGGCAAATACCCGCGACCATAAACTTCGAAACCCCTGATCCGGACTGCGATATCGATTGCGTGCCGAATGCTTCTCGCCGCGCAGAGGTGACGGTGGCCCTCAATAATTCCTCAGCCTTTGGCGGCAATAACGCCTGCCTGGTCCTGCGCAAGTTTTGAATTCAAAAAACCTATTTTGATAGAATTAGCCTTGAATTTTGCTTGTTCGTTTTGCTTCCGCGTGCTGAAAATTTTTGCCGTCTGCTTCGGTTTACCTCTCGCTTTCGCTATAAGACTTACGCAGAATAAGCTCTCTTTCGTTCGATGTAACTCCTCGCAGACGCCTTACCAGAGCAAAATGCCAAAAATTTTCTAATGCACGCTTCATCAAACCGCACAAGCTTCTTAAAATTCCGCAACGTGATCTAGCAAATCTAGCAATTCGTAATTTACTTTCCTTCGCGATTCGAGTATAATTAGATAACCGACATGGAGAACAATCCCCACAAGTACAATTTCTTTTATCAGGGCGGTAATAAGGCGGTCTTGCTCATCCACGGAATTACCGGCACTCCTACCGAGATGCATTATCTAGGACGCGCCCTACACAAGGCAGGCTTTACCGTGCTCTGCAATGTCCTGCCGCGCCATTGCACGACACTCCAGGAACTGAAGAAAGTAACTTGGCAGGAGATCACGGAGGCGTGCGTAAAGGATTTAGAGAGACTTACCCGCGACTACACGACGGTCTTTACCGCAGGGCTCTCTATGGGCGCATTAATGGCAATACACCTGGCTCATGTATTCCCTGAGAAGGTTAAAGGAATAGGCGCGTTGGCTCCGACCTTTTTTTACGACGGTTGGGCGGTGCCTAAGAAGAGTATCCTCATGCCGTTGTTATGGCATATTCCTTTTATCCGGAATACCATGCTTATTCGCGAGAGCTCACCCTACGGCCTCAAAGACGAGAAATTAAGAAAAGACATCGAGCGTTTCTACACGGCTGCGCGCGCGCGCGAGTTTGATAAGAAATCACTGCTTTTTGGCAGCCCGTTCTTTCCGATGAGCTGCCTTTATCAGCACCGGCTCTTTACCAAGGTAGTCACCAAGGAGATGCCTGGGGTAAAGGCACCGGTGATTATCTTTCATGCCCGGGAAGATGATATGACCAGCCTCAAAAATGCCCGCTATGTCTATACCCGGATAGGCTCAGAGAAGAAGGAGTTGGTTATTCTCGAAGACAGCTATCATATGATCACGATCGATAAAGAAAAAGATAAGGTTGCCCAGGAAATGGCCACTTTTTTTCAAGGGCTTTAGGAATATCAGATGAAATACGATGCCGTTATTATCGGAGCGGGAAGCGCCGGATTATTCGCCGCGCTAAAACTTTCTTCGCGGGGAAAGAAAGTCCTCCTTCTTGAAAAACAGTCTGTCCCGGGAGGATTGGCTACTACCTTTGTGCGTAAGGGGTTTTGTTTTGAGTCGTCCCTGCACTGCGTGGATAATCTTGGAGTAGAAGGAGAGATACGCAATTTTCTTGATGAGTCCGGGGTAAGCTCCAAGATCAACTTTATAGAACTATCCAGTTTCATGCGCCTGATCTATCCCGGGCACAACCTTCTCCTTGATTTTAATCTGAAGAACTTTTTGAAGCAGCTCGTTTCATCCTTCCCGCATGAGAAAACGCGCATTGATGCCTTTAATAGATCCCTGGAAGCATTTTATAGGCAATTTGAGTCCTTCTCCGATTCTTCGTTTTCTCTATGGCTACGTGCGGTAGGGGCTCCTTTTATCTACCCTCAATTGTGGCAGGCTTCATGCGCGACGGCCGATGAGTTCATCAGGCGCTCTATCCGCGACCAGAAAGCACGCTCGATTATTGCCGACCTGTGGAGGTTTTTAGGATTGCCGCCCAAGAGACTCTCTGCGCTCTATTTTCTTTTGGTATTCAAGGGGTACTTGTCTTCGCCGACCGCCTATGTGCAGGGAGGATTCAGCCGCCTCTGGGAGGCTGTCGCAGAGAAGATAAAAGAGAACGGCTCTGATATCCGGTACAATGCGCAGGCGGTACTGATCGAGACCGAGAAGGGAAGGGTAAAATCGGTAATCTCCGATTCTCAGGAGAAATTTTCTACCGATACGGTCATTTCTAACG
>Ga0180007_10007375_pt1 | contig 10415 bp, 18 predicted proteins | sample MM_PC_MetaG_FD_121122 | JGI IMG/M metagenome (GOLD analysis project Ga0180007, IMG submission 121122) | Groundwater microbial communities from the Aspo Hard Rock Laboratory (HRL) deep subsurface site, Sweden - MM_PC_MetaG | ecosystem: Environmental > Aquatic > Deep subsurface > Groundwater...
TATAACTGGGGGTATCTTATCTATTGTGAGTGTCGTTGTAACTGGCTGTGATTCCTGGTTGAAGTTGTCATAAGCTGTTGCTTCTAATACAACTGTCCCAGATGCCATAGCTGTAATAGAATCTGCATTTTCTGTGAAGCTGCCTTCATAAACACAGTTTCCAGGAGCTGTATTGATGTTAACCAATTTTGAGTATGCGCCAGAGCTTACTATAAAGTTCTTTATTCCTGTGCATCTGCCTGAGCTGCCATTATATATGATGTCTTCAATGCGGTAGTTTATGTTTACATTTCCACTTCCGACAACTGAAGGAGTGACTGTAAATGATGTTATTACAGGGCCTTCCAGATCCTTAGCGCCATCTAAGCTGACTGCCTTATCTAATGAGCCGCCATCATTGTACAATGAAATAGTGGATTGGAATGTATTTCCAGACACTGAGCTGCTGGACATCATATATTCACAGACGAATTTATTGTTTCCTTTTGGGTAGCAGTAATCGAATTCAGGGCCGCTTAATCCTTGCAGATGGACCTGCGAAGAGGTTATTTCTGCATCTCCTGATATTTCTGCAGTAACATTATAATAGATTGTGTCCTGCTCTCTTATATATCCCCTTATCCCGTCATTGCCCCTTAATGAGGGAAATGTCAATGCTGCAGAAGCTGCTGAAGCATAAATTGGCAGGCTTATTATCAAAGCTATCATAAACACCGCAATTGAATATAAGTAATGATTATTTCTCATTTTTTAGCCCTGTTTGTATTAATCTTTCAACATAGTTTGAGACTTTCATAAGTCGCTTTTTGCATAATGAATCAAGCTCTTTAGCGAGGCCTTTATCCAGAGTGATAGAAATCCTTGTTTTTGTTCCTGAGCCTTTTTTCATTCTAAAACATTAGTATTACTAATATTATATATATTACTCGTAATACTTATATATAAATGTTTTGAATGGTAAGATGTGTTTGACCGAAACATTTAAATATTTGCACATATTAACACATATTATAAATATTAACACTAGGTGAGAATATGGTAAACTTAACATTGTCAATACCTGTAGAATTAAAGCATAAGATGGACTCTTTTGCAGAGATCAATTGGAGCGCAGTAGCTAGAGAAGCTTTTGATGAAAAAATAACTGACCTTGAATTTATTAAAAAATTTAAGGCAAAAAGCACTTTGACTGAAGAAGATGCAGTCAAATTAGGAAGAGAACTAAACAAAAGTTTAGTCAAGAGAAGGCAATCAGCATAAAAATGGACTTAGTAATAGATGCAAATATTCTTTTTTCTGTATTGATCAAGGAAGGAAAAACTGAAGAGATTATATTTGAGACGGACATACACCTTTTCGCGCCAGAGTTTATCTTTGAGGAATTTGAGAAGTATAAAGGGGTGCTGCTTGAGAAAACAAATAGAACAACTGGAGAGTTTGAGGAATTGCTGGATATCCTAAAAAAGAAGATAAAAACCATTTCAAACGAAGAAACTGGGGAATTTATCTCTGAGGCAAAAAGGATAAGCCCCGATATAAAAGATTCTGATTATTTTGCTTTAGCATTAAAGTTAAAATGCCCTATCTGGAGCAATGATTCAGATTTAAAGGATAAACAAACTAAGATTCAGGTTTATTCCACTAAGGATTTGGCTAATATGTTTTAGCGCCTATGCGTAAAAGGAACTTTGGAAACAATCTAGTTATTTTAGCTTTCTATAATCAATTTGTTGTCTTTAGGCGAGATGTATACTTCTTCGCCTCTTTTCAGATGAAGGTAGTCTGCTAGCTGCTTAGGTATCCTTACTGCAAGGGAATTGCCTGTCTGGGTGATCTTTGTTTTTCTTCCCAACCCCCAAATCCCTTTTTTCTTGGCTGCTTCTTCTATCTTTTTCATTACTTCTCCATCTGTGAATGTCTCTTTGCATTTTGTGCACTTCTCTATCGGATATTCCCCCAGGTCAACTCCAAAAAAGACTTTTCTTTCTTTTGATTTTTTTAACATACCCTTTTCGCATATAGGACATTTTACCATTTTTTAAAAACCTCCTGCTTTTAAACCAGCAGAAACGAGAAAAATTTTCCGAATGGAAAATTTAATTCTCTAGTTTATAAAGTCTCATACTTTACAAACAATTAAAAATTTCTGCAGTTTTACCACCTGTACATTATAGTTATTATATAATATGTTTCGCCTACTTTTTTGTATACTATTTTATAATATTTATAGGCTGAAATGATCTTGCCATCTTGCCTTGTTTTTTCTCCCCTTTTGATCCCTTCTTCAAGCTCATTCTCTGAAAATCCCCTGTTAATCATCTGATCTTCTGCATGCTTTGTTAACTTAATTTTCAAAAGTAACACCTGTAAGTATAGTAATTACAGTAAGTATTTAAATCTTTTGAAAAGAATCAGTGTATCTGAGCATTATCTTTTATATCAACTTACTGTATCAAAAACCCTCTGCCCCTATATTTCTTAAAACATATTTAATCTCATCAATGACCTTTTGCTGGCCATCCTTACCAGACATCCTGACAAATTTGATTAATAGATCTGACAATTCTTCATTCTTAAGGAATTTTATCTTGAATCCGTCTGTTACGAAATAAAATCTGTAAACATTATACCTTATCTCTTTTATTACAACTTTCCCAATACAGCCAACTTCTTTTCCTTTTTTTGGATTTTCCTCTAATGTTTCCAGAAGATCAATAATCTTATCAGCATCTCCTTTGAAGGTTTTCTGAATCTTTTCAAAGAGCGATGGCGTTATGAATACTTTAGCCATTTTTCTTTAGTTTAGCTCTAGCTTCTGCAATAGTAAGGCAGCCTTTTGTGCCCATCAGCAAGTCTTGAAGCTGTCTTTGTTTTGCGCTTTCGTACAGCTTTTCCAATATGTCTGTGTATGTTTCTCCTTTGTTTCCAAACTCTTTTATCTTCTCTCTTATTTCTGTGGATATTGAAATTGTAGTGTTCATTTTCTTTGCCTCCATTTATATAATAACATATAAATGTTATAATCTTTATAAATGTTATGTTTTTAGAGATATATCGGTTAATTACTTAACTTATAGAATCAGTGTATCTGGGCGTTATCTTTTATATCAACTTCAACTGGCTTTCCATTAATTGTAAGAATATGATCATTGCAAGTTACTTTCTTGTCTTTTACAACTATTGTCAATTTGGCAAACTCATCGTATTTTATCTGTTTAGCGCTGTTTTTGAGCTTTCCAAAAGTTGCATTGTCTCCTGGTTTTCCATCATTAAAGAGAATCTTTATCTTTTCATCTGCTTCTGCTGCCAAAAGCATGCCGTTGCTTTCTATGCCTCTTAATTTAGCTGGCTTTAGGTTTGAAACTATAATTATCTTTTTTCCTTCAAGCTCTTCTTTTGAGTAGACTTGCTTTACTCCTGCAACAATCTGGCGTTTTTCAGCGCCCAGATTTAATTGTAATGTATATAGTTTGTCTGCAGACGGATGGTCTTTGGCTTCTATAATCTCAGCAACTTTTAAGTTAAGCGGGAATTCTTCTTCAGCTATCTCTTCAATCTTGTTTGTTATTATCTCTGCTGTGTTAATCTTTTTATCTTTATAATTAAAATCAATATCTTTCCATCTTAAATTTTCTAATCCTAGCTGCTGCTGAATTTTTTCAGAAAAGTTTGGAAGTATTGGCTCTATTATTATAGAAAGGTTCTTTACTATGTTTATGCATAATCCCACTACTTTTCTTGCTTTTTCTTTATCCTCTTTAATCAGTTTCCAAGGCTCATTTTTCTGGAAATACTGGTTGCCTAGGTCGCTTATCGATAAGATTTCTCTTAATGCATCATTGTAGTTTATCTCATTATAGCTTTTCTTTATGTTTTCTATTTTTTTATTGATTTCATCAATCAGTTCTTTGTTGTTATCTATCTCTTTTACTTCTGAATCAAGGAATTTGTTTGTGAAGCTTAAAACCCTGTAGCAGAAGTTTCCTAAATTTCCGACTAGTTCATTGTTTATTGAGTTTCTAAAGTCATTAAAGTCAAGGTCTATATCTGCTAGTTTTCTGCTAAGTACTTTAGCATAATGGAACCTTAGGTATTCTGGGTTGTATTTGCTAGCGAACTCTTCTGCTGTGAAGAAAGTTCCTCTTGACTTAGACATCTTTTCTTTGTTTACTGTCAAAAAGCCGTGGACATTTATGTTTTCAGGCAGTGTAAAGCCTGCTCCTAATAACATAGCTGGCCAGAAAAGGAAATGAAAATAGATTATGTCTTTTCCTATGAAATGGATTATCCTTGAGCTGTTCCATTCTTTTTCTGCTTTATTTACATCTCCATCCAATATATTTGAAAAGCTTGAGATATAGCCTACTGGAGCATCTAACCATACATAATAATAGAGATTTTCTTCATCTGGAATCTTAAAGCCAAAGTAAGGGCCGTCTCTTGATATATCCCAGTCATTTAAGCCTTCTTTAAGCCAGTTTTTTAGGTAATTAGTTATTTCTGGCTGCAGGTTTTTGTTTTGTTCAAACCATTCTTTTAGCTTATCTGAGAATTCACTTAGTTTAAAGAAATAATGATTGCTTGTTTTTCTTGATGGGGTTCCGCTGCACACTGTGCAGAATGGATCTATCAAGTCAGTTGTTTTGTAAGCTGCGTTGCATTTCTCACAGACATCGCCATACTGCTCAGGGGCATTGCATTTTGGGCATTTTCCTTTTATGTATCTGTCTGGCAAGAATCTTTTGCATTTATTGCAGTAAGATAGTTCAACTTCTTTTTTGTATAATAGATTTTTCTTTTTTAATCTTTGGAAGATCAGATCGCTAAAGTATCTGTTTTCCTTTGAGTTTGTTGAATAGTAAGAATCGAATTTTATCAAGAATGAAGTGAAATCCCTCAGATGCTGTTGATGATACCTGCTTATGAGCTCTTCTGGGATGATGCCTTCTTTTTCTGCACTTATCTGGATAGGGGTTCCGTGAGTGTCATCTGCGCAGCAATAGACTGCTTTTTCACCTATAGATCTTAAGAACCTTACGAATATATCTGTCTGTATGTATTCGACTAGGTGGCCTACGTGCAATGGCCCATTTGCATAAGGCAATGCGCTAGTTACAATTATTGTTTTTTTTGTTTTTGATGCTGCGATAAATTATATAAGAAAAAGATGTCCTTTATAAATATTGCCTAAAAAATAGGGCTTATTCGTCTACATTTGTTGTTTCTTTGTTTTTTTTGTGTTTTCTGCATTTTTGCTTAATATGATCTAGTTATGGAGTATAACCGAAAAGCTTATATAATCCTTTGATGTTATCTAATATAACATGATAACAAAAGAACAAATCCTCATATTCAAGAAGTCGGCGGATACTTTGTATGCTACAAAAGATTACACATCTGCTTCTATCCTTTATTTCAAAACATGGTTTGCAATACAGGATTTTATACTTATTGAAAAGACAGGCAGGTCTCCAAAGGATCATACTGAAAGATTTAGGATGTTAGAAAAGGAGTTTCCGAGTTCATATACTCAGCTTGACAGGGAATTCTCAACATATAGGGACACTTATTCAAAAGTAGTGGGCAAATTAGACTGTGATAGGATAAAGGGAATTATTGAAAATGAACTCAAGATTAACTCAATTAAAAAAGATTAGCAGAGATTTTTTTAAGGCAAATAAGGATTCTGTAATAGATATAGTGTTGTTTGGGTCTCTTGCAAGGGGCAAGGAGAATCCGAATGATATAGATGTATTGGTCTTATTTAAAGATAAGGTCAATAAAGATGTAGAATATAAATTAAGAAAGAACCTAGGTGATGATGTTTCTATAATATCCAAGACAGAAACAGGACTTATTGATGTTTCGTTTGATGCAAGAGAAGGATTCTTGTTTGAGGGATATAGTCTAGTTGATGGCAAGAGTGTTGCTTCAAGATATGGCTTTTCCTCTTTTGGGCTAATCATCTATGATACTAAAAGGATGACAAACACCCAAAAGACCAGGTTTTATTATGCTTTGAACGGAAGAGGAGGATCAAGCGGAGTTGTGGAGTCATTATCAGGGATAAAACTTTCTGATAATATCCTTGCTGTTCCCTTGTGTAAAATAGAGAACGCAAAAGAATTTTTTGATTTTTGGAAGTTAGACTATAAATATATACCTTCTTTGATCCCTTCAACACTGGCAAAAAAACAGATTATAGGTAAAGTTAGATAGTATAACAATTAGGTTTCTATAGATATTATATGTTAGATAGTATAACAATTATACTTTTATTTTTATTTATCAGCATCAACTGTTTCTTTGCTTTTTTTCTTAATAGCTTTTAACTTCTTTGTTACAGGTATCTTTGCCTTGCAATGCTGGCACTCAACAACATATGCTTTTACTCCCATAAATGATCTTCTTTTGTAAGGCGCAGTTGATTCTCCCTCTTTGCCGCATTCAGGACAGGTATATTTGGCCTCTAAGCTGAGGGATTCTTCGTGGAGTGTTTTTTCTTCTGTGAAACTGCATTCAGGGCAGGTATATTCAGCTGCCCGTATCTTTACTTTGCCTTTTTCAACTGGCTTGCCCATCTTTGCCTTTCCGCATTTAGGGCAGACTTTTTTGTAAACCCATGCTTTGATCTTTCCTTTTCCATCTTCTAAAGTTCTGTTTGTAAAATAGATCAAGTTTTCCATCGATTCTGGCTCTGTTATTGGCATAATTTCACCCCTAATTCTTTAATAATCTTTTTTAAAGGAATCCCCCTTTCTTTTCTTGCTTTATCTATATCTTTTTTTGCTTGTTTTGTTAGTTTTGGTTCTTTCATCATAATCTCTGCACTTCGATGCTTACAGCGTCTTCATTAACCTTTATGAATGAAAATAAATCTTTTGTGCTGTCTAAAACTTTCCTGCATAATTTATATTTAAAGCTATTCTTTTCGCAATAATCTAAGATTTCTTTTTTTTCTTTTTCGTTTTTGAATTTTATCAAAACATTTATCCCTTTCTTGCCTTTGTGGATGATATTAAATTTTTTTAGATCTTCTTTTATCTTTTTATTTGCTTTGCTGAACGTCTCGTGCCTTTGTTTTAGGTTATCTAGTTTTTCTAATAAATCCTTTAGCCTTGATTTTTTGAATTCATCTGCTTCAGGCATATTGCTTATCAGATTAAAGTATTCTTTTTTATCTGTTGAGATAAAACCGCCATAGCCTACATTGATGGGCTTATAATCTCCAAAGGAGCATATTATAATATCAGCGTATTTTCCATTGCATAAATCTGTCCCTATGGAGCCAGTAATGTCCATTATGGTTAAGCAGTTGTTTTTTTTGCATATTTCGTAGATTTCTTTTATCGACTGCTCAACAAAATAGCCTCCAGGCTGAGCGTAGATAAATGCAGAGCAACCTTTGCTTTTTTCTTTTAGGTCGTTTAGGCCAATCAGAGCATTGTCTGTTTTGCAGAGCTTCACTTCTAGGCCTATCTTTTTAGGGTATTTAAGATAGGAAATCCAGCCGCCCTGGTCTGTTGTCAGGATATTTCCTCGTTTAATCTTTTTTGCGCAGAGGAATGATATCAAGATGGAGGTATTTCCCCTGGGTGTTAGGGATATATAATAATGAGACGTGTGTCTTTTTAAGATTTCTTTTATTTCGTTTTCCATTCTCTATTTTGAATAGGGATAATTATTTAAAAGTATTGGTATTTTATTTTGTTATGGGATACTATGACGAAATCTCAGAAGGGTATGAAGAATTATATAAAGAGGAGCAGCTTAAGAAGGTTGAGCTGATCAAGGGGCATCTTAAGGTTAAGGCTTCTGATAAACTTCTTGATGTTGGCTGCGGCACTGGACTTACTACAGAGCCTTGGGATTGTATTCGTTATGGGGTTGATCCTGCGCCTAAACTGCTTGAGAGGGCTAGACTCCAGAGTGAGATTGAGTATAAATTAGCTCCTGCTGAGAACATTCCTTATCCTGATGGTTTTTTTGATGTTGTGATATCTATAACTGCAATACAGAACTTTGCTGATATTGAAAAAGGGCTTTCTGAGATTAAAAGAGTTGGGAAGAAGAGGTTTGTATTATCATTTTTAAAAAAATCCATTGTTCCCAATGGTTCGAGCAAACCCTCAGCTATGCTTGATGGTTTTGAAGTCTCTTCAAAAGCTCAAACCATTAAAAAAGAATCCATTGATAAATTAATTAGAAAGATTTTTAAAATAAAAAAAATTATTGAAGAGGATAAAGATATGATATATTTCTGCGAGTAAATAAAAACGAAAGATTTATATATTTGATATATATTTATATGTATAAATACCTATAAAAATGATAACATTAATCAATAAAAAAGATATTATTGGAATTAATAAAGAGGTAGGTGAAAGCGGAGCTTTACAGAATCCGGGGAGTTTGGATTATTCGTTGTCTATCTCACAACAGAAGAAAAGCTGGCTTTATGAATTGGCGTATTTGTCAAGAAGCTTATTAGTTGATCATGCTTTTCGAGATGGAAATAAAAGAACCTCTTTAGTCGTTGCATTATTGTTCATTAAAGATAGGGGCTTGATCTATGATAAAGATAAGCTCGTAAAAGTTATTTGGCAAATTTCAAAGAAAAATGTTTCTGATATTAATAAATTGGCGAGGATGATCAAAAGTGCAATCGATACTTGAAAAGGCAAGAAAAATAATAGATGAAAATCAGGATCTGCTTACTGTATTTGAGGAATTGGATAGGACTGGCAGGTTTAAAAAGAGAACATATAAAGAAAAGGCAGATTTCACTATAGATGCGGATGTTTTAAATAAATTTAGGAACTATTGCAAACAGAATAATATCAATATGTCCTCTAAAGTAGAGTCTTGGATTAGGGGTGAGCTAAAATGTCAGAAGTAACTGATCCGAGGCAGGTTGTTTTAGTGAGTTCCAGAGAAGAGATGGATGTGATGGGTAAGAAAAAGCTAAAGGACAATATAATAACCTTAGCATGGCACATGCCTGTAAGCTTTAACCCTAATCTTTATGCCATTGCTATAGGCAAGACTAGGTTCAGCTGCGAGATAATCAAGAAAAGCAAGGTGTTTGTTGTTAATTTTATGCCTTTTTCTCTGAAAGAAGCTGCTGTATTCTGCGGGACAAAGTCAGGGATGCATATCGATAAGTTTAAGGAAGCTGGACTAGGAAAAGAAGATTGCAGAAATGTAGATTGTCCAAGGATAAAAGAAGCATTAGCTTATATCGAATGCAAGGTTGTGGATGAAGTTGATGCAGGCGATCATATTATATTTATAGGGCAGGTATTGAATTCTGAGTTTAAGAAAAGCGGGAAAAGGTTATTGCAGATGGGCAGGGGGTTTACGACGAGTGCTGATTAACAATTAATTTATTTATCCTGATAATTTTCTGGGAACAATTAATTCTTCTGAAGATGGATTTGGAATTCAATTAGATTCAAGCCCAAAAAAACCGTAAAGTTTATATATAAAAGCTATTTTAATATTAAAATGTATTGTAGGTACTGAGAAATCAGAGATTTCTGGTACTATGGTGTGGTGATATAAAATGGAAGTAGCTTTAACTAAGATATCTCAAAACGGACAGGTTGTAATACCTTCTGGAGTTAGAAGAGATGCAGGTATAAAACCATCAACACAATTTTTAGTTTTTAATGAAGACGGGAATATATTACTAAAACAAATAAGGAAAGAATCTCTTAGAAGGGATATGCTGCTGATAGATAAGATTAAAAGAAGTGAAGATGAAATAAAAGACGGGAGATTTATTAAAGCAGACACTAAAATGAGTGATGAAGAGATTGATGATCTGCTGATGCACTGAGAAATCCCTTGGATTTCTGGTGCCAAAAAAATCAAAGATTTTTTAGGGGCTTAAAATGCAAATAATATTCTCAGAAGAGTTTAAGAAAGACTTTAAGAAAATTAAAGATAAGTCCACGAGAATAAAGATTATTAACCACCTTAAGAAGTTAGAGCAGGTTTCAGAATCAGGAAAACCACTAAGGTATGATTTAAAAGGCCATCGAACTATTAGAGTATCTCAGTTTAGGATTATATACCGAATAGAGAAAGAATCAATAATAATCAACTGTTTTGACCATCGGAAAGATGTGTATGGGTGAATTTCTGGGGCTTCTCATCTAAAAATAACCTAGGGGGAGTAATTCTTGAGGCTATTTCGCAAGTTTTCCTAAAAATCAGATAGATTGTAGTCTGCTGCTGAAGGGGCACTGTAAAATCCTAAAGTTTTGTCCCAATAATTTATTTTTTTACAAAAGGTTTATACAATAAAAATCAGAGATTTTTAAGCATAAACCTCTTGGAAACGAGAAAATTTCCAAAAGGTTTATACAATAAAAATCAGAGATTTTTAAGCATAAACCTCTTGGAAACGA
>Ga0180007_10007376_pt1 | contig 10415 bp, 9 predicted proteins | sample MM_PC_MetaG_FD_121122 | JGI IMG/M metagenome (GOLD analysis project Ga0180007, IMG submission 121122) | Groundwater microbial communities from the Aspo Hard Rock Laboratory (HRL) deep subsurface site, Sweden - MM_PC_MetaG | ecosystem: Environmental > Aquatic > Deep subsurface > Groundwater...
TAAGCTTTGATTTTTCTGTAAGTCGGGAATGTTAATAGAAAAAATTATTTTTCCTTCATAAAAGTAATCACTATCTAGATTAAAACTGGTTTGTGATATATAATTATTTTCAAATTCTTGAGGCGGATTATAACTTGATAAAAGATATTCATAATTTGAAATAGCATCAATTTCTATAGTATTAAGTTTTTTCATCCCCAATGGGGTTGGATTAAAAAATGAGTTTTCAGAAAAAGAAAAATATCCAGTGATGGCATCATTATTTTGGACTAACAAATGATTTTTTTCAAGCACTATCTTATTTAAAGTATCACCGGAAAGATTAACAATTTTTGGGGCTTCTTCAAGTCTGGTAGAATCTAAAATTAAAATATGGTCATCATTAATTGAAATTGTTTGATTTGAAGCGGGGATATGCCAAGCTGGAATTTTTATGGACAAAGCATTAGTATAAATTGAATGTTGATTAATTGATTCGGAAATATCGTCGCGTATCATAACCGAATTTGCAATTACCAAGAGAGGTTGGTTAAGGATAATTTTTGTGAGAGAATCAGCTGAACCAGTTTTAATTTTATATAAACCACTTGGCATGTTTTGAATGCTGATAATATCAGATTGTTTTGGCCCTAATTCATTATTAGCACTTATATTGCCGTCATCAGTAATTACTTGATTGCTAATAGCTTTATCGGTTGAACTTGTAATTGTAGTTTCTAAGGGATCCGCACCTTCATAATAATTAAAATCAACTTTTATTACTTCTAACTGTAGATCACCAGGTGAAGTAAGATATGTGTAGGCGTTAAATGTCCCTTCTATGTATGGCGTAAAAGTTCTATCCTGTGTGAATGTTTTGCCCATAAGTGATTGAGCAACCATTTCTGACTGATCTAGATTTGAATAATAATCCGCAATAGCATAATTGATTATAGGTTCTGAATTATTATCAGGTGATATTATATTATATACTTCCCTTGGTGGATTGGATAAAAAATCTTCAATAGAATTATATTTTTTGTTTTTTTGCCATAATGAAAGATCATCAGAAATGATATTTTCCCATGATAATTCGTTTAAATTAGGATTGAATATTGGTTTATATGAAATTGTATTATCAATATTTTTAATTCCGAGTAGAATATTGTTTGACCCATGGATGCTATAGTCAAGTTTAATATCTACCTTATTGATTATATCTTCCTTTACGCCTGAAGGTAGTTGAATTTCAAATTCAGTTAAATCATTATTGATGATTTGGTTATCTATGCGATATTGTTGGCTGCCGTTTTGACTAATGTATGACACATCTGATATTGGGGAAATAGGGGATATTAGTTGACTATTATCTGGATATGAATATAAAAAATGGACTTGATCCGAAAAAAATAAAAAATTTTTATTAAAAAGGCCAATAAATAGGATGATAGTAAAAATAATAATTACTTCTAAAATAATTCTTTTTAAAGTTGAAATTTTATCATTTTTTATATAAAAGTTTGAAAAATTCATAACTTGAAAATTAGGCTAAATTTTGTTATATTTATACTATATAAATATTGTAATGTTAATTTAAATAAATGTCAAAAACAAACGATAATAATAACAGTATAGCACGATCCAATCAATATCTTAGAGAGCTGGTAATTTCTATACTTGTAATTTTCCTCATTGTTTATATAATACTATTGATTATTGAATTTAGTTTCAAAGGTTTTGTTAGTAATACAATTAATCCAAATTACCTACTATTAATAATAATTCCATTGGGAGTAATTTCGTCATTGCTATCAAGAAATCCATCTATAACTATAAATAGAAGAGCTACTACGGCAGTTAATTATTTATTGATATTTCTTCTATTAATTATCAATTTTTTTATTCTATATAACCAAAGGTCAAATTTTAGTAATAATTACCTAGTACTGTCAGTATTTACTGGTTTAATAATTTTTTTATTAGGTATATTCATCCTCATCCAAGATAATAAAAGTGAGAAATAATTATGGATATATTCATTGTCATACCTGCATATAATGAAGAAAAGGTAATTAGGGGTGTACTCATTGATTTAAGAAATAATTTTAAGAATATAATAATTATTGATGATGCCTCAGATGATAAGACTGTTCAGATTGCAGAACAGTTCGATATATTGGTTTTACGGCATCTAATAAATAGGGGGCAAGGTGCGGCTCTGAAAACAGGAATTATGTATGCCCTTAATCAAAAAGCTGATGTTATAGTTACTTTTGATGCTGATAGTCAGCATCATGCTGAAGATGTAAAAAATTTAGTAAAGCCGATTATTGATGGTCAAGTGGAGGTAGTGTTAGGATCCCGTTTTTTGAATAATGATCAGTCGAGTAATATTCCTGTTTATAGAAAGATAATTCTAAAACTTGCAGTAATTTTTACTAAGTTCTCATCAAAATTAAATATTACTGATACGCATAATGGGTTAAGGGCATTATCTTTCAAGGCAGCATCAAAAATTGAACTAAAGCAGGATAGAATGGCGCATGGCTCAGAGATATTAGACGAGATATATAAAAATAAATTATCATATATTGAGGTGCCAGTTAATATTACTTATACCAATTATTCAATGACAAAGGGAGGCGCCAATCAAAATCCTTCAGCTTTTATGAAAATATTATTTAAATATTTATTAGGGAGATTTATTAAATGATAATAAAAATATTAGTTTCAATATTTGTTTTATTCGCCGTTTCCAGGGTTTATTTAAGATATCGTGATGGGTCAGTACGAGTTATTGCTTTTATTGTTTGGTTATTGTTGTGGGGTGGTATTGCTTTTTTTGTTTGGTGGCCAAAGTTCAGTGATATTATTGCTAGCGGGGTTGGTATTGGCCGGGGTATTGACGCCTTAGTGTATATTTCAATAGTAGCCTTGTTCTATGCCATGTTTCGCGTTTATATAAAATTGGAATTTATAGAACATGAAATAACAAGTTTGGTGCGCAACCTGGCCTTATCAGATAAATTGAATAAGATAAAAGATAAACGCGACAATGAAAATGAAAAAAAGGATATTAGTAGCAACTGAGTTTTTCCCGAGGACAAAGGAAGGAGATGCTAGGGGAGGTGTAGAAATTCGAAGCTGGCAAGTAGCAAAGCGTCTGGCTAAACAATACGAGATTATTGTAATAACATCGCTTGAGGATAGCTTACCCAAGGAAGATATTTTTTTTGATATTAGGGTTTTACGTGTGGGGCCCAGAAGAAGATACACCCAAAAAGGTGCGTTGGTAAAAAGGATTTTGTTCATGATTGGAGTATATAGGAAGATTATAAAGTTAAAACCCCAGCTTGTAGATGCGCAGAGTATTATTACATATCTGCCTTCATTTTATGCTGCCAAAAAATTAAATATTAAGTCAGTCATGACCTGCCATGATGTTTGGCAAGGCAGGTGGATGAAATTATTTGGTTTTATGGGAATAATTGGAGAAATATTTGAACGATTTTATTTAAAATTGCCATGGAATAAGTTTATTGCTAATAGCCAATATACTAAAAATAGCTTAATAAAATCCGGAATAGATAATAATAAAATCGAGGTAGTCCATAATGGTATTGATTTTCAATTAATAAATTCAATTAATGTTGAACAAAAAAACGATTTTTCAGTATGTTCAGTAACACGACTCGTAGATTATAAAAGAGTAATTGATTTATTGCATGCCGTGGCACTGGTTAAGAATAAATTTCCAGACGTAAAATGCAATATAATTGGCAGTGGACCGGAATTAAATAATCTTAAAAATGCAGTAAAAAAATTAAAAATTGAATTAAATGTTAATTTTTTAGGTTTTGTGGATGAGTACAGGGAAGTAATTAGCGAAATAAAAAAGTCTAATGTATTTTGCTTAACTTCCACTGTAGAGGGGTTTGGTATAGTTATAGCTGAAGCGATGGCCTGCGGCACGCCGGTTGTGGCCACTGATATTAGTCCAATAAGAGAGGTTACAAAAAATGGTCAGGGAGCAATATTATTTAAACCCAAGGATGTACAAGCCTTATCAAAAGCCATAATTAAAATATTTGGTGATAGACAAATCGCTAATGATCTATCTAAAAAAGGAAAAGAAATTTCCTTAAACTATAATTGGAACAATCTTGCCGAGCTTACCTTGAAAATTTATCATGATTTAATATGAGAATTGCCTTATTAACTCCAACCTTTTCTAAATTCAGCGGTATTGATAGAGTTGTTGAGAATCAATTCCGAAAATTAACTCAGGAGGGAAATGAAGTGGTTGTAATGACTCTCGAGGCAGATATTAATGATGAAGATATTAAAGTTATAACAATTAAAAGTCTCCGAGGGCAGTTCTTACATAGACTATATCGTTTAATATTTTTTTTGGATTTTCGTAAAATTAAAAAATCTGCAGAGCAACTTAAAGATTTTAACGTAATTTATAGCCACCAGTATCCTATGAATTTAATTGCCATGAGAGCTAAGAAAAAATATGGGATCAAATTTATTTATTATAATCACGGTATAGCATCGTTAAAAACGTTTACTAGCCTTATTGACAAGTTATATATTCAACTAATAAAGTCGCTATCCAATTGGACAGTAAAAAAATCAGATAAGGTAATTTCAATCAGTAAATATTTAAGAGACGTATTAAAAAGAGAAATAGGTATTGAGAGTGAGGTAGTTTATAATCTTGTTGATAAGGAGCGCTTTAATAGCAGTATAAGCGGATTAGTTGTAAAGAAAAAATATTCTTTAGAAAGTACGCCGGTTGTGCTGTATGTTGGTAGAATTTCACCTCACAAAGGAATTCATTTATTAATTAAATCTTTTAATATAGTTCTAGATAAAATTCCAAATGCAAAATTACTAATTGTCGGAAAAAAAACTTTTAATAATTATGCAAGAAAATTAGAAACATTGGCTGAAAAATCCGTAATATTTGCAGGCTATGTAAAGGATGATGAATTGCCTTTTTATTATGCTGCTTGCGATGTTTATGCTACAGCCAGTCTTTGGGAAGGATTTGATTTACCAATTGCTGAAGCACAGGCCTGCGGTAAGCCTGTTGTAGCTTATAATCTATGTTCACACCCAGAGATAATTAATAAAAACGGTACACTTGTAAAGCCCAAAGATATCAATTCTTTTGCCAAGGCTATTATTAATACAATTAATAAAAATGAAAAATAAAACAGTTTTATTGGTGACACCTTCTTTTCCGCCAGCTACTAGTGGAGCGGCAACGTATTTTAGTAATTTAGTAAATAAATTAAAAAGTCGTCAGTCGTGGAAAATTATTGTATTAACCACTTCAAATTCTGATACCAAATTAATTGAAAAGAAAGATGGATATTTCATATACCGTTTAATTCCAAATATGCTCCATAGTTTTTTTCTGCTTAGAATTTTAATTTTACCACTGTTTTCATTTATTTCTATTTTTTATATATCATTAAAGTATCGAATTGAATTAATTCATTGCCATTCCAGTACGGCAATAACATTAGGTATTAGTTTTTATAGCGTAATTAGTAGAAAAAAATTAATATTTGAGGTGCAGGATCTAATGGCCTTGAGTTGGTTAATGAAGTTAGGAAATATTCAATTTTATATTGCAACCGGGAATCAAATAAAAAATAGATTAGTATCTTTTGGTATTTCAAAACAAAAAATTTTAACCATTACATCAATTCCTCCGGAATCTTGCAGAGGTATAAAGTTAATGAAGAAAAAAAATGATAGTTTAACCTTTATTTATGTTGGTAGTTTAGATAAAAAGGTGAAAGGCATAGATATTTTACTACAAAGTTTTCAGACTTTGCTGCAAGAAAAAAAAGATATTAGACTAAAGATAATTGGTTTTGGTCCAGATAAAGATTTTTGCGAAAACTATATAAGCACTCAAGAATTACAAGAGAAGATTTTTATGTTAGGATCAAAGAGCAATCAAGAGACACTGCATGAAATTGCGAATTCAGATATTTTAATACTACCCTCTAATTCTGAAGGAGTGCCCCGGGTGATATTAGAAGCTTTTTCTGTAGCTGTACCAGTTATTGCCAGTGGGGTGGGTGGTGTTCCTGATATAGTAAATAATAACAATGGCATTTTGGTGCCATCCGGAGATCGAATAGAATTATATAAGGCAATGCAAAAATTAGCTAACAACACATTATTATGCCAGCAGCTAGGAGAAAATGCTGCGCGTTATGTAAAAACTTTACCTACTTGGGACGAATTAACAGATCAGATTATTGAAGTTTATAATAAGGTATGAATTTTTTTACTATAGTTTATTTACCAGTAATTTTAATAAAATTTTTATTATCCTTGGTTATTCCAGATTTTCTCCAAACCTTTATACCATTTGCATCTTTATTGATTGGTATTGTCATTAGTAGTGTAATAATTCTATTTGTATTATTCGCTATTGTACAGATTGGTAAACAGAATAATAAGGATATTTAATGCTTGGATTTTCGCGGTAATCTTTTGGATCAAGCAGGTCGCTTTCGTAAATTTTTTCAATAATGTTTTGGTTTTCAAATCTGCTGAAATCAGCTTCATCAAAATATTCTCTAGTACGTGCAGAAATGATTATATAATCGTATTTAGTTGTTGATAAATAGGCAGTGAATTCGTCATTAGTTCCAAAAAACAATTGTTGAACTGGCTCCCATTCAATAAACTTATTTCTAGTTAAATTTGTGTGTTCGTAGTTATAAGCTGGTTTCATATCTGCAATGGTGGTTAATAAGTACATGGTAGATGGATCAGAGAGGACAATTTTATTTGAGAATTTATCTTTAATTTTCAATTGCTCGTTTACGTTTTCCCTGGATAAACCATATTTAATAGGTGTAATATTGTTCGCCAGTAATAAAGTAATAACTGGGTAGAGAGAGGAAAGTACCAAAATAATTAATACAATTATATTAGACAAATAGTTATTCCTTGATATTAAACGAATTATTTTATAGAATCCATAGGCGCCGATAATGCCTAAGGCTGGAATTAATAAGCTAATTGCCCTGCTGGCAAAAAAGTTATAATTTATTGAAGTTTGATAAGCTAGTAATAAAGAACAGATCAGCCATGGAAAAATTACTAAAAATTTTATTTGCGTACCGCACGCTTTCCTGAGATTAAAAAGAAATATTAATAATCCGGCAATTACAAATATTAAAAAGAATGAATGAGTAATACTTAATAGAGGAGCTAGAAAATTTAATGGAATATTATTTTGAGAGTCAGTAAAAACCTTGAAAGAAGGATCGGATGTATCGATTGGAAACGCTTGGTTGATGAAGGATGGTAAATTTAATAAAATAAATAATAAAATTGCGATTGTAATACATATTATTATAAATAATGATTTCGACCGTTTTTTATGAATAATAAAAAATGGAATAGCAATGGCACAAATTATTGTCGCTGCGTAAATGGCATTAATATGATGAAATAATATTAAGGAGAGCGTTAATAACGAAAAAATGATATAGTCTTTCAGGGCGTGACTATTGTTCCGAAAAATTTTAACTAGTAAAAATATCAATACCAAAAAGAGGGTTAGGACTATGTTTCTTGGCAAATAGTAATAAAAAATCTCCTGATTAAACAAAAAAATCGCAAAGATCGCTATTATACTTATAACTTTGTTATTTAAGAGAATATTTGATAATATATAGATTGATAAAATTAATAAGATTATGAGAATTATATTCAGTATAGACATTGAAATAGGGAGTTCTAAGTCTGTGATTTGAGAAAAATAACTGCTCAATACATGAAAAAGGGGAGTGAAGCTATATAAACTTGTAGTTTCGCTAGTCGGCATATCTCCCGGAATGCTGCCAGAATTAGATATTTGATTGGCGAACCAGGTATGGAATAATAAGTCGCCTCCCTCCTGGTAAGGAAATAAAAATAGTATATAACTGTAGATTGTGATTATTAAAATAATCAAGGTAATTAAAATAGCGGTAGGAAGGTGTTTATTCTTAATAATTGATTGTATAGGCATTAGATATGAAAATTATTCATTTAATAGGGTATTTTCAGCCGGAATTTGGTTATAAGGAGTATTATATTGCTAGAAATCAAGTAAAACTTGGCCATGAAGTTTTTGTGATAACTTCTGATCGTATATATCCATTTCCTAATTTACCAGAACTTTGCAAAAAAATAAATATTTCCGCAGACCGTAAGCGCCAGCAAGGTTTATCTGAATTAGATGGAATAAAAATAATTCGGTTACCAACGCTAGTAGAATTTAAGGGATTAATAATTATAAAGGGTGTAAAAAAACTTTTAAATAAAATTAAGCCGGATATTGTTCATGCTTATGAACCAGTTCAATTTACTCCATTGCTAGGCGCCTGGTATAAAAAAGAAAAATATTTTTTAATCTCCGATCATCAGCAATTTGAAATTCCTAAAACATTATTAGGTAAAGTATTTTTTTATTGCTTATCCAGATTTCTAAGCAATTACATGTTCAAAAAAGCAGATAAGGTAATTTTTCCGACACATGATTCAATTCAATTTGCTAAAAGATGGATGAAAATTGATATCAGTAAGATTAAAATGATCCCGTTAGGATATGATCCGGATTATTTTTATTATGATGAAAATGAACGACAAGTAATAAGAAAACAATTTGAGATTAATGAAAATGAAATACTGCTAATTACTGCTGGCAGGGTTAATAGACTAAAAAAAATTGAATTAGTAATTAAGGCGCTCAAGAAGATAAAAGATAATCGGCAAGCTAGATTTTTAATATTTGGTAGCGGAGACCAAGAATATATTAGTGAGTTAAAAGATTTAGTAATTAAAACTAAACTTGAAGATCAGATAATTTTTAAAGATTTTATTAAACGGGAAGAATTATTTAAATATTATAATGCAGCTGATTTTGGAATTTGGCCAGAGCAACCCTCAATAACAATTATTGAAGCAATCGGTTGCAGATTGCCATTAATCCTGCCGGATCGTAAAACTGTCAATCATTTAATACAATTTGGTAACGGTATTAAATTTAGGCGTCACGATGTCAATGATCTGGCAGAAAAGATAAAACAAATATTGCTAAATCGGGACATTATTACCCAAATGCGTCAAAATTGCGAAAGAGCAAGAGAGAATTTTAATTATTTAGAAATTTCCAAAAGAATTGTAGATCTTGCTAGGTAACTGAATTAATTACTTATTATTTGGATTAATAAGATCATTTATAATTATTAGTCAGTTTTTTAATAATTTTTTAATTTTTTTATCCTTATGTTTTTTTTAATTGTTGATATGAATTAAATAATTTTTTATTCATTAAATTCCAATTCCAATACTGGGTACAATACTTGTAGCCGTTTTTACCGAGTGTCGTGGCTTTATCGGGATTTGATAGTAAATCCTTTAAGGCATTTACGAGCGCTGAAATATTGCCAGGGGGGATTAATATTCCAGCCTTGGCTAAATTTATATAATGTGAAATTGGAGGCAAATCACTTCCTATAACCGGTTTTTTACAGGCCATATATTCAAAGATTTTTTGGGGAATGTTTTTATTGAGCTTGGGTGTGTTCCGAAAAGCCACCATTCCCAGATGGCATACATTGATATAATAGGCAATTTGTTTATGATCAAGATGATGAATAATGGATATATTATTTTGGCTTTTATATTGTTGGCAAATACTATGCATAGCTTTTCGGAGGGAAGAATTTATACCAGTGCCAATTATGATGAATTTAATGTTTTTAATTTCTTGAGCTACTATTGAAACCGCCTCGATCATTTCAAGTATGCCTCGTTCAATAGTTATCCCACCGTGGTACATAATACATTTCCAATTTTTATATTGCTCTGATATTTCATGACTTTTCAGGTCAGGATTAAAGTAAGCCAATATTGGATAGTTGTAAATAATTTCAACATTCGGGTGTTTATCCTTATAATCATTCGCTATTGCATTATCTGATGTAATTATTAAGGATGTTTTTTTTAAAAACACCGCTTCGGATATAATAATAAATAAATCCGCTAAGATGCGCGTTACCCAGCTGATGTTTTTATTTTCTTTTATCCCTGCCCGATAATCTTCTAAGACAACATAAATTGCAGGTTTTTTGGTTAATATTTTCAGCATAATGCCAAACGGCAGCAGGTATGGAGAGTAAAAATGGTAATAATCAGACTTTGATTTAAGAGCGCTTATAAACTTACTGAAATTTGTAAAAGGATTTATGGGTAAATACCTTTTTGCTTTAACGATATTTATATTTATACCACTGGCTATAAAACTTTGCGCTTTTTGACCATGGGTTACGTAATGAACTTCATAGTTGTTTTTGGATAAACTAACAGCGTCTTTGTAAAATTTTCGGACATCAAAAACATACTCA
>Ga0180007_10007377_pt1 | contig 10415 bp, 13 predicted proteins | sample MM_PC_MetaG_FD_121122 | JGI IMG/M metagenome (GOLD analysis project Ga0180007, IMG submission 121122) | Groundwater microbial communities from the Aspo Hard Rock Laboratory (HRL) deep subsurface site, Sweden - MM_PC_MetaG | ecosystem: Environmental > Aquatic > Deep subsurface > Groundwater...
AGATCGTACTGGAATAACATCCTATGATTTACTTCACGATATTAGAACGCAAATATTTAGTTCAATTCTAGGCCTACAAATTTCAGGAATAGAAAGTTTAGTTTATTATCAAGGTGGATCACTACTCGATATTAATCCTGCATGGTTGTGGTATCAATATGAATTTGGAATGGAAAGTAGATTGACCGATGCCGATGGAGTACCAGAAGGTTATACCGATGACCTAGAGGAGGTTTATTCTCAATTCGTTCTGTCACCCAGTGCAGTATTCCCATACGACGATTCACTTCCCGCAACTGCATTTGGACCAGATATGACAACGCTGATAGATATTTATGACGACCCCAATAATGGAGAATTTAGCAGGGCATTTAGTACGGCCTATGATTGGTATCCTAAAACTGACCCTTGGTATAGATAAAAATAGAAGGAGATTTTTTAAAAATGAGATTATTTGTAATTCCAAATAAAGGAACCATGATAAGACATCCTAAATCTAAAGCAATTCAGTCAAATGATGGTTTCTGGATAGAACTTGATGGATACGAAGGAAAGTATTGGCGAAGACGTTTGACATGTGGTGATATAATTATCAAGGATGAAATAAAGAATATTAAAGAAATTAGTGTTCCTACCAAATCGTAGGAAAGAACATTAGAGGAAGTTATTTATTAATTTACAGGGGGAATTATGATTACATTTACTAATATTCCTACGAATGTGCGGACGCCTGGTGCATATACGGAGATAGATAATAGTAGGGCATTACAGGGACTAACAGCAAACCCACACAAGGCCTTAGTGATAGGCCAAAAATTATCAGGAGCAACTTTTACTTCTGTTAATATTATGAAGGAAATCACTAACGATCAAATCGCAAATACATATTTTGGAAGCGGATCACCACTTGCCAGAATGTGCGCTATGTTCAAAAAAAATAATCCATATACTGAACTCCATGCCGTTGCAGTAGATTCAGTGGCAGGAACCGCAGCAAGTGGAAGAATTACTTTTGGTGAACTATTAACTGTAACAGGGGATTGCACTTATTATTTAATGATCAATGGGCAAAATGTTTATACTGATCTAACTTCAGGTTGGTCTAATCCAGATGTTTGCTCCGCTATAAAAGCACAGGTAGCACTTAATTCCTATTTACCTGTTCATGCAAGTTTTGTAAATGCCGCAGCAACTTCCCATATTTTGATTTTATCAGCAGTTGTTTCCGGGACTCTTGGAAATAATATTGACTTCAGGGCGAACTATTATCCTGGTCAGTCTAATCCACTTGGTTATCAGTCAACTACTCAAATCATTTACTCAGCAATGGAGGGCGGTGCAACTGATCCCGCGTTAAGTGATGCATGGGCAGTAATTGATAATATTCAGTATCAATATATTATTAATCCTTTTACAGATTCAACAAATTTGACTGCACTAGAAGGAGAACTAGAAGATCGTTTTGGACCACTAGAAGACCTACAGGGACACGGATTTACAGGTTACAGAGGTGCATTGGCAAGCTGTACTGTCATCGGCAATAGTAGAAATAGTCCATTTAATACTTTGATGGGTGTTTATGATTCCCCGATTTGCCCAGAAGAATGGGCCGCTGCGATTGGTGGCGTCGCCGCTTACAATCTTAATATTGATCCAGCAAGACCTTTGCAGTATCTAAAACTAGATGGAATTTTACCGCCTCCTTACGCAAGTAGATTTACTAGAACTGAAAGAGATATTCTATTATATGATGGCATTGCTACTTATATCGTTGACTCTGGTGGAAATGTTCTTACCGAAAGATTAATTACAACTTATCAAACTAATGCACTTGGAACATTGGATGCAAGTTATCTTGACGTAGAAACCATGGCGACATTAAGTGAGATTCGCTACCAATATAAAAATAGAATGGTTAACAAATTTATCATTCCTAGGTTTAAATTGGCAGATGATTCATTTCCAGTTCAACCAGGTAGCAACGTGGCAACTCCTAAGACAATAAAGCAGGAAATAATTGCTTTATTTTCATTGCTCAGAGATATTGGATTAATTGAAAATCTAAATGAATTTATTGATTCGTTGGTTGTGGAAAGAGATATTACCGATAGAAATAGGGTTAATGTTCTGCTTCCCGCAAATTTGATCAATCAATTTCGTATTCTTAGTAGTAAATTACAATTCATTCTTTAAATAGATTGAGAGGAGAATAATATATGGCACGAGTTACAGGTAGGGTTGAGGTTCTTGTTAACGGAGTATTACTCCTTAATAAATCTGGAGCGGTGGCATCAGGGATAGGTGTTTCCGGTGAGCCTAACTTTGAATTAAAAGAAGTAATGGGCGATAGTGGATTTCATGGTTTTGTAGAAACTCCAATCATGGCAAAACTAGAAGTTACCATAACCGATCGTGATGATATCGACATTAGCACGTTGGCATCTATTCGGGAAAATGGAACTATCATTTTCAGATCAGCAGGCGGTGGCAAGGTCTATACAATGGAAGGGGCAACTTGCACTCGCAACCTTTCAATTACTGCCGGTGAAGGAGAGACTAAGATTGCGTTCGTAGGTAACTACTGGACTGAATCAACTAGTCAATTGTAATAATAGCATAGTTTAATTTTGCAAGCGGAGTTAATTGAATGGAAAAAATAGTAAAGTTACAATATCCAATTACATATAAAGATGGAGAAGTTGAAAAAGTTGTTAGTGAAATTAAGCTATGCCGACTTAAGGCCAAACATTTAAGAAGTTTACCAGATAATTTACAAGATAGAGGCGATAGCGGTAAGTTATCGCCTTCTGAAACATTGAAGATATTAGGAGCAATGACCGGGATTAGTATAGAAATATTAGATGAATTAGATTTTACTGACCTAACGGAAATATTTAAGGAGATGCAAAGTTTTTTATAAGTTTACCGAGTGATTGGAAGGAATTGCTCTGGTGCATAGCTTATACATATCATTTTCCACCTAGCGATTTGTGGGAAATGAATATAGATGAATTAACCTTTTGGATCAATGGAGTTGGGTTCATAAATAGATCTTTGGAGTAAAAATATGGCAGATAATTTTAATGTTGGAATAGTTTTTAATGCTGTAGATAATACTTCAAAAGCAATCGATGGGGTTAGTTCAAAACTTAATAAGATGAGTTTATCTATCAGGGGAGTCAGTGAAAAAATGAGTTCCCTCGGTAGATCAGCTTTCATGAAGATGACTCTTCCTCTTACAATATTAGGCGGAATTTCCCTTCGTAATTTTAATCAACAAGAAAAAGCAATAGCTCAGGTAAGGATAGGGTTAGAGACTACGGGGGGAGCTGCAAAGAGGACATTAGAGCAATTAAAAAAATCAGCAGAAGAACTACAGGAAACAACATTATTTGGAGATGAAGCAATCCTTTCTGGTGTAACTTCTCAGCTTTTGACATTTACAAATATTACTGGAAAAGAATTTGATCGAACTCAAAAGTCTGTTTTAGATGTAGCAACAAGACTTGCTGCTGCCAAGGGTGGAGCGGTTGATCTTACCAGTACTGCAATTCAATTAGGCAAAGCACTAAATGATCCCGTAAAAAATCTTAGTGCATTAAGCAGAAGTGGAATCCAGTTTACGGAAAAGCAAACCAAAGTAATAAAATATCTAACTGAAACTAATAGAATAGGAATTGCTCAAAAGGTAATTTTAAAAGAACTAGAACGTCAATATGGTGGTAGTGCAGAGGCAGCAGCGAAAGCAGGAACCGGAGGATTAACCCAATTAAAAAATGTACTAGGTGACTTAACAGAAGTTATCGGAGAACAATTATATAAAATATTATCTCCATATATAGAAAAATTAAAGAAACTAACTAAAACCATACAAGAATTTATAAAAAATAATCCAGAAATACTTAAAATGGCAGTAGCAATAGCAGCAGTTGCAGCAGCGATTGGCCCTTTGTTAATAGCATTTTCATCATTAGGATTTGCTATTATTGGATTAAAATTTATATTTGCATCGTTAGCACTTGTTACACTTCCAATGCTAGGGACATTTGCTCTTGTAACTTTAGGGATTGTTACATTAATATCAGCAATAACAGCATTGGTAATTTATTGGGATGAGGTCAAAGCATTCTTTATTGGAATAGGCAATGTCATAAAAGATTACACTATGCCATATATAAATGAACTAACAGAAGACCTTACCGACCTAATGAGATTAATAAAGGAAACTTTAGGAATATCCACAGAAATAGAATCACCTAAATTCAAAAACGCTCCCCAGGACGTTACTATTCAGAAAAGATTTTTACCAGATTTTATTAACTCAAAAATAAGTCCAACAATCCCAATGTCAATGCAAGATAACTTGATTAATAAAAATCAAACTGAAGTTAGCGTGAAACTATCGGTTCCAAAGGGAATGAACGCTACAGTATCAGATGTAAGAAATAAGGGGAAAGGAACAAAGGTTAATTTTATTGCTAATAGTGATCTAGGAGATACCCAAATGACTCCTTGGTTAAGGTAAGAATAAATGCTAGAAGCTCTGATCGTAAAATTATTAGGCCTAAACTGGCGTGATAAAATACAACCAGCATCATATCGTGGAGTAAAGTTTTTTGTTATTAGAACAGAAACAGGAATAGGTCGCAGGAATATAGTTCACCAATATCCTTTTAGAAATGAACCGTATGTAGAGGACTTGGGACTTGATGCTGATCAATTCACAGTAGATGGTTATATTATAGCAAGTAAAGAAAATTCTTATGATTATTTCATTGATCGAGATAGATTGATTTCTGCATTATCAATGAAGGGTGGTGGAGAATTAATTCATCCTTACCTTGGTTCTAAAACTGTTTCGCTTGTAGGAAAAGCTAGAATGACTGAAACATTTGAAGAGGGAGGGATTGCCCGCTTCACAATGACTTTCATTACTACAGGAATCAATCGGTACCCCACAAGTGATTATGATTATGTTCAGGGAATAGATAATCAATCAGAACTAACAGAGGCAGCTTGCCAAGATAGTTTTGGAGCAAAGTTTGCTGCATTAGGAGACTCGCTTGCTACGCTTAACAATATAGTAAAAAAACTTTATTCTGCTCAAAGAAAGATCATGGCCGCTATCCAGGGAGGACCACGCTCTCTTATTAGTACTGCCCTTGGTTATATAGATTCTTCGGCAGCAAACACTTTTGATTCTACTATGGCCAGTGCTTGCGGAACTGCTTCATTAATACTTAGTTCTTATGGTGCATTTAAAAATGCTGGCGGGATTATTGGTGACTTCACCGATAACATTTTGGAGGGCGTTTGCTCTGGAATGATCACTAGTAGAAAAACCGGAGTTAATAGACCATCCACAAGTCAACAAGGAACTATCGATCAAGATCTTGGTAAATCTATGATAGTAAATATGATTGAAATCTTGATCTTTGCTAATGAAGTAAATCCCACAAAAATAGTTAGTTTATCTACAGCGCAAGAATCAGCAAATAGAGAACATCTTGAAAATTTTATTCGTAATACAGGACTTACGGCGATAACCCAGATAGCAGCAAGAATAGATTATAGTAGCACGAATGATGCGACATATATAATGAAACTAGTTAATGATGCTATCGATTCACAATTGGATATATTAGGCGACAATGTAGACTCTGCACAATATACCTCTTATGGCCTTAGTATAGAAGATGACGAAAGCTATTTGGCCATGAAGGACTTAAGGAAAGTATTTACAAAGTCAATGCAAGGAATCGCTGCAAAGCTACCATCAATCACAGAATATAAAGTTACCAATGGAGCATTACCAGCGCTTGTTCTTGCATATAACCAATATAAAGATCTTAACCGTGAAACACAGATAATAAAAAGAAATCAAATAAAAATGGCCCATCCTGGTTTCATGCCAGGGGGTGAAACTATTGAGATATTGAGTTATTAATATATGAGCGAAATTAAATTAAAGATAGATGAAAATGATATCGCTTATTCTGGATGGAAAGAGGTAAGAGTAACTCAATCTTTAAATAATATCTGCGGAGCATTTTCTTTTTATACTTCCGAGAAATATCCAGAAAACCCTCAAGAATGGGATCTCCATTTAGGAAAGAAGTGCAGTATAGAGATAGACGATCAAACAGTCCTGGTTGGTTACATAGAAGATGTCAACATTGACTATGATAGTGAAGGCCATAACATTCAGGTGATGGGAAGGGATGTTACTTGTGATCTAGTAGATTGTACTTACAACGGAACATCAAGAGAATGGAAGAAACAATCTTTAGGCAATATAGTAAAGGCAATTTGTAATAGTTTTGGAATAACTGTTAAGATAGAAAACTCAGTTTCCTCTATATGCCGCGAAAAAGTTACCGACGGGACTCTAACATCTGCTGAAGGCGAAATGGCCTATGAACTAATTAGCAGAATATGTAAAGCAAAATCAATTCTACCTGTATGTTATGGAGATGGATTCCTAACATTAACTAGGGCCGGAACAAATGGTTTCGCCTATGACCCAATTCAATTACGGTACAATGTTTTATCTGCAAATGCTCAATTATCCAATAGGGAGAGATTTTATAAATATATTGTCAAGGGCACTAGTGTTGGAATAGATGAAAAAGATCTATGGGAAATAGCAGGGGTAAAAAATAATAATATAACTGATTCAAAAAATATTGCTGCAATAGATAGTATAATAAAAAGACAGAATAGAGTATTTACAAAAATTGCCGATGGTAATGTTGACATAAAAACTTGTAATGATTTAGCAGACTGGGAAAAAACTACTAGGGCCGGTAATTCTCGAAAGTATATTTATACTTTAGTTGACTGGACTCAGAGTGATGGAAATATTTGGAAATTAAATTCTTTAGTTAATGTTATTGATCCAATGTTTAATCTTAAGAAAAATTTATTAATTTCAGATATAGAATATAGTTTTAGTGATAATAGTGGAACCACTGTAAATCTAACAGTCGTAAGTAAATCAACTTATAATATATTGCAACAAAAGATAACAGAAAAAAATAGTGCTTTCGATATGAATGAATCAGAGGGACAATAGTGATAAGGGATATTCAAAAAATATATAATAGATTACTCAACAGAATATTCCTTTTATTCGCAAGGGGGATTCTTAAGGCAATTGATGACTCTGGTAAAACTCAAAAAGTACAAACTATATGTCTTGCCGGTGAAACTATTTCAGACGTTGAGCGCTTCGAGCAATATGGCCTTTCGACTTATCCGCTTGCTGATTCAGAAACATTTACGGCATTTCTTGGAGGTAATCGATCTCAAGGAATAGTCCTCTGTGTCCATGACAGAAGATATCGACCAGATTATTTAGCAGAAGGTGAAGTTTGTATTTATACATCTGTAGATAAGTCGACCAACCATAGAATCCTAATGACCTCTGATGGTAAAATTAAAATGTATGGTGATAAGTATTATATAAGCAATAATGCAGAAGACTTAATTGACTTAATGGTTCAGTTCTGTGAAGCAGCGGAAAACATAACAGTTGCGACGGCAATAGGAGTGCAACCAGTTCTTAATAAAGCAACATTTACGGCATTAAAAGCAAAGTTAACAGCTTTTAAAGTTTAATAGGAATTTATTATGATGACAAAGGCCGCGATGGCAGCAGCAATAAAAGCAAATTTAGACCCTATTCTTCCAGTTGAATCTACTTTATGCGATACAGTTTTCCTAGAGGCATTTTGCGAGGGAATAATAACACATATTCAGGCCGCGGCCATAGTTCCTGCTGGCATAAATTGTGCAGTTGATGCCGGAACTCATACAGGAGCAACTACAGGAACAGGAACAATACAATAATTTCACAGAGGGGTAAAATCATGGAATCAACTTTTGAAAGTAATGGTTTTAAAGTTCACATTATTACCGAAGGCCTAAGAGAGCGAGAGGATAAATTAATCTTCCAGGCCGCGCAGTTAATGGTCAATGTTATCGGTGATCCTGCTTTTAAAGTATTCTGTGAAAATTACAAGTATGAAGTAATTAAAACTGGCGCTGAAGTATTAAACGGAAAGGTTGATAATGAAGCAGATATTAATTTAAATGTTGATCGTTCCTTTGGGCGTAAGTGTATTGGATACACATATAAAAGCAGTGCCTGGCAATATATTTGCCAATGGGTAATGAACTCGTGGGGGCCTGAGGATATCGCTTCTAATCTTGCTCATGAGTGGTGCCACAAGATGTCATACAAGCATGAGTACAAACGAACATCACGCAGACAATACTCAGTTCCCTATGCCGTTGGCGACTATGTTGAATATGTATGCAAGAAGAAGTTATTAAAAAAAAAGTTATAATGGGTTTAATGCTTGAGAAATCTGTAAAGGAATTATTGACCATATTCAGGCATCAGCAGTTGTTCCGTTAGGCATTGCTTGCGCTGTTGACGCTGGTACTCATATCGGAGCAACAACAGGAGCAGGAACAGTTCAATGGTTTTATTAAATGGGTAGGGGGAAGATAACTATGGAAGCAACTTTTGAAAGCAATGGATTTAAAGTTCACATAATAACAGAGGGATTAAAGGAAAGAGAAAATGCTTTGATTTATCAGGCAGCTCAATTAATGGCCAATGTTATCGGTGATCCTGCTTTTAAAGTATTCTGTGAAAATTATAAATATGAGATAACTAAAACCTCTGGGATTTGGCCATATAGAAAAAAATGGAAGGAAACAATAAGAGGTTTTTGGCATAATCAAAATAAATCAGGATTAGAAATTCATAATCATTTAATGACTGGTGCAGAAAAATTAAATGGCGAAATAGATAATGAGGCAGATATTAATCTTCGCATTGATAGATCTTTTGGAAGAAGGTGCATTGGATATACATATAAAAATAGTATTTGGCAATATCTTTGCCAATGGGTGTTTAGTTCTTATGGCCCTGAAAATATTGCTTCAAATCTTGCTCATGAATGGTGCCATAAAATGGGATATTCACATGAATATAAAAAAACTTCCAGACGTAAATATTCAGTACCATACGCAGTAGGGGATTATGTTGAATATATATGTAAGAAAAATAATTTTAAAAAAAAAGTAATCATGGGCCTAATGTTAAGTAAACTAGAAGATTAAGATGAAGATAGATGAGAAATTATTACAGGCAAATAAAAGATTAAAAAATAAAGGCGTTCAATTTGAATATGAAATGAAAGAAGATCTTATAAAAATAAAATTGAACGCAAATAGTGGTTATAGTGATTATATATGGATTAGAAAAAAGTCGGATGTGCATAATTTGAAAACTACTTTAAATAATGCTTTTTTTACTTTGTTTAATCTTTACAAAATTAATTCCGTGAAAAGGCAACGAGGTTAATAATGGCCAAAGATTTAAAGATTAAATGGGATACATCTCTCATGGGAGGGGACTTTTCAGTTAAGAACGGAGACCTAGAGTCTGATAGTAGTCTAGAGACGGCCGTTATAATTTCACTTTTTACGGATAAAAGAGCATCTGACGATGATCCATTATTAGATGAACGCAACCAAGATAGACGTGGATGGTGGGGTGACCTAATTAGTCCAGACGTACAAGGTGACGAAATTGGTTCAAAACTATGGTTATTAGATAGGGAAAAGACCGTCCCAGGAATATTCGAGAAAGTAAAAAAGTATATCAATGATGCTCTGCAATGGTTAATCGAGGATGGAGTTGCGTCTAATGTAGAGGTAATAGTTGAGAGACAAGGAACTCCCGGTAATGATAATCTTGCTTTTCAAGTTACAATTTATAAGACAGATGGGCGCGAAATAGCGTTAAATTATACTACACAGTGGAGCAATAGCTAGGGGGTATCCATTGGCATTTGACCGGCCAACACTAACTACAATAGTTGATAGGATCGTATCTGATTTTGAAACTCTTATCGACGGAATTGGAACGCTGCTGCGTAGATCAACTCTAAAAGTAATGGCAAAAGTAATCGCTGGTGCCGTCCATATAATGTGGGGGTTTCTTGAATATATGGCCAAGCAATTATTTATTAGTACCGCAGAGGGTGACTATTTAGATAAAATTGCCGCAGAGTATGGGATTGCCAGAAGTGCTGGTGACTATGCAGAAGGAACAGTTACGGCCACCGGGACTAATGGTTCAGTGATACCAGTTGGAACAGAATTACAATCAGATTCCGATGTAGTTTATATCGTACAAGATGAGGCAACTATTGCCGGAGGATCAGCATCATTAAATATTAAGGCCAGAGACCGAGGATCAGATGCGAATGAATTATCAGGGGTAACGCTTACATTTGTTAGTCCTATCGTAGGAGTAAATACAACGGCCACAATAGGTGCAGATGGTCTTGTTGATGGTTCCGATGAGGAAACCGACGATGAACTTAGAACTAGAG
>Ga0180007_10007379_pt1 | contig 10410 bp, 9 predicted proteins | sample MM_PC_MetaG_FD_121122 | JGI IMG/M metagenome (GOLD analysis project Ga0180007, IMG submission 121122) | Groundwater microbial communities from the Aspo Hard Rock Laboratory (HRL) deep subsurface site, Sweden - MM_PC_MetaG | ecosystem: Environmental > Aquatic > Deep subsurface > Groundwater...
CCAATCACTAAACCAATTAAGACTCTATTAAACCAAAATGCAAATAAATAGAGAGGTTCTAATGTTTGAGTATATCTAAGTTGTGCTCCAACAATACATAAGACTCCTAAAAGAGCTCCTGTTAAAAGACCAATCAATATTCTTCTTTTGTTCATATCAAATTCCTTTCTATTATTTTAGATTTTTCATGCTTATGATTATAGTATAGCATATGGAAGATGAACAAAATGATATCCAAATTCCAAAATAGACTTAAAGACTGTTTTTATATTGTTGATAAATGAACTCACCGGCATGGACATACATGGTAGGTAGTTTACGATCTTTAAAAATGAACTGATACAATTGATTTCCCTCATAAATTTGAACATTGATACCAATATCAGAAGGTAATGTTGATACATTTTTGATATCAAATACGAGTGACTCTGGTTTCCCATCAATCACGCCTTCAAATGTATATGCTTTTGGATTCAATGTTAATTTACCGTATCCAACTTCAACAACTCTATTATTTCTAAAGCTTTCAAGTTTAACTTGATGTGATAAAACAAACTCTGGATGATTTAAAATCCGATTTTGAACTGTTTTTTCTTGAATACCAAATAGGTAATCAATTGAATATCCCCCAATCTTGCCGTACTGATCATACTTCAAATCTGTGGAACATTGTGGACAATGTAAATGATCTTTATCAGCAACCAATCCTTCATACGAACATTTTGGACATTGATAAATAACATTTTCTAAGTTAGCAATATTATTTAATTTATATGTATATTTCTTTTCCTCATTATATTCAGAAGCATTGAAATAGATCTTATCAACGACAATATCATAAATTTGTTGATCATTTAAAGTGCTTAATGTTTCTTTGCTGATGATGAGTTCCATCTTTGTCTCTATTTTCCCTCTAAAAGTTTTCTTTGACCAAGGAGGATTAACAAAATAGGCATTGTGATGGATCACTGTGTAAACATCTACACCAGCTTTTCTTAAAAACTTAGCAATCGAAAAAGCAGGAACTAAAGATTTACCATATGGTGAGATCTGTCCTTCAGGAAAGACAGAAACAAGCCCACCTTTTTTTAAGATCTTGAAAGCCTTTAAGGTTGCTGCTGGGTCAGGCTGAAAAAGCGATTTAGGAATCGCTCTAGCCAATCTTAAAAACGGACCCAACAAGGGATCATAAAACATCTTATTAGCAGCTAAATAGCTGACTCTATTTGGATAGAGTGCTGCTGTCGTATAAATGAAATCATAAAATGACGTATGATTAGATAAAGCGATTGCAGGTTGATTGATTTTAATCTTTTGAATCACTCTTTGCCCTTTGAGATATGCAAATATCTTAATGAAAAATCCAAGAGTGATATAAAAGATTGCATTCGGGCGCTTCATTTATAATGTAGCAATCAACTCATCATGATTTGATGACTCATCATGTATTGCATCGCTGATTTCCTTTTGTTTTTTAGCATCAATCTTATATTTAAGTGAAATAAAAATACCAATGCTCATAAAAATAAGTGGCGTCAACGCCATAATAATCTTAATCATCAGCATTGCTGAATCTGGTTGACTTAAAACGGGATCAATTGAATCTAGTGGTTTTTCTTTGAAACCCGCTGCTCCAATTAAAAACATCACAAGTGCCAAGCCTATCGCTTGTGCAATCTTATTAATGAAGTTAGTAAACCCACTCATTTGGCCATCTAGACGATCTTTAAATTTAATCTGACCTGCATCAACCACGTCGCCATACATTGTATGAGGAACGAGGCCTGGACCGCTAATACCCAATCCCATCACTGCAGCCAAGGCAAAGAGTATCAATGGATTAACGTCTTGAGGAATAACAAAAATAAAGAGTGCAGTAACAATCCATAAAACAGCGCCTGTACGATATGCAAAAGTTTTACCTTTCTTCTCGATGATCTTTAAATAGATTGGTAAAGCGACGATTTGCATGGAAAACATCAATGCAGCTGCAATCAGACCAACTATGGTGCTTTCACCAATAGAGGTTTGTGTCTTTGTAATATAAAAATCAACATAAAAGAAGAATAATCCACTCATAATTGCCATAGACATTTGAAGCACTAGAAACATACCTAAATATTGACGAAAAGGTCTAAGTGATAAAGGTTTTGATAAACTCTTAAAGCTTAACTTAGTTTCAACAACAGGTGTTTGTATTTCTTCTCTTGCATATAAACCTGTAAATAGAACGCTTAATGCAAATAAAGTACCAAATGATAAACTCATGACTTGATATCCAATGTTTGCATCACCAAACATACCAACAATAATTCCAGGAACAGCTACACAAAGGATTGATGAGAAGATTGAAAATCCTAAGCGATATGAATTGTAGGATGCACGCTTTTGATAATCTCCGGTAATTTCACTAGATAGTGAGTAGTAAGGAATCATCACACTTGTCTGCACGGTTGTAAAGACTAAATAAGATAATAGTACAGCTATGATTCTAAGCGCTAATGATGAAAAGCCATATGGGAAGAATAAAAAATACATCGAAATCAAAATGAATGGTGAAGCGAAAACAAGATAAATACGACGTTTCCCCATCTTAGATTTTGTTCTATCTGAAATGTGACCCATTAAAGGATCTGTAAATGCATCCCAGAATCTAGCAACTAACATAATAACCCCAATCCAATAAGGATCAATTCCTACTGTTAATGCTAAAAACCCTGGATATAAAAAGTTGATAATGTTAAATGAACCTCCACCAAAAATGTCGGCGGATGCAAAAGCCATTCTTTTTCTTACTTCTTTGTTTGCCATCGTTTTCTCCTCGTATAAATATATATAAGTATATTATAAGTTAAAAGTGCCTTATATTTATCATTTTTTTGTTAGGCAACAAAAAAAGACACAATTAATATTATGTCTTTTACATCATTTTTCTTAAATATATAAATCTCTTCTTCTATAGAAGTAAAATAATCCTGTAATGCCTGAGATAACAATAACAACACTAATGATGATATATTCTAAGTGGAATGTTCCAGTTAGCATGTCACTTGCTTCAAAATACTTAAATGGAATAATATATTTTAAAAAGTCAAGTTGATCGATAAATCCAATGAGAACAAAGAGTAAATATGATCCCATCACATACCCCAAGGTTGCTGCACCAGATTTCTTATATTGTTTTAATACAGAAGCCATGAGCATACCAACCGACATGAAGATGAGTTGTGTAACGATGACTCCGATGGATAAATACCCAATAAACTCATAGAACACTTGTTCTGGTGAGAATCTAACATAAGTAAGCATTGCACCCGCCATGATAATAACATTGATTACTATATTATAGAAAACGCCAACAATAACTTTACTGACTAAAACCTTTGTTCTTGTTACGGGCAATGTAAATAGATACTCTGCAGTTTTATCCCTTTCTTCTTTTGAAATCAAAGAACTACCTAAAAGTGCTGCATAAATTCCAAGTGGTATATAAAAATAGATAGACTCGAAACTTAAAAACCCTTCAGGTGTTGATAAATTTGTTATTTGAAGCCCCAAAGCTTCAAATAAAGCAACAAATGATTGCATCGATTCCATTAAATTAGGACTATCTCTAAATGCAACAAACTCCATACTTGCTACATATGCTATACCTGTAAGTGATATTGTCCAAATAAGGAAGGATTTTAAGTTTGCTCTTAATTCTCTTCTGATGATGTTCGTTTTTCTTAATATCCAGTGGTAAATTTTGATTGCATAACGCACTATAAATTTAACAACACGCACCCATAGGGATTTAATTGTTGATCCAAAAAATTTTAATTTTTTCATAAATCCTCCTAAAGTGAATGAATATTTCTTTTGTTGTATAAATAGTATGTCATTCCAAATGTGAATAGAATTACCGCGACACAAATCATGGTATAAACCAAATCATATTGACCAGTAATCAATATTTCAGCTGGTTCAAAATATGCATAAGGTGTGATATATCCTAAAAAGTTGGTACCCACAGATGATCTCAATCCAAATAAAATGTATAGACCAAACCCTAATGCCATGGAATAACTGATGACACTCGCAATCTTTTTAACACTGACTGAAATCAACATTCCAATACCAACAAAGAATAATTGAAACAAGACTGTTGTTGATAATAGAACATAGATTCTATTCATTTCAATGACTGAATCACCTTTGAATAGAGCAATTGCAACAAGTGTTGTACCTGCAAAGAGAATATTGACAATGGTTAACGATGTAAATGCTGCTAGAAACTTAGAGACTAAAATCTTATTTCTTGATACAGGTTTGCTTAATAGAAAATCAGCAGTCATTTCTCTTTCTTCAACTGAAAGAAAGGCAATACCATAATTAGCAGCTTGTATTGCAATTGGAATTTGCATCATTCCAAATGTAATAGTTAAATAACCAGGTAGTGAACTCATAGGAAGTTCGGGTCTCATGCCAAAAAAAGCAAGAAGTTCAGGGGGATAGTTTTCCATAAGGGCATCAAATGCACTGGTATCTGCTGAAATGGTTGGAAAGAAAGCAAGATACATGAATAATGCTAGCGGAATCGCTAATCCCCATATTAAGATGGAAGATTTTAACATCTTCAATTCAAATTTATAAATATTCATATCATCACCTACTCGTAGTAATGCATGAAGATTTCTTCTAATGTTGGTTCTTCAATTGTAAGATCAGTTAACTTCAATTCAGAGATGATCTTAACCACTTGATTCACATCACCTTTAAAGAAGAAAGATACTTTATCTTCTCTTGTCTTAAGTTCTGTTACACCTTCGATATTAAACTGAGCATGATCCAATTTTTTCCCACGCAAAATGAACTTCTTATAATTGTCACGTTGCATTGCTTTAACATCTTGAATACTCACGATACTACCATCTTTAATGATCGCAACACGGTTGCATAATTGTTGAACTTCACTTAAGATGTGTGAACTAAATAAGATGGTCGCACCTTTTTTATTTTCTTCAACAATCAAATTGAAGAATTTTTGTTGCATCAAAGGATCTAAACCGCTTGTTGGCTCATCTAATACAATGAGCTTTGGTGAATGGAGAAGTCCTTGTACGATACCAACTTTTTTCTTATTACCATAAGATAAATCTTGAATCTTCCTATTTAAGTCAAGCTCCATAATTTCTGATAACTCATGGATACGATCCGTACAATCATGCTTATAAAAACTTGCTGAATATTTGAGTAAATCAATTACTTTCATTTGATCATAATAAAAAATTTCAGAAGGAAGATACCCAATATTTTTTCTAACTTTACTACCTTCTTTAATTGCATCTTTACCAAAGATGGTAACTGATCCACTTGTTGGATAGATCAAAGAAAGCATGGTTCTTATCGTTGTACTCTTACCAGCGCCATTTGGCCCAATAAAGCCAAATATCTCTCCTTCTTTAACTTGAAAGTTAATATCTTCACAACCCTTGACTTTCCCATAATACTTTGTTAAATGATTAAATTCAATTGCGTTCATACGGTTCTCCTTTATGTAAATAATTTGTTATATAGTTTGCACACATGTGTCCTGTGGATAATGCAATCGTGACATTAAATCCACCAATAGGTCCGTGAAGGTCTACCGTTTCTCCAATGAAGTACATACCTTCAACGTGTTTAACTCCCATTGATTTAGGATCAAGTTCTTTCGTGCTAATTCCACCGGCATTAACGAATGCAAAGTCTCTTGTTTGGACACGGTCAATTGAAACAGTAAAGTTTGTTAAATACTCAATCATGGTATTGATATCTTTTTTTGATATCTCATTAATATGTTTATTATCAATACCCGTTAGATCAAGCATTTTTTGAGCTAGCTTCTTTGTTGTTATTGATTCTAAGAACTTGATGATAAAGACTTTTTGGTCTTTGGCTTGATTGAGCATGTGGATTAATACTTCTCTTGATTGCTCAATCAGTGAAAATGAAATAGATACCTTATCTGTTAAGAGTGCTTTATAAATGTCTTCTGAAGCATGTAAGATTACCGGTCCTGAAAGTCCAAAGTGGGTGAAGAGTAATCCTCCGTTATATGTAAGGTTTGTTCCATTGATTTTAACTTTTGTTTGAGCAATTGAAATCCCTTGAAGATCTTTATGTTTTTCCACAATTTCATTCGAAAAGATATGTGTTTCAGCTGGTGTAAACGGAATGTAATCAATATTTAAGTGACGCGCAAATTCTAATCCATCACCATTACTTCCAGTTGTTGGGTAACTGTTCGACCCGGTAGCAATCACGACGTGTTTGGCTTGAAAGATCTCATGTGCTGTATGAATGGTGAAGTAGTCATCCTCTTTATCAATTCTTTTAACTGAATGATTTGTTTTGATCCTATTTAGATTAAGATCTTGCGTTAAGGCTTCTAAGACACTAGAACTCTTTTGAGTTTCAGGAAAGTATCTAAAATTATCTTCTAAAACAAGATTTAAACCATGCTCTTGAAAGAATGAAATAATCTCTTTTGGACCAAAAGCCTTAAGTGTTGTATATAAAAATTTCTTAAGCTTCAAATTTAAAGACGCAATAAAATCATCAACCGATAAGTTATTGGTGACATTACATCTTTTTCCACCTGAGATTAATAATTTTTTAGCAAGCTTCTCATTTTTTTCAAGCAATAAATAATTGACTTTATTTTGCTCAAATATATTACAAGCCATCAAGCCTGCCGGTCCACCGCCTATTACGATAACATCATAGATCATCATAAAAAAACTCCATTCCAACCCTTTTAACGTGCACTATGATTATATACCTGATTCTGTTAAAACAGATGTTTTCTTAGGAAATATACTCTTGATTACAGTGTTTATGAATAAAACAACACCTACTGTAAAATATCCTAAATAGGATATAAACAATATCCCATTGGCTATATCAGGAATGAAAACAAATATATTGATTAATATAAGAATAACACTCGAAAATATCATTAAATCCTTCAGTTGATAACAATCAGAATCTAAATCTACTTCTTCTATTTCACTCTTCTTCGTTCTTTTTAAAAGTAAGATCGCAATTAAATAGAATGCAAACACAGATAGATAAGGCATGATTGTATCAGGTATGCGCTCAGGTAACAAAAACTTATATGAGATGCCATATAATAAGATCAACCCTAAAACCCAAATTGAAACGCGAATACTCTTAAGATGTGAAATTTGAAGCGGTTTTTTCTTAAGCAATGCATAAACGAGCCATATTAAAAATAATGTTCCAATCAAAGCTCCATTAGCTGAAATGATATTAAACGCATTGCCATTGACAATAAATGAAGGAATGCCTAATAAGACCAATCCAATATATACATTTTTCATCCGACTTCTCTTTAAGATTTGTAGGTGAGAAATGATTTGTTTCTTAGTGATAATCTCATAAGCTAAAATAGGAAGGATAAATGAGAAAATCGGATGCCAGAAAAAGACGAGCATCGGAAACTCATTAATTGCTAGACCTAAGAATGTTCCCCAAGTTGGTCCAGTTTCATTAAAGTATTCAAGCCACAAGACCTTTGTTATGAATGCTTCATAAAGACCGAAAATCATTCCAAACAAATAAAGTTGTGTTATGGATACCTTTTTTGTTCTATATGCTAGAAAAAAAAGAAAAACAATATGCATCATATATAAAGGAAGCGTAACAAACCATCCCCACAAAGTAAAAAACCAAAGTTGTGAAGCTCCGGAAAATATTTCAGCAAAAAGCATAGATAATAGACCTAACAATAGAATTGAATATGCTTTATTTTTCATAGTCACCTCAAAAATTTGTTGTGTTTTTTATTAAATGAGATCAATAATACCTTTATTTGCTGAATTTAAAATCTCATTATTTAATTTACCTAGATTTCTAATGGTTTGATCCACATCAGTTTTATTCAATCCAAATCCATCACATGATACAGATTGATCTAAAACCATCTTTCCAGCAATGATGCCATTCATTGCTGCAAATGATACTTTATAAGTGCAAGATACCTTAGCACCATCACAAACAAAGCCCATGGATGTAGAAAGATATAAATTGATAGAATCCTTCACTTGTTCTCTTGTGCCACCTTTAACGAACGTTAAACATGCAGCACTGCTACATCCTGTAGCATGACCTGTACCACATAAGACAGTCACAATATTCATTTCTTGTTTAATATAAACGCTTGTGTAAAAGGATAAGACAATTAATTTTTGTCTTTCTAACTCACTAAGCGCATAAACATCACTTAAGAACATCGGTGTTACCAAAGTTCCAATCCCTAAATTACCACTACCTGCAACACCGTAAACTGTATAGATATCCCCGATCATTCTCTTTCTTGAGGGTACTTCAATGTGCTCTCTTAAAAAATTGGACAAATCATGGAAACAACTTTTTTGTTCCTTTGATAAATTTTCAGCGAGAAAATTGCCATTTTGTTTCTTGATTTCATCTCTTGCATTTTCATACTGGATGAAAGCTATATTAAATAATTCTTCTAATCCCTCAAAATCACCTTGAGCAACAAAGTCATAGATTTCATCATATGTTTCAATTCGATATTTATTAACTCTTCCAATGAGTGCTTCTTTTTCATATTCAGGTAACTTTTCACCATTCCGAACAACACTAACGACATTATCATAAAAATCTTTAATAATGATTCTAACTTCATCACCTTCATGTGTTGTCATATAGAGTTCTTCATAGATGACAGTATCTATGAATTTTTTATGTTTGATTGTAACTTTTATAGCACTTAATAATGACTCGATTTGATCGATGTCATCATTGGTTACACTTTCAAAAACACTGAGTTGTTTCTTAGGGTTCTTTAATAATACACCTAAAGCGAGTGCCTTATCTAATCCACTCTTTCTTAAACCTGGAACACCGACATTGACGCTATTTTTATAAAGTTCTTCACTCATGAGTAAATCGATAGATTTAATCTTGCTGTTTCTCAATATATATGCCCCTATAGAGGCAATATATCCTACAACACCGATATCTGTACAACCCATGGTTTTTGTTAAATTACTCTCTAAAATCTTTTTCGCTGTAATCTTATCCAAAATAGCACCTCATTAATCTCTAGTCATCGAATAATTACTTAATCACATTATACCATGTGATAATATCGATATGCTAATGCAATCAAAAATTATAAAACAGAGTTTATGTTCGTTTTTCTTATCATTTATACTAAAAATAAGGTTGTATACAGACATATAAATTGCAAATATCTTTTTTAAGGGGTAAGATGAACTTATAGATAGATTAAAAAAGGAGAGTTAAATAATGAAAGTTAAAGACAAAGTAATTGTTGTAACTGGTGCCGGTGGTGGTGTTGGTAGAGAACTCGTACTCAATCTAATTAAAAAGGGTGCTACCGTGGCAGCGCTAGACATCAATAAAGAAAGATTAGAAGAAACTGCTAAGCTTGTTGATAATCCAGATAAGGTATCTACTTATATTTGTGATATCTCAAAGCTAGATACTGTTGAAGCTATTTCTAAAGAAGTTGTATTAAAATATGGAGGCGTTGATGGACTCATCAATAACGCTGGAATCATTCAACCATTTGTTCCTGTTAATGATTTAACATATAAACAAATCAATTTGGTCATGAATGTCAATTTCTATGGCACACTCAATATGATCAAGACTTATTTACCTTTACTTCTTACACGTCCAGAAGGTCATATCGTAAATGTATCTTCAATGGGTGGATTCTTTCCATTCCCAGGTCAATCCATTTATGGTGCTTCAAAGGCAGCAATCAAATTATTAACAGAAGGTTTATATGCAGAATTGATTGAAACAAATGTTGGTGTCACTGTTGTTTTCCCAGGTGCGATTGCTACCGATATTTCAAAGAACTCTGGTGTTGAAATGAAGGCACAAAAAGAAGGTGAAAAACCAGCAATGAAGATGACTGAAGCTGATGATTGTGCTGAACAAATCATTCATGGTATGGAAAAGAATAAGTTCCAAATCTATGTTGGTAAAGATTCTAAGATGATGAAATTCATGTATAGAATGAGCCCAAAAAGAGCAATTAAGTTCATCAGTAAAATGATGAGGGGTATGAATTAAGAATTAACAAGAAGATATAAAAAGAGGTGTTCATCAATCTGAACATCTCTTTTTTATGCAATCTTTTTCATAAACATTCGTGTTAGAAAAATCAGAATGACACCAACACCAATAATAAAGTATGGATAAATTGATATCGTTGTTAGATCAAAAATTAATCCAGCCAGAGGTGTGAGCAATCCAAATCCCATATAACCAATTGCCATTTGTAGACTCATCATCTTTGATAGCTTTCGCTTTTCAAAATTTTTTGAATTCATAAACATCATATTAGGATAGATAGGTGCA
>Ga0180007_10007380_pt1 | contig 10409 bp, 6 predicted proteins | sample MM_PC_MetaG_FD_121122 | JGI IMG/M metagenome (GOLD analysis project Ga0180007, IMG submission 121122) | Groundwater microbial communities from the Aspo Hard Rock Laboratory (HRL) deep subsurface site, Sweden - MM_PC_MetaG | ecosystem: Environmental > Aquatic > Deep subsurface > Groundwater...
CAGAATTGCTTTCTCCGGTCGGCCTTGATATGATAGGCGGCAGTTGCAATTGATTATCCGTAACCAATAATCGGTTTGCTGCCTATTGCGGGCGACAAGGGCGGTTCGTGTAGGGGCGGTTCGCGAACCGCCCCTACGTCCCAAACCCATAAGGAGGATTTTCATGGACAGGCGTCAGTTCATCAAAGATGTTTTTCTCTGGTCAGCCGGGGCCTCCCTGGCCATTCCCCAGTTCCGCATCATCCCCAGCGCTTTGGCGGCCGAGAAGCCTCAACCGCTGCTGTCTGTGGCCAAGGGTGCGGATTATGCGGCCCTGGTCTCCCGGGTATTGGCCCCCCTTGGCGGTATGGGCCAGTTTGTCAAGCCGGGCGACAAGGTGGTGATCAAACCCAACATGGGCTGGGACAGAAAACCGGAGCAGGCGGCCAACACCAATCCCTTGGTGGTCATGGCCCTGGCCAACCTGGCCCTGCAGGCCGGGGCGGGCAAGGTGATGATTTTTGACCGTTCCTGCAACGAGCCGCGGCGCTGCTATGCCAACAGCGGCATCCAGGACGCCTTGGCCGGGTTGGATGACCGGCGGCTGAAAATGGACCATATGGACAGCCGCAAATTCGTGCCGGTGCAGATCAGCCGGGGAAAATCGTTGACCAGCTGGGAGATCTATAAGGACGCCCTGGATGCGGACTGTTATATCAATGTGCCGGTGGCCAAGCACCACGGCCTGAGCCGGCTGACCCTGGGCCTGAAGAACAGCATGGGAGTGATCGGCGGCAACCGGGGCGATATGCATCACGACCTGGGCCAGAAGCTGGCGGACCTGGCCACGGTCATCAGGCCGAAACTCACGGTGATCGATGCCACCCGCATCCTGCTGCGCAATGGGCCCCAGGGCGGCGATCTCAAGGACGTGAAACAGCTCGACACCCTGATCGCCTCAGCCGACCCCGTGGCGGCGGACGCCTATGCCACCACGCTTTTCGATCTGCAGCCTGCTGATATCGATTCCACCGTGGCGGCCTATAAAATGGGACTGGGCGAGATGGATCTGGCCAGGATCAAGGTTTTGACCGCCTGAGCCGCCCATGGTCCGTAAAAGCAAAATCCCGGTCTATCTCTGGCGCCGGTTGAGCCAGCTGCTGTTTTTCGCCCTTTTTCTCTTTCTCTTCATCAAGACGGATTATTCCGGCTCCGACGAGCTGGAGTATGCCGTCAATATCCTGTTTCGCATTGATCCGCTGCTGGCCCTGGCCGCTATTTTCGCAGGCAAGACCATGGTTGCCCTCATGCTGCCGGCGCTGATTACCCTTGTCTTTACCTTTGTTTCCGGGCGCTCCTTCTGCGGCTGGATCTGCCCCATGGGCACCTTGGTGGATGGCGCGGCTGCCGTCATCCGCCCCCCACAGGGAACTGCGGGAAACGACCTGCGCGCCGTTAAATATTATCTGCTGGTTTTTATCCTGGTCGCCGCTTTTCTTGGGCTGCCCCTGGCCGGTTATCTGGATCCTTTTTCCCTGCTGGTGCGGGCCTTTTCCTTTGCCCTGTATCCGGCCTTTGATTTTGCCGTCTCTTCCTTCTTCGGCTTCACTTACCTCCACGCCCCTGACTGGGTCAATGCCGCGCTTGAGCCGGTGTACGAGTTTTTGAAAAACTCCATTCTTCCCTTTACTCACCGGGTTTACGGGTTGAGTCTTTTTTCCCTGCTGCTCTTTGCCATGGTGCTGGTGCTGAACCATTGGCAGCGGCGGTTCTTCTGCCGGAACCTCTGCCCCCTGGGCGGCCTGCTGGCCCTGGTTTCCCGGTTTTCCCTGCTCGCGGCCCATGGCGGAAATGAGGACTGCGGCAAATGCCGTAAGTGTCGCACCATCTGCCGCATGGGCGCAATCGATGAAGAGCGGCGGATCTCAACCGCGGACTGCAACCTCTGTCTTGATTGTCTGGCCCTCTGTCCCCGCAACAGGATCCACCTCTCCTTTCATCGTCCGCCATTAACAGCCGGCTCCTGCGGCATGTCCCGCCGGGCCTTTGTCGGCACCGTGGCAACCGGGGCACTGCTGCCGCTTTTTCTGCAGGGCAGGCCGTTTACCCGCCGCCCGGACCCTCAGCTGATCAGGCCCCCCGGCGCCCTGCCGGAGGAGGAGTTTCTCGGCCGCTGCGTGCGCTGCGGTGAATGCATGAAGGTGTGTATCGGTAATGCCCTGCATCCCGCCTTTCTTGAAGCCGGCATTGAGGGGATGTTTACCCCCATGCTGCGCAGCCGCATCGGCTACTGCGAATATAACTGCACCCTGTGCGGCCAGGTCTGTCCCTCCGGGGCCATCAAAAAACTGACCCTGCCCGACAAGCACGCTCAGGTCATCGGCCGGGCGTTTTTCGACAAAAATCTCTGCCTGCCCTATGCCAAGGGCATCCCCTGCATCGTCTGCGAAGAGCATTGTCCGACCCCGGATAAGGCCATCAAGTTCCGCGAGCAGCAGGTGATCAATGCCAGGGGTGAAACCGTGACCGTACTGCAACCCTTTGTGGTTGATGAACTGTGCGTCGGCTGCGGCATCTGTGAAAACAAATGCCCCTTGCCCGGCAGGGCAGCCGTCAGGGTAACCAGCGAAGGCGAGGCGCGCCAGGCTGGCGGTGGACATTTTTTGTGACACTCTGCTTCATTCATTGACAGGATCAGACAATTTGTCTATGTTTTTTCTGTTTCGTCGCTAAAAGAATACAGACGTAAAATAGCCTGTCATTTTAATGGATTAATACCCCTATGGACACGAAAGAGATTAAAAAAATTCTGGTGGTGGACAATAACTCTGTCATCCTGCGTTTGATGAGTCATATGCTGGAGGAGATGGGGTACGAGGTCTACACGGCCGTTGACGGTCTGGACGCCCTGGAGATTCTCAGCGGCTTTCTTCCTGATGTGATCTTTGTTGATCTGGTAATGCCCAAAATCAATGGTGAGAAGCTGTGCCGCATTGTGCGCAGCCTGCCGGAGATGGAAGGGGTTTTTCTCGTTATTTTCTCGGCAATTGCGGCGGAGGAACAGGTCGATGTCCAGAAAATCGGCGCGGATGCCTGTATCGCCAAGGGGCCGTTCAAGGAGATCAGGGAGCACGTAAAAAAAGTGATTGCCATGGCCGCCAGCCGACGGACATCTCGCCCGACAGTGGAGATCCTCGGCGCGGAGAGTATCTTTGAACGGGAGATCACCAAAGAGCTGCTTTCCACCACAAAACACTTTGAGATCGCCTTAAACTGCATTTCAGACGCTTTTTTCGAACTCACTCCGGAGGGCAAAATCGTCTATGCCAATGAGGCAGCCTGTAAACTGCTTGGCCTTGCCGAAGAAAAGGTGCTTTCCCTGCGATTCGAGAATTTTTTTTCCGCAGAGCAGCGGCCTATTATCGAAAAGCTGCTCTTGCTGGTCGGCTCCGAGTTTGTCAGCCAGGGTGAGGATAAGCCGCTGTTTATGCATGACCGGCAGATTCTGCTGAACATAGTGGCGGTCAGTGATCTGACCCAGCGGTTTATCATCATCATCATCCATGATATCACCGAGCGCAAGCGGACGGAGACGCAACTGATCAAGCAGCAGGAAGATCTGGAAAAGCTGGTGGAGGAGCGGACCGTGGCCCTCAGCGAGGCCAATACCAAACTGCAGCTGGATATCGTGGAGCGCAAGAAACTCTATGACCAGCGCGAAGAGCTGATCCGTGAGCTGGAATACGCCCTGACCAAGGTGAAAACCCTCAGCGGTTTTCTGCCCATCTGCTCGGCATGCAAGAAAATCCGCGATGACAAGGGCTACTGGCAGCAGCTGGAAGCCTATCTCGTCAAGCACTCAGGCACGGAATTCAGCCACAGCATTTGCCCGGAATGTTCTAAAAAGCTCTACCCGGAGCTGCAGGACAAGTCCTAAGGGATTTAGAAGTTACGCTACTTTATCTGATCAGATAACTCCTTTACAATCTTTCGTGGTTTGCCTACCTCCCAGGCATAATAGTAAACCAAGGGCGGAAAACGGCTATGAGCTCGTCATTCCGGCATGTTTTCAGCCGGAATCCAGATTAATGGGGATGAATAAAGCAACCTGCTGTATATATACTTGCAAGCAGAAGAAATGGTACGCTTTATGTGGGTGTGACTTCGAACCTCGTCAAAAGGATCTGGGAGCACAAGAACAATTTGGTTGAAGGGTTCACCAAACGTTACGGAATTCATCAGTTGGTTTGGTATGAAATACATGAGACCATGGAATCCGCAATTCGGCGAGAGAAGAGAGTGAAGGGTTGGAAACGTGCATGGAAGCTTAAATTGATAGAAAGCTTCAATCCTGAGTGGCGGGATTTGTATCAGACGATTGCCTGAGAGTGGATTCCGGCCAAAAACATGCCGGAATGACGGACGTTTCAAGACTTGGTGAAAGGCAAATCCACAATTGCTGAGTCCCTACGAAAAGCCGCCCCCGCGTTACCCTCCGGTAACAAAAGATTGCCAAGACACACTCCCTTTTGTTACCATCTAACTGCCATGCAGCTCAAAACCAAATTCATCATTGCCATCTCTGCGGTGGTTATCGTCTCCTATGGCATACCTTTTACCGCACCTCAACCTTCCAGGAAGATCTGGTGGTGGCCCAGGCTGCCAGCCAGGCCCGCATGCTTTACAAGCAGCTGCGGCTCACCAGGAAGTGGGTGGCGGATCACAACGGCCTCTTTTTTGTGAAAAAGGAGGGGGTGACGGTCAGTCCCTTTCTGCCGGATGCCGAGATCGTCACCGCTACCGGCGAAAAACTGGTCAAGCGCAACCCGGCCATGGTGACCCGAGAGCTATCCCTCTATGCCGCCAAGGAAGGTTTGGGCCAGTTCACGGTGACCAGCCTGCACCCGATCAATCCGGCCAATGCCCCGGATGATTTTGAGAGGCGCAGTCTGCAGCGCTTCAAGCAGGGGGTGCTGGAGATGATGGAGATCCAGGACCGTGAAGGTCAGAAGCGGCTGCGCTACATTGCTCCCCTGGTGATCGAGCCCTCCTGCCTGGAGTGCCATGTGGAGCAGGGTTACCAGGTGGGGGATATCCGCGGGGGGCTCAGTGTGACCATCCCCATGGGCTGGGCCTACGCAGACATCAGAAAAAACAATCACATGCTGCTTTTTATTGCCGTATCGACCATCTGCGTGGTGTCGATTTTTCTCTTCTGGCTGGTGGATAAACTGGTGGTGCACAGATTAAAGGACCTGGCAGATGTGATGGACCGTTATCCGGGGAACATCGCCGCGGACGAATTGGACCATCTGCCGGCAGAAAAGGATGAGATCGGCAAGCTGACGAAAAAATTCAAGGATCTCTGCCGGCGCCTCACCCTTTCTCATCAGGAGCTGAACCGCACCCAGGAGCAGGTCTTTCAGAATGAAAAGCTGGCTGCCCTGGGTCGGCTGGTGGCCGGGGTCGGCCACGAGATCAACAACCCCCTGGCCGGCATGCTGAACTGTGTGAAAAGCATGCAGGAGAGCCCGGATGATATGGCCCAGAATCATCGTTATCTGCCGTTGCTGGCCAAGGGGCTCAACCGTATCAGGCATACGGTGCGGCAGCTGCTCAATTTCGGCCGCCGGGAGCCCATGCATCCCCAGCAGGTGGATGTGGACAGACTCATCGGCGAGTGTTTCGAGCTGCTCGGTTACGGCCTGAAAAACATCGACCTGATCCTGGATCTCCACCTGTCCCGGCCCTGCTGCGTCGATGTGGAGGCCCTGAAGCAGGTGGTGATGAATATCGGCATCAACGCCATTCATGCCATGCCAGACGGCGGCACCCTGACCGTATCCAGCCGGGCGAGCGACGGCAGGATCATCCTGCGTCTTGCCGATACGGGCGTCGGCATTGATCCGCAGAACCTGCAGAAAATTTTTGATCCCTTCTTTACCACCAAGGAGGTGGGGGAAGGAACTGGACTTGGTCTTTCCGTCTCCTTTGCCCTGGTGCAGGGCATGGGCGGGGAGATCAAGGTGGAAAGCGAGAAGGGCGGGGGGGCCTGTTTTATTGTTGAACTGCCGGCGGAACAGACCTGCGCGGACAATGAGGAAAAAAATCATGACATCGGTAAATGAACTTCCGGCTGCCCGGATTCTCCTGGCTGAAGACGATGAGATCATGCGCATCACCCTTGGGGACAGATTGGTCAAGAACGGCTGGCAGGTTGATGAGGCGGAGGATGGCAGAAAGGCCCTGCAGCTTATCGAAAGGTATAAGTATCAGGTGGTGCTTTCCGATATCCGTATGCCAGGGCTGGACGGGGCGAGGCTGCTGGAGGAGATCAAACGTCTGTCCTCTGATACGGATGTCATTCTGATGACCGCCTATGGCGGCACGGAAGATGCCGTGGCCTGTCTGAAAAATGGTGCGGCGGATTATATTCTCAAGCCCTTTGATATGGATGATCTGACCATCCGCATCAGGCGTCTGCTGGAAATTCAGGCCATCAAGGTGAAATGCGTCACCCTGGAGGAGGATAGCCGGGACCAGCGGGTGCCGATTATCGGCAGCTCCCGGGCCATGCAGGACATGCTCAAGCTGGTCGGCCAGGTTGCCCTGTCCGATGCCACGGTGCTGGTGTCAGGGGAAAGCGGCACGGGCAAGGAACTGGTGGCGGCCGCCATTCACCATGGCAGCAAACGGGCAAATCAGCCCTATATCCGCATCAACTGCGCGGCCATCCCGGCAGGTTTGATGGAATCGGAGCTTTTCGGCCATGAAAAAGGGGCCTTTACCGGGGCCACGGCCCGTAAGGTGGGCAAGTTTGAACTGGCCGACCGCGGCACCATCCTGCTGGACGAGATAGGAGACATGCCCCTGGATCTCCAGGCCAAGCTGCTGCGGGTGCTGCAGGAGCATGAGATAGAACGGGTGGGAGGCACCAGAAGCATTCCCATCAATGCCCGGGTTCTCTGTGCCACGGCCAAGAATCTGGCGGATGAGGTGAAAAATGGTTCATTTCGCGACGATCTCTTTTACCGCCTGCAGGTCATTCCCATTGAGGTGCCGCCCCTCAGGGCGCGCAAAGAGGACATTGTTGAGCTGAGCCGTTATTTTCTCCAGCAGTTCAGCCGGGACCGGGGCATGTCGCTGAAATTGTCCGACGAGGGCCTGACCACCCTGCAATCCTATGATTTTCCAGGCAATGTCCGGGAACTGAAAAATATCATCGAGCGGGTATCCGTGCTTGCCACCTCGCCGGTGATCCAGCCCTGGAACCTGCCGCCGGATATAAGCGGCGCCTGCGAACCCGACACGGATGACAATCTGCAGCTGGCTGCGGCGGTTGCCCAGGCGGAAAAATCATGCATTGTCCGGGCGCTGCGCCGCACAAACGGCAATAAAACCGAGGCGTCCCAGCTGCTGGGCATCAGCCGCAAGAATCTGTGGGAGAAGCTGAAGTTATACCATTTGTAAGCCGCAGCGCTGCTGGTTGTTTCTGTTCTTCCGTTGTGTCTTGCCATCAACTTTATAAATCACCCGTGTTACCGTATGGTGACGTTTGTGGTGTTGATCATGTTACTGGGGCGTAACGTCCTTATCCGCCTCTTTTCTTTTTTTCTGCAGATATTTCCCCCGCAAAAAAAAATATTACACTTTAATTTCAGATAATTGGAGCTATATCCCGCCCGCAGGAAAAAGTCTCCAGCCGCTGGAATAATTGTTGCAAAATTGTGAAAGGAAATGGTCGGAAAGGTGTAGCGGCCGGAATTCCGCCTCTCTCCCCTTTGTTTGTGTCGATTCCGGACGTCTCCTTTCCGCCGATTTTTCTGTTGTCATTTCCTGGGGTTTATTCCCTGGTATCAATGCCGAGCGGCAGAGCTGCTCCGCAGGACCGTCAAATTCAATGAAGAGGAGGTTGCCGGTGAAACGAAAAATGATCGTCTCTATTCTTCTGGCGGCATCAGTGGTGCTGGGCGCTGGTCCAGGCCTGTCGGCCGGTCAGGAAGGAAAAGTCGTTCCGGAGGGGCATGCCGATTTAACTGACCAGCAAATGCTCATAGCGTGTTCCGACTGCCATCAAACCGAGACCCCGGACATTTACAACCAGTGGTATGAATCATTGCACGGCATCGGCATGGTCAAGTGCTACCAGTGCCACGGGACATTTGAGAATCTGGTTGTGGTGCCTGAAAAAAGCGTGTGTGGCGCTTGCCATTCTGCAGCCATGGCAAAATGTCCGACTGACAAGCCCTGCGGGGACTGTCATCAGCCGCATACATTCAAAGTAAAGAAATAGGGAGGTGATGGACATGGCACAATCACGAAGAGAATTTCTCAAGAAAACGGCTGCACTCAGCGCAGCTTCGTATATCGGCATGAATCTCCCCTATGCTAAGGCCGGCGTAGCTCCTGGGGCGGAGGAACAGACCTGGCACCGTGGCTCCTGCAGGCTCTGCGGCACCGGCTGCCGGGTGGAGCTCGGAGTGAAAAACGGCAAGGCCGTCGCCTTGCGGGGCGTTAAGGATGCCCGCACCAATTTCGGTTATCTGTGCATGAAAGGCATGCTGTTCTGGAAGTGCATGGGCCATCCGGACCGGCTGACCAAACCCCTGTTCCGGGAGAAAAAAACAGACAAATTCAAGGAGATTTCCTGGGATCAGGCCCTGGATATTGCCGCTGAAAAATTTGCCGATGCGGTCAAGCAAAACGGCAGTAATTCCGTGGGCTACTATGGTTCCGGCCAGTGTCTGACCGAGGAGACCTATCTTTTTCAGAAGGTGTTTCGCGGCGGACTGCAGACCAATAATGTGGAGGGCAATCCCCGGCTCTGCATGGCCAGCGCCGTGGGGGGCTACCTGACCTCATTCGGCGCCGATGAGCCCATCGGCGGTTATGCGGATATTGAACAGGCCAACTGCTTCTTTATCATCGGCAGCAACACGGCTGAGGCGCATCCTGTGCTGTTTCGCCGCATCATGCGACGCAAGCTCGATAACAAGGATGTCAAGGTGATCAATGCTGATCCCCGGGTTTCCCAGACCTCGCGCATCGCCGACCTGCATCTGCAGTTTGATCCGGGCACCGATCTCACTCTGCTGAACGCCATGGCCCATGTCATTATCGAAGAAAAGCTCTATGATGAAAAATTCTTGAGTGACTATACGGCCTTCAAGAGCGGCAAAAACGAGACCGTGGATCTGGAGGCCTACCGAAAATTTCTGGCCGACTACACCCCGGAAAAGGCGGCCGCCATATGCAGGGGCAATATGACGGCGGACAAGATTCGGCAGACGGCCCGCTGGTTTGCCACCTCCAAGGCAACGCTCAGCCTGTGGACCATGGGCATCAACCAGAGAAAGCAGGGGGTGTGGGCCAATAACCTGATCCACAACCTGCATATCCTCACCGGTCAGCTGTTGAAACCCGGGGCCGACAGCCTGTCGCTCACCGGCCAGCCCAACGCCTGCGGCGGCGTGCGGGAGGGTGGCGGACTTTGCCACATCCTGCCGGGCCATCGTCCGGTGGAAAAGGAAAATCTGCGCAACCAGGTGGAAGAGGCCTGGGGAATGCCCAAGGGCCGCATCCCGGCGGAACCCGGCTATCATACCATGGCAATGTTTACGGCGGTTAATGAGGGCAAAATCAAGGCACTGTGGGTCAACTGTACGAGCCCCATGCAGAGTCTGCCCAATGTGGAGCTCTATGCCAAGGGCATGAAGCGAGAGGATGTGTTCATCGTCTGCACGGATATCTTCCCTACCCTGACCACCCAGGTGGTCAATCTCATTCTGCCTGCCGCCTTTCATTTCGAGAAAACGGGGGTGTATGGCTGCACGGAACGTCGCTCCCAGCTGACGGTGAAGGCGGTGGATGCGCCCAAGGGGGCCATGCCCGAGGTGTGGATCGTGCGGGAATGGGCCAGGCTGCTGGCCATAAAACTGCAGGATCCGCTCATTGCCAAATGCGTAGAGTCTTATGACGGGCTGGAGCCGGATTACGCCCTGCCCAAGGCCATCTGGGATGAATACAGCCAGAAACTCACCAAGGGCCGCGACAACGATCTGCGGGGCGCCACCTATGAGGTAATGAAGCAGATGGCGGACGGCGTACAGTGGCCGGCGCCCACCGAGGAGTATGCCCTGACCGGCGGCACGGTGAAGAAATTCGTGCGGGGCATGGACCCCATGGCGGACAGTCATGCCAAGGATGACAAACCCTACCAGTTTTACGGGCCGGCTCATCCGGACGGCAAACTGTGGATCTGGCTGCGGGAGCAGGCAGCCCCGGAAGAGGTACCGGATGCCGAATATCCGTTTTATCTCTCCACCGGCCGCATTGTCGACCACTGGCATACCTCCAGCATGACCGGCCGTATCCCGGAACTGCTGCGGGCCAATCCCTATGCCTTTGTCGAGATCAATCCGAAAGACGCC
>Ga0180007_10007382_pt1 | contig 10409 bp, 18 predicted proteins | sample MM_PC_MetaG_FD_121122 | JGI IMG/M metagenome (GOLD analysis project Ga0180007, IMG submission 121122) | Groundwater microbial communities from the Aspo Hard Rock Laboratory (HRL) deep subsurface site, Sweden - MM_PC_MetaG | ecosystem: Environmental > Aquatic > Deep subsurface > Groundwater...
CAATGTAAACCGTGATCCCAAAACCTGTCCAATTCAAGTGGGTCATTTGTAAGGTGAGTGGCTTCACAATTCGGGCAAACAATTCGTAATGTTCCCATTTTCTTATCTCCTTGCAGGCTAACGGTTAGCTGAGCCGCCGTGCTTCTTCGGTCGGCTCAAGCGACTTGTTAGACCCGGTTACCCTCGTCCGGGGCCATGCTGTCCGTGATGGCGGGTTAGCCCGTCTTTCCGGGTGTCAGTCTTTCTTCCGCTAAAACTGCGCTTGGCATATTCCGGGAGCATCTTTCATGTGCCAAGTCAATCAAGGCTCCCCGCCCGAAGGCGCTCTGGGTCTAATGGATAGATCAGCCGCGAGCGTCATTCGTCGGCTGAATCGCCTTGTTCGTTGCCTCTTTGATTAAAGAGAGAACCTCCTGATAATCGTATGCCCAAATTACCATCTTTCTCATTAGGCCAGCAGGTTCTCCTTTTGCATAAAGCCCTATAATTGGCACACCAGAAGCCCAGGCCGCGCCGACCTCAGCCCAAGCATCTGTACCAGAGGGGCTGATATAAACCACCATATCTGAATTGGTTGCGCCTTCTATGTCATAAATAAATTTTTGCTCTCCATCTTCACTGTTGATCCACTGTTCAAAATCAAATTTGATTTCAGAGCGGCCCTCATCTGAGACAGCCTTTTCGACAAAGGAGAGAACCTGATGGCCGGCGCTCCGGAGTAGGCTCGTCAGCATTTCAACGGCATGTTGGTTTTTCCACGAACTGGCAATGTATATTTTCATGTTGATTTACCTCCAACGGCAACGAACAGAGTTGATAGATGGAAAATCCTATTTCCCCATCTTCGGCCCTCCGCCCCTCCGCCCTATCGCCTTAATCGCCTCGATCACTTGCCCCGCCTTCTCCACCGTCAAAAAATTCTCATGATCCACCCGGAACCGCTTCCGGAGGAACCCCCTCAGCGCCTTCCACTCATTCCCCTGCGTATAATACGTCCCGGCCAGGCTCAACCATATCGCCTTGATCTTCCGGATCTGCGCTCCGCTGGCCATGCCGGGGCGATCCGCTTGAGGTTTCAGGTTTTGGGTTTCAGGTTTCAGGCTCCGGAAGCCGGCTTTCTCAAAATGCTCCATCACCGCCAAAAACCCGCTGTAATTCAGCTTTGTGCTGGACCTCACCCCCGCGTGCGCTTCGAGCACATCGCGATACGTCTCATCATCCAGGCACAGCCGGGCCTTCGCCACGTGCAGCACCGCTTTCTGTTTATTCGTCAGGCCCATTTTTGGTTACAAGTCCGCTTTGCTTACGAGTGACGAGTTACGAGTGACGAGTCACGAGTCACGAGTTTTTTTCTCGTCACTCGTCACTCGTCACTTGTCACTGTTTATCGTCCCTTGTCTCTGCTCCCCGCTCCATGCTCCATGCTCCGTGCTCTAAGCTTCGAGCGCAGCGACGAGCTCCTGCACCCGCGCCATCTCCGCCTTCAACGCCTCCACTCGCGCCCTCGGCAGCAGGACCGATCCGTACTTTTGCCCTATTTTTCTTAAACCATCTGCAAATTTCGCGGGATCCTGGAGCATTTTCTCCAGAAAAGCGTCCACCACCTCGATGGGCGTGGGCATGCCGCCAACGGGCCGGATCCGGTGGGTCTGCTCCGTATGGTCCCTCAGCTCGTCGAACTCGAAGCTGAGCTGGCGCACCATGTCCACCAGGGCCGACTGCTTCCCCCTGGAGGCCTTCACCAGGCCCGTCAACCCCCTCTTGCGGAAACTGCCGTAGAATTCCTCCGCCTCGTCCTTTGTCGCCGCGATCCAGTACCCGCCGTCATTTCCCGCCTTCGACAATATCGGGATATTGTGCTCGCAGAGCAAATGATTCTGCATGAGCCGCACCTGCCGCTTCCACTCGTTGTGGCTCCTGGGCCGCTCCGAAGGGTCGCCCCCGGCCTTCCTGGCGAACAGCACCGCCAGATCGTCCGCCGCGATTTTATGGAACGCCCCCGCATGATCCTCCCACAAAATCCCCAGAAAAGCGCTCTCCTCAAAGGTCAGCGGCTGCCTCGTGTGCCTCCCGGTTTTCTCGTTGATCCCAAAAGCCGCGGCTCTCATTGTTTTCTCCTTTAGTGACGAGTTTTTTTACTTGTCACTCGTCACTTGTAACTCGTCACTTGTCACTTCTTTACCCAACGCCATTGAAAAACAAACACATCCAGATCACCGCCGCCGCCAGAAACACGCCCGGCACCACGAACTCCACAAAAACAAATCCCATCATCCTTGCCATGCGCTATGCTCCCCGCGCTACGCGCTACGCGCCGTCCGTCACAAACTCCAGGATCGACATCACCAGGGGCCTCGCCTCCTCGACCGGCAGGGTCTCGTAGATATGCCCCAGGGTACGCTTCAGCCTGCACAGCCGGCACCCGGCACGGATCGTGCATTCCGTCTCCAACATATTACTCGTGCCGACAGCCGCCCGGCACACCGGACATACGACCGCAACCGCGCCCGGCTTCTCCGCTCTCGCCGCCTCGATCGGTTCGCCGATCATCGCAATACCTCCGGAAATGCCTGGACACCACGTCCTGGTGCAATTTCACAACTTCCTCCGGATCGCGCACGTTGAAACTCGCCACGGTCCAGACATTGCTGTCATACTCCACGTCCGTCCGGATCTGCACCGACCCGACCTGCGTCTCCGCCGCGAACCCGTCGCAATTGTTCCTCCGGGTCGGTGGCATAAACTTGTCTGTAAAATTTGTCATATCACTCCATCTCCTTCCCGATCCTGTCCACCAGACTCTCAACTCCCAGTCGGCGTTTATGCTCCTCCGCCGTAATCACCTCTTCTTTTTCTTCAACCCTCAATCCTGAACCCTGAACCCTGAACCCTTCTTTTGTCTTTTGTTCCCTATCCGCCGCGTCCCTCGCCTCTTTCCGCTCGCTGTCCGCGATCCCGATCATCACCTTTTTCAGATAGTTATGGCTCTCCAGGGCCTGCCCGAACGCCTTATTGCAAACCACCCGCAGCGCCTCCGCGATCCCGGACTTCGATATCGTATATCGCGCCCGATTATACGCAAAACTTTCGAACCGAAAGACCTGCTCCAGCTCCCTGAGCAGCCGCAGAATCTTCTTGCTCTTCATCCGGACCGGGATAATCCCGAACATCTCCACGTACTCCCAGACGAGGCGTGCATGAGGCCCAAACCCCGGCATCAGGCGGATAATATCCGCCCACTCGCCCTCGGCCTGCCCCTCGCGCAAATCAAATTTCTCTCCACATTTCGGGCATCGAATCATTTTCCTGCGCAGCTCCCGCAGCTCCCCGAGCACGGCTCCTTTTCCTCCCGGTCCGCCGTGATCTCGACCGGCATCGGCAGCTTCCCTTTCAATTTATCCCGCCTCTCGAAGACAAACATCGGCTCACCTAGGGCGTCGCGCAGATACTGCCCGACGAACGTGCATTGCTCGTCCCATAACCGGCTGCTGTATCGCCATATCTCCGCCGGCCAGGGCTCCGGCTCCTTGCATGACACGGGCCTCAGCCTGGCTGCATGCTCCGGTACCTCGCATTCCCTGCAATCGTACGCGCACACCCGGTACCGCCTCAAAAGGCATTGCGGCTCCTCCGGCTCCGGAGGCTCCGCAAAAACCTCCGTCGTCAACCCCAGCCGCTTCCATGCCGCCTTCTTCCTGACACCTGAAACCTGAAACCTGAAACCTTCTCCCCCGTCACTCATAAATCACCTCGATCCAGTGCCGAACCGCGAACTCATACTCACCCCGCGACCCCTCCGACCGCTCCCAGCCCGGCAGCATCACGCACACATCCGACACGTTCAGCAGATCCAGGGCCGCCTCCTTCCTCTGCGCGCACGTCAACTGCGCCCCCCGGAATACCTCGTCCCCGTGCAGACAGATCACCGTGCATCCTTCGCTCCACCACTTGGCCGCATACCGCATGGCCCGCGCGATATTCCGCCGGTGCTGCGTCGGATCCTCGTCCCTGTACGGCCCGCTGATAAACACGATCTTCATTTGTCACCCTTTCGAGCCCGTCGTAAAAAGGCCCTTCACGGTTTGGACAAGGAGCGCCAGGCCCACCGCCACGATCACCGGCCCCATCCACCACCACTTCCCGTTAATCCCGTCAATCAATAATGCCATCGTCCGGCGCCTCCTGAGACGCGGCAGCCTGCCTGTCTCGTTTCAGGCCCTTGACCGCCAGCAGCAGGATTTCGTACAAAACCGCCTGCGTCTCGAGTCTCTCGATCATTCTGCCGGATATCCGCTCCAGCCGCCTCTTCAGCTCGGGAAACTCCGAAAAATCCAGCACGAGCCGGTCGCCTGCGCCACGGCCCGGCCGGTTTATCGGGCCGGCCTTGCTCCTTTTGGTCGGAATGCCATGCTCCTTGGCCCGATTCCTCAATGTCGCGTAGCTCACGCCCAAAATCTCCGCTGTTTTTCCGACTCCATTTTCCTCAAGAAGCGCCTCGATCAGTTCTTTTTCCGTTTCAACTCCCCGCTCCTCAATCATTTCGGTAAAATAGATTCTCTCTTTTTTAGCCATCATTCACCTCATAATTCCGTCAAACTGCGTTTTATGTAGTACTCGCAGCCCCATTCCTGCAGAAATTCAACGGCGGCCTCCCGGAATTGGATCCAATCCACATCCGCGTCATGGGCGGACATGTGATTGAGTTTCCCGATCTTGTAATGATCGACGATCAGCGAAGTGGCCTCGATGACATCCAGCGCCTGCTGCGGATCAATCACCGGCTCCACGCTGAGCCATGTCCTTATTCCGAAATCATGCGCGACAATCAGCGCCATCAACCGGTCGAATGCCCCGTCCGCGTTGGGTTCCCAATCTACGGAGCTCCGCGGCTTATGAAGCGACATGCTCACGCCGAACCGGGCTTTATCGTAGTCTTGCAGGAGGTCGAAATCCCTCCTGGCCAGTGCCGCACCTTTGGTCAGGATCGCAAAATTCAGCCCATGCTCGATCAGAATCTCGATCGCCCGGCGTGTCAGTCCGAGCTCGCGTTCTGCGGGCTGGTACGGGTCCCCGATAAATGAGAGTAGTATTTCCCTGTTGTCCCCGGCGTCAGCAAGCTTTCGGGCATCCTTGCGGACCCGTTCGACCACATCTTGCTTGGGGTTCGCGTCCGCGAAGTACTCCTGTCGCGGGATCCTGAGCGCGCCGGGCGCGTAGCAATACCGGCATCCATGCGTACAGCCGTTATAAATATTCAGCGCCAACGGTGCGTACTCCCGCGCCGCCCCCTTTGGCTCATAGATCACATCCACGTTAGCGATACCCCTCTTCCCACACCGTCAACTGCAGCCACGACACCGCGACCTCGAACGCCTCCTCATACCCCTGGCCGATCCCGCGATACAGCCCGCCCTGCATCTCCTCGGGCAACTGGCTCCAGCAGGCCCAGCAGAACGCGTTCCCGCCCTTCTTCGGTCGACCGCACAAACACTCCTCACTCCGCCGCACCTCGGCATACCACCGCCGGTCTTTTTCTCCCTGCTCCATGCTCCCTGCTCCATGCCCCATGCTCATTCCTCCCCCTCGTCCACCGTCCCCCGGGTAATCAGCGTCACCGCCCGTCCCTTCCAGGGATCCGTCTTCACGACGACGGTCGGCTCGGTGGGTTCCGGCAGCAGGTAGATTCCCAGTTTGTGCCGCGGATACCCCCTGGGCGAATACGCCTTCGCCGGTTTCTGCAGCCGCGTGGAATTCCTGAGCAACACATCAAACTCCTGATCGCTCGGCACCCGCGTGCCCACGCGTTCCTTCCAACGCTCCACGAAATGTTTCGACAGCTTGATTCCCATAATTTCCCTTTCGTTGTTGACATTTTGAGATCATCTCATCACGACAGGCCCCACACATCCCGCTCGAATCCTCGACCGTGCTCCACCCGACCCGCGTAACGCGGCCCCGGGGCTTGCACCAACTGCAATAAACCGGGTAATAAGTCGGGTATTCATCAAAGGCCCTCATCCGCTTCCTCCTTGCTCCGTGCTCCGTGCCCCATGCTCCTTGCCCCGTGCTCCTTGCCCCGCCGTTCGACCGGAACGTCCGGACACATCTCGCCCTTTTTCGCATAGAGCCCGCGTACCTTGCGGACCGCATACCCCGCATTTACCATCCATTCGCAGAACCACTTGACCGTGTTCCGCTTGCACCCGGTGAGCTGCTCCAGGTCGTCAAGGGTAAAATTACGGGCCGGCATGCGCCTCACCACGTCCCACAGCCGTTGCCGGACCCCTTTCTGTTTTGGCGCCACGTACTGATACAGGCCCCTCTCCAGTCGCTTCAGCTCCCCCAGCCTGTAAAGGTCCCGGATCGTGCTCCGGAGAGCCTGCATCTGCGTGTCCGATGAGGCAATTCCCAGAGGCCCGGCTATCTCGAAAGACCTGAACGGTCCCAGCCCTCTGGCCGCCTCTCTGACCCTTCCCGTAAAGGTCTTCTCTCCTCGCTCCATCTCTTACGCCGCCTTCCTCGTCAAGTGGCTCGCCGTAACTTCCTTGAGATCATTCGCCCTGGCGATTCGCTCGATCCGGTAGATCTCCGAGATAATCTTTCGGAGCTTTCCCCCGCTTCCCCTGGCGATCTCCGCCACGGCCGACTCGTCCAGGTCCACCTCGCAGATCTGCTTCGTGAACCGGCCCACGTCCTCCCCCGAAAGGGGCTTGAACCTCAGAACATGCGCCTGCAGCCGGTCGTAGAGGTGCCGGAACCGCGCGATCTTCCGCTCCGCGTCCATCATGCCGATCATGAGCACGGGCACGCCGGCCTCGTCCGCCAGGTCCCGCAGCGTATGGATCCCTCGTCCCTGCCCGGCCAGGTAATCGATCTCATCCACGATCACCGTCCTGGGCGCCTCCATCAGCGAGGCCCTGGCCTGGGCATAGAGATCCGACGTCCTGTACATGGGCGCCTGACCCAGCTCCACCACGAGCCCCTCGAGGAGAGACCGCAGCGTGGTGTGCTCCTTGGCCCGGAAATACACAGCATTGATCTTGTCGGCGTACCAGATCGCCGTCCTGGTCTTGCCCAGGCCCGGCTCGCCGAACACGAGCCCCATCCCGTCGACTCCCCGGTCCCGTTTCTCCAGGGAGCCCGCCAGGGCCACAAACATTTCCACATTGTGGGTCATCGCAAACGTGTTTTTCATAAGCTCTCCTTCCCCTCATTCATAAGGCATGACAAAAATCCGGTAGTATTCCTCGCTGCCCTCATATCCCTCGATGAACCCTGTCTCTTTATCCGTCAGGGTCCGGATCTTCGTCTGCTTCTGCAGATACTTGTACCGCTCGAGACGATTCTCGAAGATCGGCTCTTCCCGCAGCACCACAACTTTCTCCGATTTGAGATTTGAGATTTGAGATTTGAGATTTTCCAGTTCCGCCGGCTCTGCCGTAAACGTGGTTCCGTCATCAGGCTCCTGAACCGCCTTGGACGCCTCTTCGATGGCGGAACTGGTGAACGCCTCTTCCCGCCTGAAGGCCATCACCCGGCCCCTCTCCCGCCCCTTCGCCTCGAGGAGGTCCATCATCGGGTCTCCCACCTCGTCGGCCAGGGTCTGGAGCGCGCGGGCCTGCTCGCGGATCCGCTTGGCCTGGTGCTTCCGCGCCTGAACCGCCTCCTCCACGGATATCCCCTCGAGGCAGGCGTCTTGCGCGATGCAGATGAACCGCGATTCCAGGTCGAACACGTAGAGCTTGCCCGCGTCGGCCAGGTCCCGCCGGATCTGCACCCTCTGTTTGATCCAGTCCGCCAGCTCCGGCGCCACGTAGTGCCCGTTCCGGTACCGGATTCCCTTCTTCGACACCGTGGGCTTCCCTTCAGGCGCCAGCAGGATATCCAGGATCCGCTCGTCCAGGATTCTCCTCACCGCCTGCGTGCTCTCTCCGGCCCGCGCCTCCGGAGACTTTTTCAGCTCGCCGTGCGTCCGCTGGTGGTAGACCCTCTCGGTCCAGGTATCGATCACGCCCTGAAGCTCCTCGGGCATCATCCGGCATTCGATGGTCTCGCCCTTCTTGAACATCCTCTGGGCGAAACTCTTCCGGCTCTCGATGGCCCGCCGCTCCGCCACGCTGTGTCCGATGTAGCCGCTCAGCTCCTCGAAGAGCATCATGGAGATGCTCCGGAAGAAGCGCTCTATAAAAGGTTTCGCCTCCGGCGTGAAGGGCGGCACATCCGGAAGCTCGATCCCCAGTGCGCCGCAGGCCGCCTCGATGTGCTTGGAGGCATAGTCCTTTCCGTTGTCCGAGATCATCACGTCGAACAGGCCCCACTCCAGGATGATCCACCGCATCAGGTTCGCCACGGCCACGCTCTTACTCGTCGGCACCACCAGGCACTTGGCCTTCCGACTGAAAATATCGATGGCCCCTGTCAGGGTGTAGCGCTTCCCGTCCGCGCACATCACATCCGCCGGCGTATTGTCGAATTCCACCATGTGGAGGAAATGAAGCGCCTTTTCCGCCGCATCCCCGAACGCCGCCTGATAGTGGCTCCGCCACCGGTCCGGGTTCTTTAGAAACGCCACCAGCTCTGTGTTCTTCGTTTCCCAGCTCGATACAAACCGCCTCACCGTGCTCTGATGGGGCAGCTCGACTTCCGTCCCCCCGAACTTGTTCATCAGGTAGTCGTAGATTCGCGCCGGCCGCGTGTGGATCCGGTTCCGCTTGATCCCGACGATGTATTCCGCCATCTCCTGCGTGATCCGCCCCTTGGGTTTCCCCCTCCGGGTGGATTCCAGCAGTCCGGCCAGCCCCAGGTCCTTCTTTCTCGATCGCCACAGGTCCAGGCTCGGCCTCGAAATGGTCTCATACAGCCCGTAGGTCTCCTCCGGGATCCCCAGGTGATCGTTCCCGGCGTTATACCTGTTGACAAACAGCTTTTTCGCCTCCGTCAGCCCCATGCCCGATGAAAAGCGCGCGAAGGCGTCCACGATCTCGCCCCGGGCCTCCGCCTTCCTCCGCGACCAGGCCGGCGCATTGTCGAACATCTCGAGCAGCGCCCTGGCCTGCCCCAGGTCCAGGTCCGCCCTCGAAGGCAGGATCAATCCTTTTATATAAGAGGACTCCCTCGCCTGAATGACAGACACCCGGATCTCCGCAGGCAACCCGTCGAGAGAAAACCGCTTCGCCCGGTTTGCCAACCTATACGGCCACCTTTCTTTCTTGGCTCGCTTCATCGCAGCCTGCCTCGAAATACCCAATACCTCTGCAATCTCCTTTGCCGTGCAGATCTCTGATTCTTTCACAAGCGCAACCCCCTTTTCCCGTCTGCACCGTAAGCACAACCCTTCTGTGTCCGCCGGTCGTCTCATACACCACGGAAACCGTGGACCCCGGCAGCACGTCCCGATACAACCTCCTCTCCGTGATCAAAATCTTTCCTTCCCTCGGATCAGAGATCTCCGCCTCGATCAAAACTTCTTCAGTCCCTCCGAACATCATCAGCCTCCTTCTCCATTTCATTTAGAAACATAACCCGCTTCCTTTTCCTCCGCTGCGCCCCCTTGATCTGCTCGTCCAGCCGCTGGATCTCGGCACGCAGCGCCTCCGGACCGGGCAACACAAACAGCCCGGCCACGCGGCCCATGACGATCAGTGGCCCATTGTCCTCGGTCACCTTGCAAAAGGCCGGGAGGAACTCGGAAGGAATGTGCCGCCCTGGCCGCCCGTTTATTTCGTCCGACTCCCGGGTCCAGGAGTCGATCATCTCCTTTGTGATGGATGTGTCTAAAAGGTGGGACATTTGTCCGGCGATCTGGTGCCGGGAAAGAGGGCAGCCCTTGATCGCCGCCCGGAGGGCTCTCCTGAGATCGGATATGATCCGATAAGATCCCAGGCTGTCTTCTTCTCGATCGGAGCATTCCCGAATGTAATCGAGAATGCTGATTTGCCTGCTGTCGTCTAATTTTGACCGAGACTTAGACATTGACACCTACTATTTTATAGTTTAGTTTCTAAGAAACGCATCCTTCAGGCCGCTTTTTTGCGGCGGGTTCGACTGAAATAATACTCCACGAACACAAAATGGGGGTCCTCGCCGATGGCATCCGAAATAGCTCTCATAATCCGGTCCGAAACCGATTTTCGATGGATCACGAAAGACACCGCGGTCTCGGATACGCCGAGATCCTCGGCAAGCTTGCGTTGCTTGATCCCTCGTTTCTTGAGCCGGTGCTGGATGTCTGCAGGGTCCATTATCTACGCTTCTCCTTGACCATGTTTGCCGGAAATAAAAAAGGAGTTGTTATGCCGAACCGGAAGATAGATATCCTCGATGTAAAACAGATGCTCACAAAAAACACTCTCCAGCCCGACCAGCTGGTGGAGATCCTGATCTTCCTGGTCGATGCCTTTGAAAGCCAG
>Ga0180007_10007383_pt1 | contig 10409 bp, 8 predicted proteins | sample MM_PC_MetaG_FD_121122 | JGI IMG/M metagenome (GOLD analysis project Ga0180007, IMG submission 121122) | Groundwater microbial communities from the Aspo Hard Rock Laboratory (HRL) deep subsurface site, Sweden - MM_PC_MetaG | ecosystem: Environmental > Aquatic > Deep subsurface > Groundwater...
CGTACCGTGAGGTGTCCCGCGAGGCTCCGTACCGTGAGGTGTCCCGCGAGGCTCCGTACCGCGAGGTGTCCCGCGAGGCTCCGTACCGTGAGGTGTCCCGCGAGGCCCCGTACCGTGAGGTGTCCCGCGAGGCTCCGTACCGCGAGGTGTCCCGCGAGGCTCCGTACCGCGAGGTGTCCCGCGAGGAGTCTTTCAATCTTGCATCGAATGCCAATGATTCAATGTCATATGAGGCCTCGTGGAATGGGAATGATGTCTCCGCCGGCAATTTTTACAGGGAGGCGGCCGGTGAGCCATTGCTGAACATTGCGGCGGCCTCGTCCGACCCTGTTTTTCTTGAGGGCATTCTGCCGAATCTCGGTGGCAGCGACCGTTATCCTGTTGAGTTGGTCATGCGTTGGCCCGACGGCAGAAAAAGAGAGGCCTTTATCGGGCACTATATAGTTGATAATATCCCGCCCACGGTGGGTTTGTATATTAAGGCCCGGGAAGTCAACGGTGTTCGTGCGACCTCGAACCGGGTCAGGATATTAACGCGATTGCTTGAACGGGAGCCGATTGCCAGTTGGGAGATGGTGATAGAGACGGCAGAGGGCGATATATCCGCTCATGCCCAGGGCGTGGGCAGTTTTCCAAAAGAATTTTACTGGAGCGGTCCGCACACAGGTCTTGTTGGTGAGCCGGGCGAGGGAGCGTATGTGATCCGCCTTAAGGTCTGGGACCTGGCTGGTAATGTAGGGGAGGCCTCTGAAACTCTACAGTGGCTCGACCCGGATGAGATACGGTTTCAGGCCGTGCTTGGGGAGCAACTCCTCGCCCTCGAACTGGATTCTGATGGTGATGTGCCCTTTGATTTCTGGCGCGTTGAATTTTTCTCCGAAGACGGCAAACTGTTGCAATCCAATGAGGGCAAGGAGTTGCCGGCACGGCTGGAGTTGACTTCTGCTGATGCTCCTGAGACCGGGAAGATCGCTGCCATCATAGTTTCAAGAGATGTCCTGGGCAACAGGAACAGAAAGGTTGTCTCCGACCTGGGGGCACTGGCGACCAGATCAACTGCCGGCAGCGCCGACGGCGACGCGGAGCCGCAGGTGCAGGTCAACGATTGGGTGAATGATTTTTAAGTTTGCCTGCCTCTCTGTTTTCTGTTTTGTTATTTATTCTTCATTATCCTCCTGTTGAGGATTTTTTTTATTTTATCCCTATGAAACAGAGATGCCGGATTCAATTCCATGCCAGATTAGCCTGTTTTTTAGTAAGCTTTTTGTTCTTGAGCGCCGCCTGCAGCTCTCATCTCCCGAACCTGGAACAGCTTTCCCCCATCCCGCAGGACGTTTGCAGGGTGGTTGTCCTGCCTTTCCTGAACGAGAGTGATTATATGGATGGCCAGCTGTTGCTGTACCGTGTATTTGTCAGTGAACTGGTCCGGAGCGGGAATTTCATATTGCCTCTGGAAGGAGACGTCAGAAAGACGTTCAGGGAGATAGGTCTTCCTTACACTGAGAAAATGGATTTGAATCAGATTCGTATGATTGCAGATCGCCTGGATGTCGATCTCGTCATCAGCGGCCAGATCGTTGAAATGGAGGCCACCCAGAAGGGAAGTAATGCCGTCAATCCTCTTTTGGCGGTTTATTTTCAGATATTCAGCCCTGATTCGGGTATGATAATATGGACTACCTATCATAGAAGAGAGGGGCTTTATTATCAAAAAGTGATGCATTTCGGGGTGGTGAACACCATAACGGAGCTTGCCAGGATTATCTCAATTGAAGTGATGGATCAATGGTATAAAAACGGGCTAACACCATGCGAAAACTGAACAAAATCTTACCCATATTTTTTCTGATTACGGTATTGCTTGGCAATTGCCTCTGGGCAGGCCAGCAGCCTGACAAGCGGCTGCTTGTCACCCTGAACGGCGAAGAGTTGACAGCAGATGATTTCCGCTCTTGGTGGGGTTATTGGCGGGAAGATACGACGCCGTTTGCCGGTTCCCTGGATGCATTTATTGAGTGGCATCTTCTTGTGCAGGAGGCGAAGAGGATGGAATTGAACAGGGCACCGTCCTTTCAGAAAAAAATTCTTACCTTCCTGACTGTCCGCTCCCTGATGGCATTGAAGAATGAAGAGGTTGATGCAAAAGTTGTTGTCACGGAAGAAGACATAAAGAGTCGTTTCAAGGAATATTATACTCCGGTATGGGAGATCGAGGCTCTCTATATCAGCGACCCGGCCAAGGCCAGGACCGTTTATGAAAAGCTCGTGGCCAAAACCGCCAGTTTTGAGGACTTCCGGGAAAAGACGGCGGGCGAGGAGGATTCATACAATTACCACGAGATGAAGCTGAGCCCGTCGGCCTTTGTCAATGATCCCGAGTTGCAGGTACTGCGCGGCATGAAAGCCGGCGATATGTCCGAACCTCTCGCTTTTCATGGTTTTCATGTTATCCTGCGCGTCAAGGCGATGAGTGAGGCGGCCGCGGATGAGCTGGATCTTTTCAAGGAGGATATTCGACGTTCCCTTATCAAGAACCAGTTTGCCATTCTGACCGGTCAACTGACGCAAAGGCTCTTAAAGAAGTTCGAGGTGACCTATGATGAGGAACTGCTCAGCAGCGACTTTTCCACCCTGCAGTTTTCCGAGGAGACATTGGACAAGCCTGTTGCCATGACGAATCACGGTGATATTCCTTTCCGAACACTTGTAAATGAAATCAGCCAAGACAGAGCATTGCGGCGTAACCCTCTCGCAACCGAGAGCGGCAATGATAATCTGCCCCGCAACTACCTGATGAGCATTGTTGCCCAGCAGATAAGCATGTGGGAGGCGCTGGAGCGTCATTACGAGACAAAATCGCCTATTAAGCCCGTCTATGATTTCTACGTCCAGCACCGGCTCATCAAGGAATTCGAGGTGCGGGAGGCCATTGAGGCTCCGGCAATAACCGAGGAGGAGACCGTCTCATACTATCAGAAAAATGCCGACGAGTTTACTTCACCGGAGCAGGTCAAGATTGTGGTGTTTGAAGGTGACCCTGAAACGCTGAAGAAATTATGGGTCGATGTTGTCCGGGGTGAGGATTTTTTTGAGGCGGCCAAAAAGTATCCTGAAAACAGGCTGGAGACACGCAGAACCCTGCTTTCCCACCTGAATCCGGTTGTGCAGGCGGTGATCGGCAAACTGGATAAAGGCGAGGTAAGTTCACCGTTTACGGTGGATGATAAACATGTTATGCTACACCTCGTTGAGCGCAGGGCTTCAGAAACCATACCGCTCGATCGTGTACGTTCAGAAATCAGCGGACGTTTAAAGATGGAGAAGGCAGCAGCCATCCGTGCTGAATCAGTGGCTAAACTCAAAAAGATGTCAGATGTCAAGGTTGATAACAGCGTTTGGCAAGATCTGCAAAAGGAGCTTGGAGAGTGAATCGCCGGACTAGGATCGCTTATCTGTTCTGTATTTCCCTCTGTCTGCTTTTCGCAGCATTATCCTGCGTCCCGACAGAGACTTCAACGCCCAAGGCGAGAACGCGAACAAAAGGCTGCATCGACTGCCATCCCGACATGGTGGCCCAACTGCAGCAGGGTAATGTCCATGCCCCGGTGCGGGCGAATAACTGCAGTGCCTGCCACCTCCGGCACGGCTTTATCGGCGGCGCGCAGGTGATCGATAAGGCGCCTGATCTCTGCTATCGCTGCCATGCGGACATGAAGAATGTAACCGCCGGTACAAACGTTCATAAGCCTGTGGCTGACGGCCGTTGTGATGCATGCCATGAGAGTCATAACAGCAACTATGAGCGGCTCCTGAAAGCGGCGGGCAATGATTCCTGTTTCGCCTGTCACGCCCCGGAGCCCTTTACCAGAAAAAATATCCATGCGCCTCTTGCGCAAGGCTGCAACACCTGCCATCTGCCTCATGCTTCCAACAGCCCGGCATTGCTGACAAAAGATAAAAATTCTCTTTGCATCTCCTGCCATAAGGTGGGGGCGGCAGCATTCCAAAAAGCCCATGTCGGTTATCCGGTGCAGTCCGCCTGCGTCACCTGCCATACTGCCCATAGTTCGGCCGGGCCCGGCCTGCTGAAGAAAATCGTCCACCAACCGGTGCGGGATGCTGCATGTTCTTCCTGTCATCGTCTTGACGGCCCGTCGATCACGGTAAATGAAAAAACAGGCGCTCTTTGTCTCGAGTGTCACGCCAAGGAATCAGGACAGGCATTGAGTCTGCACGCGCCGTATGACGATAATTCCTGTAAAGAATGCCATGCCGTGCATGCAAGCGATTATGATTCCATGCTGTTGTCTTCCCCGGAGACTGTCTGCCTGCAGTGCCATGAGCAGGGAAGAGGCAAGGATATGGTCAGTGTGCATGAGCCGACCGGCAAGGGTGATTGCCTGGCCTGTCACACTGCGCACGTTTCACGGGAAAAAACACTCCTGCGGAAGGAGCCGGTAAAGCTCTGTTACGACTGCCACGAACAGCGCAACTTCACCACCGGCCCGATTAAGCATTCTCCCGCCGAGGAGGGTGACTGTCTTGTCTGTCACAAACCCCACGAGTCAGCCGAAAAGAAGCTCCTTACCGCCCGGGAAAGCGAGCTTTGTTTTTCCTGCCATGAGGATGCGAGCAGGGAAATGTCCCGGTTGAGCCTTCATAAGCCGTTTGTACAGGGCAACTGCAGCGCCTGCCACCAGCCGCACCAGGCAGGCGAACGGGCGCTTTTGAGGAAGAGGGCCGCCCGCGGAGAGTTCTGTCTTGACTGCCATCAGAAGGTGGTGGCGGCCAGAGAAGACGGAACAAGTGTTCACGAGCCTGTTGCCAAGGGCAGGTGCAAGGAGTGCCATCTGTCCCATGGCGCCGACTTCCCGGCCCTGCTCAAGGACGATTTCGGCAAACTATGTGTATCATGTCACTCCTCTATGCGGTCAAAACTGGAGAATCTGCCGGTAAAACACAGCCCCGTTGAAAAGATGCAATGCGGCGCCTGTCATAATGGACACGGTTCCCGGCAAGGGAAGGCTCTCAACAAGAAGCAGCCCGCCCTGTGCCTTACCTGCCATCAGGAAGTATCTCGGTTCTGGGTCGATGGACAGGCCCATGCCCCTGCTTTTTCTGACTGTTCGCAGTGTCATGATGCACATGCCTCCAGCAATGAAGCCCTGCTCTCGTTAGAGGTAGCCAAGCTCTGTGTCAAGTGCCACGAAAATAAGGAGGCTGGTTTTGCCAATGCTCATCAGGGTATCAGGCCCAGGGAGGATTCATGTGTCCAGTGCCACGATCCGCACGGCGGGCCGGAGAAGAATCTTCTCTATCCTGTGAAACATGAGCCCTTCAGTGATGGCAATTGCCGTCCCTGTCATCCGGGGAGGGGAAAATGATGCGAAAATATTTCTTCATGCTTCTTCTTGGTCTGCTGGCTTTCTGTTTTTCTGCCGGGCAGGCGCAGGCCGCCTCGGTCTGTTTCACATGTCATGATAAGCAGACATATGCCAAGCGTATAGTGCACAAGCCTTTGGCAAACGGTGAATGCGTTTCCTGTCATAACCCGCATGCCGCCCGCTATCCGGGGCTTTTGCAGAAGACAGGCGCGAAACTCTGTTTCTCCTGCCACCGGGAAAAGCAGAGTTCCTTTGCCAAGGGTATTGCGCATGAGCCCGTCAAAAAGGGAGAATGCCTTGCCTGTCATGATCCCCATGCCTCGGATTCAAACGGATTGATGAAGGGCAAGGGGATGGCCGTCTGTTTCACATGCCACAAGGATCTGCCCCGCAGTTACAAGATAACCCATCCGCCCTTTGCCAAGGGGCAGTGCAGCAATTGTCACGAGCCCCATAATGCTGAAAATCCATTGCTCCTTAAGATCGGCAAGGAAGGCAATATCTGTGTCTCCTGTCACACGAGCGCGGATGTCCGCGGGGCCCATAAAGGGTTCCCCAAAGAGGCAAAGGATTGTCTTTCCTGTCATGATCCGCACGGCAGCGCTAAAAAAGGTATGATTCGTGATGTGCTGCACAAGCCGTTTGCCAGAGGCTGCGATGACTGCCACAAGGCAGAAGGCGGCAAGGTGTCGACCAGGATCTGTCTCGGCTGCCATGCAAAGGTCGTTGAGCAGATGCTTTACACTCACAGCCACCTGACAGGCGGTGCCGGCAACGCCTGCACCAACTGTCATACTCCCCATGCCGGCGATAATGCCGGCCTGCTTAAGGGCAACCAGCGTCAGGTCTGTCGGGCCTGCCATCCAGGGACCCTGGAGGTGATGGCCAATACCGAGTTCGGACATCCGGACAATGTTGTCTGCAGCAACTGCCACACCGTGCATGGATCTGACGAGCTCGCCATGTTGAAGAAAGGCAGCAATGATACCTGTTCCGGATGTCATGAGAGCCAGGGGGCCTTTTCCCATCCTGTCGGCGACAAGGTCAGGGATCCGAGAACAGGCCAGCCGGTCACCTGTGTCAGTTGTCATTATCCGCATGGCACGGGTTTCAAGAACAATCTGAAGGATGATGCGGGCAAGGAGTTGTGTGTCCAGTGTCATCGTGACAAGTAATGCAGCAAAATTTGTGGTCTATCTAAAGGACGAGCCATGGAAAGACAATCAAGCATAGTTATCATTATGCTCACTGCTGTTGTATTGCTCTTGGGCTGGTGCCCCCAGGCCCGGGCCCTGGGGTTGGAGTGGCAGTTAAGCCTGGCCGGGAAAGAGCCCTTTGCCATGAAGATGCCCACCTCGGTTTATGTTGATGCCGAGAAGGAACGATACTACGTCATCGACAGTGGTAACAACCAGCTCGTTTCCTATGACCGGGAGGGCAAGCTTCTTAGCATCTTCACCGCCAGTAATGAACTCAAGAGGCCGTTTGACCTGGTTCGTGATCAGGGCGGCGTTCTCTGGGTCGTTGAAAAGGGGCGCAACAGTCTGACCAGCATTGATCTCGATTCCAAGAAGGTGACGCCGCACATGTTGAAATATCGAGGCGTGGCCCTCTATCCGGACCGGCTTGAATTTGACAACAACCTTTTTTATCTGCTGGATAAGGAAAGCGGTACCATCGTTATACTTGATCAGGACCTTACTGTGACCGGCCGGATCACCCCTCCGGACCCGGAAGGAATTTTTGCCGATTTCAAGCTTCATAATGGCACTGTTTTTGCTTTGGACAGAAAGGAGGGGGTCGTGTTTCAGTTCGGGACCGATGGGACCCTTCTTGCAAGGATCGGGCTTGACCTGACAATGAAATTTCCCGTCTCCCTGGCGGTGCATGATAACGGAATGTTTATCCTGGACCGTCATACAGGGACTGTAGAAGTTTTCAGTCTACAGGGGCAACACCGGGAGACTTTCCTCGGTACAGGCCATGTCCGCGGGAAGCTGTACTATCCGATCGAGCTGCAGATTGATCCCTGGGGCAGGCTCTGCGTTGTAGACGAGGGGAACGGCCGGGTGGAGATCTTCGGATATTGAGGTGGTAATTTCATGCTCAACAGAGCGTCTTTCTTTTTTCTCGCGGCAGCCGCCTTTCTACTGCTGCCTCTCCCGGTTCACGCCGGGGTAACCGGCAAATGCTATACCTGTCATACCATGCACTCCAGCCAGGGCGGAGAAGCCAAGAATTATCTGGGCGTTGCTCTGGGGGCCTCCGCCCCGTACGGTTACCTTCTTAACCATGATTGTGCCGGTTGCCATACCGGAACAGACAACAGCTCGGCCGGCGTCGGTGCGGTGGCCGGATTCGAGGTCGGCACCCCCTTTGTCGATGACAGTACCGGCAACATATTGGCAGGCGGTTATTTTTCCGGCACCATGGGGAAACAGCATGATACTTCCGACCTGGGCCATGATGACACGACCTTGGGTGATACTCCTCCCGGCGGTGCAGCTCTGGGCGCTCAACTTGCCTGTTCAGGCACCACGGGCTGTCATGCGGTTGGCGGCCACCATGAGAATGTTACCGGCAATGACGCTACTCTGGACGGTACAACCCCGGCCCGCAGCTTCCGCTTCTTAAGCGGGTATGATGGGGTTGAGGACAGCGACTGGCAATATACCACAGCCACCTCGGTAGCCAACGCCACGGATCACAACTATTACCTGGCTGCCAACAACAACTTCGCCGCAGCAACACCCACCGGTACGATCAGCGCTTTCTGTGCAATCTGTCACGGCTACTTTCATGCCAGGACGACGGGCGCTAACGGCATCAAGGGAACAAATACCTGGACCCGGCATCCCACTGATGTAGCCCTGCCGACAACCGGCGAATACGCCGGCTATGACCCGGACTCCGGCACCGGCTATAATGTCGAAGTTCCGGTGGGCTGGACAACCACGACACCCGGTGTGGTTGCGGGCCAGGCGGTAATCTGCCTCTCCTGCCATTACGCCCACGGCGGGCCGAATCATGACCTGCTGCGCTGGTCCTATGCCGGCTGGCCAGGAAACGGTGAAACCGACGGGTGTTTCACCTGCCACAGTTACAAGCAATAGCGCCGCGGACGCGATTTCGGGATGATTATGAAAGCCGGAAAATTGAAGAAATCTTTTGTTTCATATTCTTGCGCCTCAGTGTTTCATCTTTTCCTGCTGCCCATCCTGGTCGCGGCATGTTTCTTCTCCCTCGGCGGGCAGGCGGACGCCCTCTCTTCTACTTTCTCTGCAAAATCGTATTCCCCGGAACTGGACAATGGATCGGGGCCGAGACTTTCTGTTTTCCTGAATTTCAAGAACAGGGCGGGGGAAGAACCGCGGATGGAGCTGGCCGCCCTGGAGGTCCTGGCCAATGACACCTGGCTGCCGCTGACATCGGGGCCGCTGACGGTTGACTCCGCCGCTGCCGGAGGAACCGGGCAGATGTTCCTGGCCAGGCGCATTGTCCCCGCAGGGGATTACCAGAGCCTCAGGATAACCATCAGCAGCGTCGCGCGGAAGGGCGGCGGCTTGCTGCCCGCACTTGAGCAGCCGGTGGTTACCATGCCGCTCGGCAAGGATGTAAGAATAGGAGAGAACGACAGCGCGTCTCTTTTTATTACCTGGGATGTGGAGGCGTCCCTGCGTGGTGCGACCGGCTTTGCGCCGGTCCTCCATGCCACGTTCGAACCTTTTCATATGACAACCGACCTGGCATTCGTATCCTGTTCTGATATTAATACCGTCTATATTCTGAGAACCGATCTGAACTGGGTCACCGGCTCATTCGGCGTGCCGGGCCGTCCCACCTGCCTGTCCGTTGATTCCGCCAACGGCCGGCTCTACATCCTGGCGGAACAGGACGCGGCAATCCACCTCTTCGAGATCCCCTCCATGCGGCCGTTGGATCGTTTCCACATCTCCCTGCTCCGGGATCCGGGCTACATGTCCATCAGCAAGGACGGCCTCTATGCTTTCATCCTGGACGAGCGTGCAAACTACCTGGTGCGGATGGACCTCAGCACCGGCGAGATCGTCGCCCGTGTCCGCATAGGCCAGAGTCCCGGCTTTGTTCTCTGTCTTTCAGAGCATAACTGGCTGGCCGTGTCTTCGGCCCTTACCCACTCCGTTTTTCTCCTCGATGACCGGACCCTGGATACGGTGCTGGAAATTCCCGTGAACAGTGAACCGCAGGGGATGGTTGTTTATGAAAACAATCTGTACATTACCGAGAAAACCACCGGCATGGTTGCTGTCTATGATATGTTAGAGCGCCGGATCAGCAATCGTTTCCAGGTTGGCTTCTCACCGATCCGAGCCCTGCTGGGCGACGAGAACATCTATATCGCAAACTACGACTCCGGCTCGGTTTCAATCATGGTTCCCGGCCAGTTTGTCGCCCAGGGAGAGATTCCTGTCGGCAGGAACCCCAGGGAAATGGCCTATGTGAGAAACCGCCGCTGGATCTATATCGGCGTCGAGGCGAGCGGCAGCCTGACGGTTCTTGATTCCACGGTCAACCGGCAGGTCGGCTCCATCGAACTCGCCGCCAAGCCTCTGGGTCTGGCTGTGTATGAATAATTCCCCGGCCATCCGGCCACACATCTCTCTCATCCCCTGACCGGCAAACACTTCTTTCCCTGTCGACTGTAATACCCGGGTACGGTGCATCCGGATTTCCCCTGCCGGCACAGCCTTATTCCGTGACATTTTGTTCGATCGATTTGTCTGAGATGTTACGCTCAAGCCGCAGCGCCTGTTCAAGATTGTTTTTGGCCTGTGCATCGTTTGGAGAAATTGTTAATGCTTTTTCGAAATGGGATATCGCCTCGTTGAGACGGTTTTGTTCGGCGAGCAGGACCCCGATATTGTTATGAGCCGCTGTATAATCCGGTTTTAACCTTATTGCTTCGGAATAGTGTTGAAGCGCAAGAGCCTGTTCCCCGGTTTTTTCCAGAACGCTTGCCAGATTATAGTGCATTGTTGCATTGTC
>Ga0180007_10007384_pt1 | contig 10409 bp, 11 predicted proteins | sample MM_PC_MetaG_FD_121122 | JGI IMG/M metagenome (GOLD analysis project Ga0180007, IMG submission 121122) | Groundwater microbial communities from the Aspo Hard Rock Laboratory (HRL) deep subsurface site, Sweden - MM_PC_MetaG | ecosystem: Environmental > Aquatic > Deep subsurface > Groundwater...
AAAATGAGAAACATATTGATTTTATTGGCGACAATGGTGATTTTAGCGTATGGAGTATACTCAGCAACAACTTGTACAATGAGTGATGTTACATATGCTAGTGGTAACTATAATTTCAGTTTAACAGTATCTGGGCATACTGCTAGTTGGAACACTACGAATATGTCAATAGCAGTTACAGGTTGTGGGACTGGAAGTTGTACTGAATTAAACGGAAATAATAAAACAGTATGGAACTGTACTATAGCTACTACATCGTTTTCAGACGACACTCAATGTACTTCTACTGGAATTATTTATAACGTAACGGGTGGAACAGCAACATGTACAGACACATTCTATCCAGACAACACAGTGCCAGTTTGTACTATCACATCTCATTCAAGTGGGGGTGTTTATGCGTCAGACGGTACTTGGCAAGTAACAGCAACTAATGCTTCATCTTGTACAATTCAGTTTGGCGGTAACATTGTTGAGAGTATGACAGAAAGTTCTGACGTTTGTACGTTCAGTAAAAGGCAACCAGAAGGGCATTACAATGTTCAAGTTACAAACTCAGATGGAAGAAATTCAACGTCATGTACGTCAGTAGATATTGAACTTAACAATGATGGCGTGAAACCAATTTGGATACCTTACCAGTATGAACAAGAACAACAGAAACAGAAAACAAACGCTTGGGTGTATGCTGGTTTAGCAATACTCGCCTATCTGTATCTTAACAGGAAAAAATAAGTTTTTTATTTATTTTTTATAGGCTTTGCACACAAATTAAGCCAATAAAAAGGCAAATAAGCCTAATTATGTGCAATTGGGATGTCTGCACATTTTTTAAAGTTAATTTCAACTCCCAGTTCAAGCATCTCTTGGATTAAGACGCAGATATTGTGAGCCAGACATTTTGCCAAAATCTCATTATTCTGTGACACTTCGTGCTTTGTCCTTAAATAATCTCCAAACTTGTTCTTTAGCATATGAAATGTAGACTCGACATTACTCCTGTTATGATAGTGCATCATAAACTCTTCTCTATGTTGCTGGTACATATCAAACATAGTTCTCCATATCCAGTTGCCCTTTGGTCTTCCGCCAGTGCCTTCCTTGAATGGGATGTATGCTATCCCGCCTAATTGGGAAACAACAGCCAAGTTGTGCCTTGAGGAATAAGCTTTGTCTGCACTCACTTCCTTTATGTCAAAAACCTTCTTTGTGTTCTTTATTAAATTTTCAAACTCTGGGCTATCCGCTCTTGAACCATTTGTGATGTTTGCTGAGGTAATTATGTTGGTTCTAACTCCGCACGTCAAATGAATTTTTCTCCATCTTCTTTTGTCTGTTTCTTTTCCAATTCTGACATCAAACCATCTGTCAAATTGGCTTGTTGAGAATCCAGAACTGTCAACAGCAAAATTCTCTTCTATTTGTTGTAATGGAAGCCCTGAAACATTAATCAAGTGCTTGAAATAAGTTTCTAGCGTTGGGTCATTTAAACATTTCAATATTGTATTGAAATGCGGAGTTTTTTCAATAAATCTTAATTGCCTGCACAAATCCAAATCTGCAATGCATCTTCTTGAAGATTTTATGTTGTATGCCTGAAGAGTTAAATAAAATATTTTATCTCTGGTCGGAATTGGATTTCTGCCAACAACTCTTTTCATTTCAGGAAAAGGCATGTGGTCGAGAAGTTCGTTTAAAATGTTAATCAGAATTATTTTCTCTTTCATCTGTGCTTGATTGTAAGCACTCCAATCCTGCGGATAAGTTCGTTTTTCTCCATATGCTTTTGGTTTATATGTTTCAAGTTGTTTTTGTGTTTCTTTTATTGCTGGTTCTACTACTTTGTAAAGCCTATTGGACACTTTGCTGATGTCCACATATAGGTCATAAGGTTTTGGCGTGTCATCAACTGGAAACATCTTAATATTTTCTGCATACCTCTTGTATTCTTCCTCAGAAAATTTTTTATACTTTGATTGGTTCTCCTCATTTGGAGAACTAATTTGGTCTTTGCGGGTCATTTTGGTTCCTCCGACTGGAAGCTTTCGGGCTTCCAGCCTATTTTTCCATATCTACTATAAATTCAACAAATGTTTTGCAAAGGTATCTCATCCTTGCGACATCATATTTGCTGTAGGCGACTTTCTTCTTGTCAAATATTTCCTTAATGTTGAGTGGGACATCTTCAGTTTTCATACTGCCACTCCTACATTATCATTTTCCTCATAGAGGTCTAACGCCTCGAATATTCGGGGTGTCTTTATGCCCCATCTATTTTTTTGTCTTTGCGGGATTTTTTGTTTCATTTTGGTTCCTCCTCCTTACCCGTTCTACCCGACGGGCAAGAAATAGTTTAATTAAGTTATTTGCTTAATATATAAGTGATATACTTAACTAGTATTTAAACTTTTTGAAAATAGTATAGTATCTAGTATATAATTCAAATAAAAGAAAAAGTAGATTATGCCACCTGTAAAAGGTTAGTTTGTAGCTTCTGTTCTTGCTGTTCCAAAACAATCCTATTTATATCCCTCAATTTTTGGACTATTGGATTAGCATCATTTAATTTTAGCATTTGTGATTTTCCAACTTTTCTAGTTTTTATAACTATGCCTTCCTCTACAAAATTATCTAGAATTTTCTCAACTGTTTTTCTTGAAAGTTCTGTTCCGTCACAGATATCTAGAATACCAACATCTACAGATAAATCTAACAAATAGTCCAAGACTTTCATTATATTGCTCTTTCCTAAAATCTTCAAAAACACATTTGCCATATTAACCCACACCTCCTTTTTTTTGTTTATATCAATAACCTATATGTAGTACCGCTATGATGATGACATTCATAGTAATTTTTAAGTAGTAATATACATGTTATTATTTATAGTAGATTACTACATATATATAAATTTTTCTATACATTTATAGTATATAATTCCAACATATATGGTAAAAAAGGAAAACTTTATAAAGGTTACAATAAACCCCAAGTTAGTTTTACATATTCCAGCCTTCTAGGGCTGTATTTGTGGTTTTACAGAGAATACAAACCTTTATGTTCAACCAACAACTCGGTTGAAAAACTAGGAGAGTAAGAATATGTAAAATGGCAAAAGGAAGCTCGGTTAAAGAAACCGAACAGATAGTATATCAGAAGCTACTGAAGATTTATCCTGCTGGATTGCCTTTTGTAGTGCTGAGGAAGAAGATTCCAAAATGCCTAAGAAGGTATCTTCAAACTGCGGTTAATAAACTCTGTAGCAAAGACATACTATCAAAGAAGAACCACAAGTACAGCATCAATCAACCTTTAAAGTAATTACATAGGAAAACGAAAGTTCAGCGGGGATACCTTGAAGTTGAACAAAATTTTTTAGAATTAGTGTACCCAATCACCAACTACCAAAGGAAGTGGTTGGTTATACTTATATTTAAACCTTTCTGTAATTGTTTATAAATAAGCCAAATTTAAATCAAAAACTTTAAATACTTATTAAATAAGCCATTTGCTTATGACACAGCCACTACCAAAATGGATTCAAAAGAGGTATGCAATTCTTTGGAATAAGTTTAAAGATAAAGAATTTACTTTTGAACAAGCTGAAAAAGTTTTGAAAGACAAAGCTGGAATTAATGTTTTCTTTAGTGACCTAAGAAAATCAGGATGGATTACTGTTTCTTTAAGTGAAAAAGATACTAGGAAGAGAATTTACAAACTAAAGAGTCCTGAAGACGCAATTAAGGAGATGGTTAAATGAAAACTTTTAAATTATCTCCAAGTTCATTAAAGTTAATGCAGGAATGCCCAAGATGCTTTTGGCTTACCCAAAACAAGATATGGAAACGCCCACAAAGTATTTTTCCAACACTCCCTAGCGGAATGGATAAAATACTAAAGACTCATTTTGACAGATTTATGGAAAAGGGTACTTTGCCTCCAGAACTGTGTGAGAATGGTGATTGCAAGAATCTCAAATTGTTTGATGACAAGGAATTACTAAAGGTATGGAGAAATAATCTAAAAGGAATATCTTGGACAGATGAAAATGGAAATAATGTACATGGAGCAGTAGATAATATTCTTGTTAATGGCAAAAAACTTATTGTTCTGGATTACAAAACACGTGGTTTTCCACTAAAGGAAGATACTGCAGATAGAAATCAAAATCAACTAGACGTATACAATTTCCTTCTAAGAAAGAACGGCTATGAAACTGAGGATTTTGCATTTTTATTATATTATGTCCCAAAGGAAGTTTTGGAGACGGGAGAGATTATTTTTGACACAACACTTGTAAAGATGAATATTGATGTTAAAAATGCAGAAAAGTTATTCACTGAGGGAATAAATTTATTAAATGATGAGTGTCCTGAAAAAGGCTGTGAGTGGTGTGAGTTAATTAAGAAGTAAAATGCCAACTAAAGAAGAAGCAAAAGAAGAGTTAAAAAAACTTATTGATATCTATAATAAGTATAAAGACGATAATGATTTTGCAAATAATGAAGCTCAAGTTTGTGATTCTTTGATAAAACCTTTTTTCAATAAAGTTCTTGGTTGGAATACAGATTATCCTAATGTTATTAGAGAAGCAAAAAAGAGTGGGAAAAGAATTGACTATTTGGTTAAGCTTTACGATATAACTCAATTTGTAATTGAAGCAAAGTCATTAAGCCATGATATAGTTGATAATTCAAGTTATTATAAGCAAGCAATAGGGTATGGACACTCAAAAGAAAAAAGTTATGCTATATTAACTAATTTTCATCATTTTATTATTTTAAATTGTAATTTAAATGTCAAAAACCCTTTGCAAGCTCAAGTTAATACTGCTCTAGATTTAACAAATCTTTCTAATGAACATTTTGATTTACTTTGGAATTTTAGTTATGAAATTTGGAAAGAAAAAGGAGAAGATAATCCAGAACTAAAAATAAAAATTGATGTAAAACGACGAAGAGCTATAGATGAATTATTATTGGAAGATTTAAAAAAATGGAGAATCTCTTTATTAAACAATTTAAAAAAAAATCTAAAAATTAATAACTATGATTGGAAAGATGAAAAAGAGAGAAATTATATTGAAGAAGAAATACAGAAGTTTATTGATAGATTAATTTTTATATGTTATTGTGAAGATAAGGAGTTAAGTGAAAGAGAACTTGGCTCTCTAATTGGTGAAAAAGAGGATAAATATTTTTTAAAAAAATCTTATTTACTCGAAAAGATAAGGTATATCTTTAAAATCTATCGTGATATCTATAATAGTGATTTATTTAATGAGGGATATTGTGACCAATTCTATTTTGAAGATATAGTCTTATTTGAAATATTGAAAGATTTAAGAAATCCTAAAGAGGGTATTCCATACGATTTTGGAAGTATAGAAGCAGATATCTTAGGTAAAACATATGAAAAGTTTATTGGACATATTATTTCTGGTGAAAAAACATTTACAGAAGAAGAAAACAAAGGAAAAAGAAAAAAGGGAGGTATATATTACACCCCTCAGTATATTGTAAATTATATTGTTAATAATACTGTTAGAGAGTACATAAAAGATTTATCTTTTGAAGAAATAAAAAAAGTTAAGATTTTAGACCCTGCTTGTGGGTCGGGAAGTTTTCTAATAAAAGTTTTTGACATTTTAGTTGAAGAAAGCCAAAAAAAATTAAAAAAAGAATTGAGTTATAATGAAAGAAAAGAATTACTTCTCTCTTGTATTTTCGGAGTAGACCGAGATGAAAGAGCTTGTGACATAGCTAAATTAAACTTATCTTTAAAATTAGCCGAAAGAGGGAAAAAACTTCCAGAATTACATAATAATATAAAAGTTGGAGATAGTTTAATTGACAATGAAAAAGTTGAAAAATATAAAGCTTTTAAATGGAATAAAGAATTTAAGGATATAATGAATAATGGAGGATTTGATATTATTATCGGAAATCCTCCTTACATTAAGGAATACACATATAGGAAAGTATTTGAGGAAGTTAAAGAAACAGATTTAAAAAAGTATTATCAAGGTAAGATGGATATTTGGTATATATTCACTTGTCATTCTCTTGATTTATTAAAAGAGGGAGGTCTGCATAGTTTTATTGCTCAAAACAATTGGATTACAAGTGCAGGAGCTTCTATATTAAGAAATAAGGTATTGACAGATTCTCAAATAATCTCTTTTTTAGATTTTGGAGATTATAAGGTCTTTAAAGATGCAGGAATCCAAACTATGATATTTGTTTTAAAAAAGACAAAACCTCAAAACAAATATTTGGTAGATTATATGAAGATACTGGGCAAAGATATACCTAATTTAGAATTAATAAATTATATTATGACTAAAAAAGGAAATAAACGTATTACTCATTTTGAATCTGAAGTAAAACCAAATAAATTTTTAGATAAAGAAATCGCCTTTATAAATTCTCAATTTATTTATCTTCTTAATAAGATAGAGTCTAAAGAAAATTATAAGTTAATAGACAAAGAAGTTGCTCAAGGAATAGTATGTCCTCAAGAATATGTAATAAACAACCATTTGGATATATTAAAAAATCCTTCAATAAAAGAAGGAGATAGTATATTTGTACTTTCTACTGAAGAATATAAAAATTTTAAATTAACAAATAAGGAAAAGGAAATTATAAAACCATTTTATACAACAGATGAACTTCATAGATATTATGGGTCTGACAAAAATTATTATTGGTTAATTTATTCAAATATGGAAGTAAGAAAAAATATTAATGACTATCCTAACATTAAAACCCATCTAGGAAAATTTAAAAAAATTATGACTTCTGATTTTAGACCATATGGATTACATAGAGCTAGGGAACAACATTTCTTTGAAGGGGGAAAAATTCTCTCATTGAGAAAGACAGAAAAACCATATTTTACTTATGTAGATTTTCCATGTTATGTTTCACAAACTTATTTTATTTTAAAACCCAAAAATATTAATTTAAAATATTTAACTGGTCTTTTGAACTCTAATTTAATCTTTTTTTGGCTAAAACTCAAAGGGAAAAGGCAAGGAAAATTGTTACAAGTAGATAAAGGACCTATATTGCAAATTCCTATATGTAAAGCAAAAAAGATTGATGAAGAAGTGATAATAAAAAATGTCGACTTGATTTTTGACCTTAAAAAGGAGTTAAATAAAACAAAATTACCTAATGAAAAGAATGTTATTGAAAGTAAAATAACCTATCTTGAAAATAAAATCAATGAAAGAATTTATCTTATTTATAATCTAATAAAGGTGGAGAGAGATGTTATTGAAGATTATCTGGAATCTTAATTATTTTTTCTTTTAAATCCTTCCAACCAAAATAGATGTTTACTTGTATATGCTTTTTCAGGGTCCCAATCAAAAATTTGTACTTCACCATCAGCATATAAGGTATAGCTATATTCCTCTCCTTGTTTTGATATTATTTCTCCATATCCCTTTTTAACATCCCCCCCTATTAATATGTTTAATCCTTTCCCACTTTCCTTAGCTTGTTTAATTCTATCTTCTATAAGTTTAACCATCTCAGGATTAAACTTAATCCCAATTCTATCTAAATTTTCGATTTTTATTGGCTTAAATTTCAGTTTTTTTACTTCTTTCATATTAATTACCTCGAGATGTTATCAATAAAAGATGTTTATTTAAATAGTTTATGTGCAAATTTCAAATAAACGAAAGTATTAAATATGAGTATAGTCTACTAATAGACTATAAATAGTCTATAGAATGAAAGAACAAAAAATTAAAGGAAGATTAATTCTAAAGGAAATTGAATTTGATAGAGTTTGGAAGAAAATAGTAAGCAAGAACAACGAGACTAGCGGGAAAGTACAACTACCCAAAGATTTAATAGGTAAAGAAGTTTATATTATCTTAAGTGGGGGTAATAATAAATGAATATTTTTTTGTTATATCTAAATAATATATGGAATAGCTACCCAATAGAATTTTTAGTTCTTATTGTAACTGGTCTATACACATCCATCAGAATAACAAACGATTTCTTACCAATTAAATATAAGATTAACAAACGTTTTGGTTTTTTAATTAAAATTGAGAAAGTTATTTGCCAAATAAAGATTTCAATACCAACAAAAGAATATATTTCTTTTGATATTTTAAAAAATAAATTTAACTCTTTTTGGAATGAGAACACATCAAATGTAAGAGAAATTAATGCTCCACTTTCATTTTGTTCTAACTTATCTGGTTCAGCATATGAGGTAAATAGTATAGAAGATTATGAAGAAAATAAAAACTTTGTAACCATTAGTAATTTTAATGGTTTTACAATCGGAATTTTTGGAAGTATAAAAAATTTAGATATTGCTACAAATGAGATACTTAAAATTACGGAATTATTTAACAATGATAGACGAGGAACTGATAAAGTACTTATTGAAATAAGTATTACCCCACGTTTAAAGAAATATTTACAATCTAAATCAAAATTAAGTATAGAATATACAAAAGATAATTGTTCATACACATCAAACTTTAAACAGATAAAAATTGTAAATGAGGGATTTTCATCATTAAAAGAGAATATAATAAAAGTGATTTATGAATGGATTGATATCTTTATCTAACTAAATTTTTTCAAAGAATCATAAGCCGACCTTAATAGTTTAAATGAATCAACACCAGATTGAACCCTTCCTTTAGCAGTAATTACGCCATCAGGATATACAAAAAATGATTTTCTGGAACTATTGATTGGGATTAATATTTCAAAGCAATCATTATTAATATCATTACCTCTTTCAAAATCTGGGTCATTTTGAGAAAATGGCATTCCATCGGTTTTTCTTTGTCTAACCCTTAAAGTTCCACCTCTTTTTAAACACGCTTGACCGATAATTTCTATCCTGCCCTGACTATGTGCCTTTTCTAGTTTGTCTAAATCAAATGTAGTAGTAAAAATATCCTTACCACCAAAAAATAAAGATAAAGGTTCATCTAAATAATCAATACAATGACCCATACAATAGATTAAATCCTTGTTTTTAGGTACATAAATAGAATACAAGTATAATTTAGGGTAAGTTACTTGTTTCGTTATTAGCTTATCTTCTTCAGGATATAATATTTCATCGTGAACTAGAAAAAAGGTACCAATTTGATATAAATCAAATTCATTTAATTCTGAAAGCAATTCCCTACAAAATGTGTAATTTGTTGTTGAATTGGGTAAAGGTAACCTAATATATTTCTTAGGTAGTTCAAAGTTTTTGGGTTTTTTATAAACTTTTAAAGTTGCCATACAACCAAAAAATAGTCTATTTCTATTTAAATATTTCTTCTTTAATGAATATAAATGGAAATATTTTACCTCTTTAACTTAATACTTCACTTGATAGTCAACTTTACATACTATTTTAGCAATTGTTTCTTATTTATTCTCAAGACATTTAGAACTATATTTTTATTAATATGGATTTTGAGTTTATGTGTAAAACATATACTGAAACTTATATTTTTTCTACTGAAAATAAAATAAATGAGCAATCTTACTATTTTTTCTATTTCTTAATGTAATACCTAACAACGTCCACCATTAAAAAACAAATAGTTAGAATAAAAATTCCCATAACCCTATAATCATTCCACCCATACTTTATGGCTCCGTAAATAGTTGCAATAGCGAAGCCGTAGCCCATCCATGAATAAGGTGAGAGTTTCATTTAAAAAAATTATTTTTCGTTCTAAACGCCCTATTGAATAATTGCTCAACCTCTTTTGCAGTCCACACCTCTAATCTTGATACCCCTCTAAAACCACTTATATATTTCCTTATCGCAACCAAATTTCCTTTTAGGTCAAATTCTGCCTTCTTCTCCGACCCTTCAAAACCCTTTTCGATTAATATAATCACTCCCAAAGATGGTGAAAGAGAAAGTAGATTGAAAACATCTCCTTTTAAGTGCTTCCTTCGTCTATCACTTGATTCTATCTCAAAACCAACAATTGGAAGGGAATCTTTTTCATTCATTAATGGAATTTCAAGCTTTTTATACCAAACTAAGTCAACATTGCCAGTTCCAGTATTCCACTCTGGTTTTACTTGGAAGCCTAATTTCCTTCCAACCTTATTTAAATAATTCTTTACAGTTTTTGTATATAATTTTAGTTTATCTTTCCTTTCTAATATTGGCATGATATGTGTGTATCTACTGGGCTTTATAAAATTTTCAGTAATTTATGTGCAAAACGCCTTTAAAAATGTGCAATTTTGTTAATAAATGTGCAAAAGGGTATTTATGTGCAAAGCCTTTTTTATAGCAATATTTAAATACAAGCATATAAATGAGTATCATGGAGAATGAGAAAATTGTTGAAAAAAAAGATGGTAATTCTCTTTCTATTAGTTCTTGTAATGGTTGTAGTA
>Ga0180007_10007385_pt1 | contig 10408 bp, 9 predicted proteins | sample MM_PC_MetaG_FD_121122 | JGI IMG/M metagenome (GOLD analysis project Ga0180007, IMG submission 121122) | Groundwater microbial communities from the Aspo Hard Rock Laboratory (HRL) deep subsurface site, Sweden - MM_PC_MetaG | ecosystem: Environmental > Aquatic > Deep subsurface > Groundwater...
AGAGCTTCTGTTGTCCATTACTGAAAAGTTTATTTCGTATGTTCCGTTCTGGGTTACTAATGGTGTGAAGGAAATGTTTGTTGCTGTGGCGTTGAAGTATGTTAGATTGAAAAGTTGGCAATTGGAAGTTCCGTCGGGGCAGGTTTTTACAGAAACATTATAAGTAAAGTTGTTATCTGATTCCTCGTCGGTGGCGTAGAGGATTAATTCGAAGTGTGTTTTGTTTAGGGTTCTGTTGGCTCCGAGGTTTTGGAATTTTGGGGGGTCGTTTGTTTTGTTAATGTGGAAAAAAAATCTATCAGTAGTTCCTCCTGAAGGAGAATTGCTATTCTTAACATATATACTTATGTTTAAATTTCCAGTTTGATTATTAAGTGTTGAATTTATAGATAAAATACCTGTAGATGAATTAATTGATATCCATGGATAATCTGTGGCATTTGTTTCAGAATGAGAGTCTGAATTAATTTCTTCGATAGAGAAAATTAAGGGTGAATATGTTCCATCCCAAGTGACATTTGCTGTTAAGTTATATGTGAATAATGTGTCTTCTGCTAGGTACGAATCTGTTTCTGAAGTAGAAAAAGTAGGCACGGCGGCTGAAACTAAAACTGCAAATAAAATTATAATTAATGCAAATACGAAAACTGAACTGAAATTCAATCGTGCCTCTTTTCCAATTTGCTTGGAAAACGCAGGTTGTGTACTCGCATCCTCTTTTTTCATTTTTATATTTGGGGAGTTAGGTATTAAAGTTTAATTGTCTTAATCTAAAATAAATTTTTTTTATTGGGAGGGATTGGATTGCGAAAGAAAGCAGGAATGCTAGGGCAAGAAACCAGAAGGCGATAATTAATTTTGTTAGAGGTAATTGTTTTTTTGTTTTTTCGCAGGGCTTGCAGGGGCCGCCGCAGTCTGTTTTTTCCTCGTTGTTATCTCTGATGCTATTGAAGCATAAGGGATTTGAATTTGTTTTTTGCTGGGTAATAATTATGTCTAATTTATTTTCTTTTTTCCAGGAGTTTATATTTACTTTTGCTATTGGCTGTTTTGAAACTTTGTCTGAGACGAGTAAGAAAACTTGATTGTTGTTGTATATTTTTTCTAAATTTATCTGGGAAAATTCTTCGCATTGTCCTCTTTCTGTGAAAGTGGGTATACAGTCTGCAAGGTCTTCGCAGGTTCTTTCTTTGTATCCTCCGTAATTCATATTTTCTTTTATTATGTTTGTTATTTTTTCTGTGTATGTGCAGTCTGACCATTGGTTGCACTGGATTTGCGGAGAGCACAGTTGGTTTGTTTCTTCGACATAGGTCCAAGTTGTTTTGGTTTGAGTTTCTTGAATTAATCCTCCCATCTGGACACAAGTTGTTCTTTCTATTAAGTCAGGGCTGTCACAAAGATTGTCTGCGCAAATCCTTGTTTGAAAACCGTCTATGCACTCGCTCCAGTCTTCGCATTTGTATTGAGGAAAGCACTGTGCTGTTGTTAATGCTGTTATGAAGATTATTGAAATTATAACTAAAAGGATTTTAAGAGTTGCTTTGGGAGATTGTATTGTCTTGATTTGTTTTCTGGTTTTTAGGATTTTTGTTAATTTAATAATTGCCATGATTGTCAGAACTATTAGAATTAAGTAAAGAGTGAATTTTATTTCTGGTTTTTGGAGAAGGGGTTTTTCTGGGGAACACATAATTGAACAGGGGCCCCCACAGTCTGTGTTTTCTTCTCCTTGGTTTTGGAGATTATCTGTGCAAGTTGGACAGGGTTGGCAAGGACCTCCGCAGTCTATCAATAATTCGCAAGAACTATCATGGCAGTTTTTAATATTGTCCTCGCAGTTTGGATTTTCTGTGAAGTGACATTCCTGGATTTGTGATGCTCTGTTTAGGATAGTGTTACATTCATTTATGTCAAAACAATCTCTTAATTGAAAACCGCAAGTGTTATCATTTAAACCTTGGGTTTTACATTTGGTTTTTATTTCCTGGTAATCTGCTCCTTCTAATAATCCTATCAGGAAAGTTCTTTCGGCGTTCTGGCAGTTTTGCCAATTGTAGCATGCCCATTTTTCCTGGCAACCTGATTTTGTTGTGCCTCCGCCACCTCCCCCGCCTCCGCCACCCGGTGAAGATACCGGGCAAGTTGTAGGTATTAAGGTAATGTTCCATTGAAGAGAATTATTAAAAATACCGTCGGTTATATTTACTGTTATTTTATGAAGTCCTGAATTGCCACAGCCAAAAGTGTAAGTGAATTCGTCTGTTAAACTTAATTGGTCGAGTTCTTTAAAGACTCCGTCGACATACCATCTTGCATCTGGCAAAGAACTTTCGTTGTCTTGAGTCGAGATGTTGAAATAGATTGCGGTTGTGTCTGTTTCTGTGAAGGCCAGGGAGGTTGGGTAGTAGGAAGTGAAGTAGGGCGGGGTGCTTTGGTTTGAAATTGTCAGTTGGAAAGTGATATTTGACGACATGTTCAAACCTGTTTGACTGCATTCTGTTAGAATTTGGGCGTGGGGGGCTGTTAGTCCTGGGTCTGTTACATTAATTGTGATGTTATAATTCCCTGAGTATGTTATATTTGGAGTGAAGGAGATTGTTCCGTTTGCTGTTATGTTTATTATTTCTAGTGCTGGTGTTGATGTTAGGTTGAATGAGAAATTGCCTGAGTTTTGATTTCCGTGTTCGGTGTCTGAAACTTGCATTTGATGGTAGAAATTATTTGGCGAGCCGTAGAGGTAGATTGTCTGGACTCCGGGGCTGGTTATTGCTGGGGCGTGGTTTATTTCTATTACTGTTATGGTTGTCTCCTGAGTTGCTGCTAAACTTCCGTCTGTTACGCTGATTGTTCTTTTATGCGTGCCTGTATCTGATTTTGCCATGGTTTTTGTTGTGAGCAGTTCTGCATTTACTGGGGGCGGGGAGGCATCATTTGGCAGGACTGCGAAAATGTCTGTTTGGTTTAATGTTATTGTAATGTAGTCGCCGTCTGGGTCTGTTGCGTTAAAGTAATAGTCTCCGGAAAGAGATTCGTCTTCACAGATTAAAATTGAGGCATCTAAGTTTTTTATTTCAGGGGCTGAGTTTGGCACATTGATATAGAAAATTACTTCATCTGTGAATATTCTGTTATCTGAATCGTTGGCGTAAACTGTCAAGTTGTTTGTTCCTGAAACTGCAACGATTGTCGTGTTTGGCGTGAATATTACGCTTGAGTTAATTACCTGATTGTTTTCTATTCTTGTTAGTTTATACCACCAAGTGTTTGCTGTGAAATTTGAAGTTACATTTAACTGCAAGGTTATTGTGCTTCCTGAAGCTTCGGTGTAGGTTGTGTTTAATGGGTGAGTTATGTTCACCCAGTAAGGCATGTTTAATACTTCTATTTCTACTGTTCCTGTTTCGCTTTTGACAAGGGAGATTATTGTAAATAGGAGGAAAGTGAAGACTAAGAATCGCACCAGCTTTTTCATTTAGGAGTTAGTTTAAGATAATATATAAAACTTTAGAATTATTTTTTAGTTATGGTTCCGTGTTCTTTTTGGAGTTCTTGTTTCAGGCGTTCTTTCTCTTTTTCTATCTGCTCTTCCATTTTATTGAGCTGCTGCAGGGCTTGTTTTGTCTGGTCTTTTGTTGGCTTTTGTCTTGGCTGGGCTTGAGCTAATTGTCCTTTTGGTAATTTTTTCATTATGTCCATCATTGACATCTTTTCTATTTTTAAAATTGTTTTTGATTCGTCTTCTACATGGGCCTTGAGGATGTCCATTCCTGAAAGAACGCAGTTGACGTTCCAAATTTTTCTTCCTTTGATGCTCTGGATTACTGCTATCATTTTTGTTATTTCTTCGGAGATGTTTCGGTTTTTCATTTCGTCTGTCAGGATTCCTTTTAATGCGTCTAAGTCGATGTTTGTTTCAATGTCTAATGTATCTGGGATTTTTCTGCTCATTAGTTTCATTAATTGAAGTGTTATTTTGTCGTCGAGTGTGAAGGCGGCTACTTTTTTTGAAGAGGGGCAGTAGAAGTCGATTTGGTGGATGTTTCTGCCTTGTTCGAAGTCTATTACAAAAAATCCTGCGACTAGAGTTGAGTCTGGGTGTTTTTGTTTGAAGGATTTGTATTCTTTTGAGGATTCAAGTTTTTGGATGTAGGGTTTGAGTTTCATCTTTTTTATTAGTGGTTTTTAGATAATTGAGTTTATATATTTTTATGTTTGGGAATTGGTCGGGAGGAGATTGAAGGGGATTAATTAATGAGATAGAATCCTATTTGGGGTTTCTGTTGGTAGGTTTGGTTTTGGATTTTGTCTTTTAAATCAAGGAATTTATATTTTCTGATTGCTGGAGAACAGAAATTATTAAAAACTATATGAAACCCTGCTGAAGATGGAAGAGATTTGTTATCGTGATTGTGTTCATAAAAGGAAGAATTTATGCTATTATGAGAGATTGTATAATAGAAATGCAAAACCTCGGAGAGTTAAAGTTGGAGAACCTTGTTTGTTTCCTGAATCTCTTGATGTTAATCGCGTGTTTAATGTTAGCTTGAGTGTTGTTCTTGCAGGTGACTTTGGAAGGCACCCAAAGAGACCGAGATGCAGGGGATGAGACTGATTATTCTGTTCTGTTCTGGATTTTTTCTTGGAGTTCTTTGGTGAAATCTTTTGAAGAGGGTTTGGTTTTTAGTTAATAATATAAATATATTAATTCTGGTTACATTATGAATCTTGTTTTTTCTGACCATGTAAAAAAGAGAATGAGACAAAGAGGGATTGAGAAGTGGGAAGTTGAGCATATCTTGAAATATCCTTTGTATGTGAGAAAATCTTTTGAAGGAAAAAAGGAAGCTGTTGGAGAGATGAGAAATAGAAAAATTAAAATAGTATTTATAGAAGTAGATAAATATATAAGGGTAATAACGGTTATATGAAAATGAGATTTGAATATGATAAGGAAGTTGATGCAGGGTATATTTATGTAGTTGAGGATGTGAAGAATGGCGAAGCTGTGAAGACTATTCAGTTGAATGATAATATTATCTTGGATTTTGATAAGAATGGGAAATTGTTGGGTGTTGAGATTCTTGATGCTAAGAAGGTTTTGAGTGAGAAGGTTTTGGCTGAGGGACAGTTAGCTAGTTAGGTTCGGTTTTCTATTTTGGCTTTGAGTTCTTTGATGAAGTCTTTGGGTTGGATTTTGAATTTGGGTTTTTGTCCTCTTGTTCTGACTGCTAATGTTTTTGATTGCTCTTCTTTTTCGCCTATTACAATTATGTAAGGGATTTTTTGAAGTTCGGCGTTTCTTATTTTGTCGGAGACTGTTGTGTTTTCTAGGTCTGTGTCAATTCGGAGAGAAGGGATTTCTTTTTTTAGTTGGGAGGCAAGGGAGTTGACGGCTTTATTGTTTTTGTCTGTGAAGTTTATTATTCTGACTTGGATTGGGGAGAGCCAGACAGGAAGATTTCCGTTGAGGTGTTCGAGGAGGATTCCGATGAATCTTTCTAATGCTCCATAAACAACTCTATGCAACATGATAGGTCTTTTTCTTTTGTTATCTTTGTCTGTGTATTCCAAATCAAATCTTTCTGGTAACTGCATGTCTAACTGTAAAGTGGAACATTGCCATTCTCTGCCTAGTGAATCTTTAATTTGAACGTCCAGAGATGGGCCGTAGAATTTTGCTTCGCCAGGGGTTTCGTCAAATTTAATTTTTAATTTCTTCATTGCTTTTTTGATTGCACCCTCTGTTTTTTTCCAGATTTTATCGTCGCCGAGATATTTATCTTTCTTTTCTTCGCTTCTGGTGCTTAACGTGAATCTGTATTTGAGATTGAATTTGTCAAACATTTTTTTGATTAGATTAACTACCCCGATAATTTCTTCTTCTAACTGTTTTTCTGTGCAGAAAATGTGAGCGTCGTCTTGGGTGAATTGAATTACTCTGAACAGTCCTGCAAGCACTCCGGATAATTCTTTCCGATGCACCAAACCAAGTTCTCCCACCCTAAGGGGCAAATCTTTGTAGGACTTTGTTGAGGTTTTATAGATGAGCATTCCGCCGGGGCAGTTCATTGGTTTGATTGCGTGTTCTCTTCCTTCATAATCTGTTAGAAACATGTTTTCTTGATATAATCTCCAATGCCCTGATATTTTCCAGAGTTTGCTGTCTAGAATTTGGGGAGTTAAGATTTCTTCGTAGCCTGCTTTTCTGTGCTCTTCTCTCCAATATTTTATTAATTCGTTGAAGATGATTAATCCGTTGTTGTGCCAGAAGACCATGCCTGGGGCGGTTTCGTTGAAGGAGAATAAATCCAGTTTTTGTCCGAGGATTCTGTGGTCGTTGGGTTTGAGTTTCGACGTGTCTAATTTTGTTCTTGAGATTTCGTTTAGAAGTTTTTTGTGGTCGTATTCGTCTGGTTCGCGGCCTTTTCCTTCCACCATATTGGAAAATTCTTTGGAGAGTTCTGAAAGAGGGTGGCCTTTGCATTTTAGTTCAAATTCTTTGTAGTAACCGAATGGGGCCTTTGTTACCTTGAATTTCTTTTTTAATTGGGTTTCTGCTTTTGTTAGAATTTGCTGCGCTATTTCGGGTTTTGCTAGATTGCTGGATAGGTGTGCGTATGGGTAGAGGACGATGTTTTTTGCTTTGACTTGTTTTGCTGTTGCTTCTACTGCCTTGACTAGAGAGGAGACTTCGTTGTCAGAATCGTTTTTTTCTATGGCTGTGAGGATTACTAGGGGTTCTTTGACTTTAACTTCTTCTTTTGATTTGAGTTCGTCTGGTTTGTTGAGTGCTTTTTTTAGGGGTTTGAATTTGATGTAGTCGCAATGTAATGTTATGATTTTCATGGTTGTTTTAGGAGAAGGGGATATTTAAAAGTTGTTGAGGGAAAGTTTTAAATACCAATTTTTAGTTAAGTAATCAGAAGAAGTAAACTAACTTCATATTCATTGGGGGAGGCGGATTACGGCGGGAAATTGGGATTATAACTTCTTCTGAAGAGAAAATGGCAGAGAAAAATCAAAGATTTCCATTGCCACTTTTTCGAGGAGCAAAAAAATGGCAAAGATAAGTCCGGTATCGATAAAATACATGATATATGCATCGTTTAAGTCAGCCGGGCCTTTGGAAAAACCAGATGTTATTGGCGCGATTTTTGGGCAGACTGAAGGATTATTGGGAGAGGATTTGGAGATGCGTGAGCTGCAGAAAGAAGGGAAAATTGGAAGAATTGAAGTTGAGTTGGAAACTGTCGACGGCAAATCTGTGGGCGAGATTCAGGTTCCTTCTGCATTGGATAAATCTGAAACTACATTGATTGCGGCTTCCTTGGAAACAATTGACAAGATTGGGCCTACTGAAGCTGAAATAAAGATTACTAAAATTGAGGATGTCAGGGGAAGCAAGAGAGATTATATTCTGGAGAGAGCTAAAAAGCTAATGGGTTCGATGGATGCGGGCGGAAGTTTTAAGGAAATGTCTGAAGGATTGAAAATTGATTCTCGTGCTGAAAAGATTCAGGAATATGGTTATGAAAAATTACCTGCTGGCGACATTTCAGGGCAAGAAGTGATTGTTGTCGAAGGAAGAGCAGATGTTGTTAATATGCTAAGGAATCGGGTGAATAATGTTATTGGGATGGACGGGACAAAACTGCCTAAAACAATCAGTGAATTGGGGAAGAAAAAAGAATTGACTTTGTTTATTGACGGGGACAGGGGGGGAAGATTGATTGCTAAAAATGTTATTTCAAATGCCGAAGTGAAGTATGTTGCTGTTGCACCTGATGGGAAAGAAGTTGAGGAGCTGGCTGGGAAGGAGATTTTGATTGCTCTTCGAAGAAAGGTTGAGACTAAGGAGTTTCTTAGGAGGGAGAGAATAACTGTTGATGCGCCTGTTGAAAGGGTTGAAGATGCTGGGCGGAAATTTGATGGTGATGCAAAGGCAAAGATTCGGGAGATTCATGAAAATGTTAAGGGAGAGAAAGGAGCTTTTCTTTTGGATGCTAACTTGGATGTTATTCGGAAGACTGGTTTGAGGGAGGTTGTGAAGAGTATCAAGATGACAAAACAGAAAGTTTTTGCTGTGATTATCGAGGGCGGGGCGGCTTCTTCAGTTATTAGTGCCTGTGATGAGTCTGAAGTGAAGTATTTGGCGGCTTTGAATTTTGGGAGTGTTGGGGAGACGCGGGTTGAGTTGATTAGTCTGTAGAAATATTTTTAAAGTGATATGTTTTTTAGAGATGCATGACAAGGCAAATTGTTCATAATGAATATGGCGGAAGTTTGGAAATCTATCATGGAGATTTAAATGATAGAGAAAGAGCTGCTATTCGGGCTCTTGCTGAAAGCAGAACAGAGACTTATATTGGGGCTAGGAGAAAAGTACACCAATCTGGAGTTGATTCTAACAGAACAGGAGTTTGTATGTTTCTTGCTGAATTAGAAAGACAAAAAATAGCTGCGTCTCATTAAGTTTAAATATCTGTTTTGATAATTTAATGTATGGAAAAAGAGGATGCGAGTACACAACCTGCGCTTTCCAAACGAGTTGGAAAAGAGGGTGTTTCGGATTTTAGTTTCTTGAGAAAGCGAGTTGAAGAAGTGCAGGGGTTTAAGTTTGGGAAGTGGTCTATTTTGTTTTTGGTTTTGGCTTTGGTTTTTATCGGGCTGGCTGTGAAGATGACTTTTTTTTATACTGAGAAGTGCGAGGATTTGGAGTGTTTTCAGACGAATATGAAAGATTGCGACAAGGCGGGGTATGTGAATGATGTTGAGGAGGCGACTTGGGGATATAAGATTTTAGGGGAGTCGGACGATGAATGCGTGATTGAAGTTGAGCTGCTGCAGGTTAAGTCTGGGTCGCTGAATATGGAGGGCTTGCAGAATTATGGAATGACTTGTTCTTATCCAGTTGGAATTGTTGAGTATCCTGAAAAAGATTTAGATAAATGTCATGGGCGATTAAAGGAAGAAATGCAGACGATTATTATTGAAAATTTGCATAAGTATATGGTTGATAATTTGGAGGAGATTTCTGAAGGCCTACGGTAGTAGTCCATACGACCGCCTGAGTACAGTCGGCCGAGGGATTGGGATAGTTCTTGAGAATATAAAAAGATATAAACAGGTGAGTGTAAAGTAATTAATGTGTGAAGTTTATCGAATTGAGAGAGTGGATGAAGTTAGTTATGGGGAAGGTGGGAGAGTTCCTGACTATAAAAAAGGTTATCGTTTGATTGAACGTTTTAAGAGGCTTGTTAATAGCAGGATTAAAGGGGCTTGCGGCGGGATTATGTCTGGTGAGTCTTATGCTGATGGCTATATGTATACGATTTTTGCTAAAGGAGGAATTGTTTCTGTTTCCAGCAATGGAAGCCGTCATGAGGGAAGAGGAACTCCTGAAAAAAGAAACGGAGCTATTAGTCATAGATTTGAGGTAAACATTTTGGTGGAGAGAAGCGATGAAAAACCTGAGGTTGTTGAGCGATTGGAAAGGGCTTTGGATCGGAAGGCTGGAGAGAAATTTGAATGCTCCGGGCGAGATATTGTTAATAAGGAAAGGAGAATTTTTTAAGAAATAAAATTCGTAATTGGGAAAGTTTATTAGTTGGTTTTTCTTTGTTTGGTTATGGAAATTAAATTTGGGCCGGCGGGGTTTGGCGGGGTTTCTGATGCTGAAGAGAATTTAAAGGAGTTTGCTGGGCTGGGATTGCGGGCTTGTGAGGTGGCTTTTACTTATCAGGTTTATATTAAGGATAAGGAGGTTGGGAAAAGGATTGGTGCATTGGCGCAGAAGCTGGGGATTTCGTTGTCGATTCATGCACCGTATTTTGTTAATTTGAATTCTTCTGAAAAAATTAAGAGAGAGGCGACTAAGCGGAGGATTTTGGATTGCTGCAGGGTTGGGAAGTGGTTAGGTGCTAAATTAGTTGTGTTTCATCCTGGGTTTTATGGTGATAATAAAGCGGGGGCTTTTGACGTTATTAAAGAAGGGATTTTGGAGATGCAGGCAGAGATTCGACGACAAAATTGGAAAGTTAAACTTGCGCCCGAGACAATGGGGAAGGTGAATGTTTTTGGTTCTGTCGAGGAGATTTCTAAATTGGTGCGGGAAACTGGCTGTTCATTTTGCCTGGATTTTGCGCATGTCCTTGCTAGGGAAAAAGAATTAGATTGGGATAAGATTCGGCGATTGTTTCCTTCTAAGGAATGGCATTGTCATTTTAGCGGGATTGAGTATGGAGAGAAAGGGGAGAGGCGTCATAAAAGCACTTTGCGGGAGGATTGGTTGGGATTGTTTGGTGGGTTGAAGGGATTTGGTGGGAAAAAGATTGTTATTATTAATGAGAGCCCGACGATGGTTGAGGATTGTGTTGAAGGGTTGGGGATTTGGGAGAGGTTAAAG
>Ga0180007_10007386_pt1 | contig 10408 bp, 11 predicted proteins | sample MM_PC_MetaG_FD_121122 | JGI IMG/M metagenome (GOLD analysis project Ga0180007, IMG submission 121122) | Groundwater microbial communities from the Aspo Hard Rock Laboratory (HRL) deep subsurface site, Sweden - MM_PC_MetaG | ecosystem: Environmental > Aquatic > Deep subsurface > Groundwater...
ATCTTAATTAAAGTACTAATCCCTTGGTTTTTGGCTAAATAAGCGCCTCCTACCCCTGTAAGGATGACGATAAGCAGGGTATTACCAAGGCCTATATAGTGGCCGACTTTTATCAAAAGAGCCAATTCTACAATAGGGACTAAAGTAAATAATAGAATCAGATATCCCAGCACAAGTCACCTCACAGTAAATTATAACTCATCTATCCTCTTTAGCTATTACGGAGAAGCAATAGCCACATCGGAATAGTAACTATAGCTAATAGGTGCGAATAAAATATGGCTCCGCTGAAAAATTTATTGTCTGCTTTTGCAAATTGACCAATGACGATCAGACTCACGGCTACGGGCATTATAGCCTCTAACATAATAAAAAACTTCAGCGATTCCTCTAACGGCAGATATTTTATCAAAATAAATACTACAGCGGGTAAAAATATGAGTTTTGTAAGTAAGCATATTCCCAGGGCCTTCCAATTCTCCGACTTGAAAGGACGATACTCCGCCAGATATGAACCCAGCACGATCAATGCCAAAGGAAAAGTTGCATTGCCCAACATCATCAAAGGCTCATATATCACATTATGCACCTTACCCTCTCCCAATATAAAGACCCATGCGATAGAAACGCCCGTAGCTATGACAGGCGGGTTTAAGATTGCACTGAGCCTGAAGTTCCTTCTAATGTCCTTTGAGAGATATGCCGGCAAAAACGACCAGGCAAAAATATTAAACCCCATGATAAATAAAAATATATAGACCAGGAGCTTATCGCGCATATCTCCTGAACAGGCAAAGACCACAAGCGTCATAGGAAGGTAACCGGAGTTTTGAAAAGCACACGAACTCGTGAATTCACGGGAAGCGCTAAAGCTCTTCATAGGCCTCTGGAATATATGACCCAGCCCTAATCCGACAAGAGACATACCGATCGAACATATAGGCAAAACCCACCATTTCGGGAAGGCATAAGGATCGAATGCAGACGTGATTTTAGTGAATATTAAAGCCGGTATGCACACCCAGATAAGGATATTACTCAAGCCTTTAGTGACATCTTTTTTAACCAGTCTTTTTGTATAAAGTATGTACCCGATGGCTACCATAAAGAAAATCTTTAAAATAGCGTATCCCATAGAGTAAACACTGTAAAATTCAGCTATCATATTCATATATATGATTATAACACACGCGGAAAAATATTGAAATATACATTTGAGATGGTATAATATGAATATGCGCGAGGATAAAAGAGATTTTAAGAGATTTTCCGTGATCCTAAAAGTAGAGGCAATAAAGAAAAATAAAAGAAGCATATCCGGATTGCTGAAAAATTTTTCCAGGACAGGCATGTGCGTTGTCTTTGATGACTTCAAGTCCAAGATAAATTCCAACCTGCCGATTAAAATCCAGGATCCAAGCGACAATAAGCTTATTCCCGCAAGCGTTGAAGTAATGTGGAAAAATACCGTTGAAGGGAAATGCGAAGTGGGGTTTAAATTTAAAAAAATCCCGTCTGAAGTAAAAGCAGCGATACTAGAGCATGCCTACAATAAGTGGGTAAAGAATATTCCTTCCTGACCTGGTTTCCCGTTAATAATTATGGTATAGTTTAATCAGGGGAATAGAAATGTTTTGCCGTGCAAAAAATCTTTCTATCCTGGTAAGTCTATTGACCCTGACAACACCCCTTTACGCTGAAGGCTCGTTAAATATCGATTATAAAATAAAATGGGACTGCCTGACATTTTCAGATTGGATCAATACCAGGAATTATACTTATTACATAAATAAAAAAGAAGAAAAAGAAAAGTTAAGGGAAGAATGGAAAAACATGCTCGGACTAGATATCTTCTACCCCTATTTTAAAGCCAATGAAATAAAAAGCAGGACCGAAGAAAAGATTAGCGTGAAGATCTTTAATATAAAAGGTAAGCTTGAACTTCGGAAGGATCAGGCGTTCTTCACTTTCAGGATGAAATTTTAATTACTTTTTCTTATATAGACCTATCAATTCTGCCTTATCCATGATGTGTCCTTCCATTGCGTTTTCCAGATCCATTTTGTGTATGCCTTCTTTTAGATCGAGCTCTGTATCCAGTGCATATATTTTAAAAAAATAACGATGCGTACCTGAAGGAGGGCAAGGGCCTCCGTAATCGTTCCTGCCAAAATCATTTGTCCCCTGTTTTCCAGGGATACTATCTTCCTCTATGCGTGAGATAATAGGTATATTGTACACTACCCAGTGTATCCATGTGCCCATGGGAGCATCAGGGTCATCCACTATCAGGGCAAGAGTCTTTGCGTTTTCAGGCACGCCTTCTATAAGTAATGCGGGATTAACATCTTCTCCCTGGCATGTAAATTTCCCTGGAATCACACTATTATTTTCAAACTCAGGACTGGTAAGCTTCATACCCATACCTCCTTCTGTTTCATCAGCCTTACATGGATTTGAAAACAAAAAAACAGATATTAGCAGAATAAATATACTTTTTTTCATGATGTGCTCTCCTTTATCCATTCAAGATAAGGTTTGTAGCCTGCTATAATGGGAACTGCTATTATCTCAGGCACCTCATAAGAATGTAATGATTTGACTACCTTAAGGACTTTTTTAAATGCAGCCATGGAAGTCTTGACAAGTAAAAGGCATTCTTTTGCCTTTTCTTTTTTACCCTTCCACCAAAAATGGGACTCTATATCCCCTATTATATTTGAGCACGCTATAATGCGTTTATCAAGCAGAGCTTTACTTATCTTTTCAGCTTCTTTTTTGTTTATGGTTGTAATAAAGACGATCACGTACTGCATTGGTTTGCTACTTGCCCGAAGGTGTGCTGATAATATCAAAAATAGTCTTTATAAGGACTTCGGCAGGTTCAGCCTCTCTTGCCTCTTCCTGTGGCTGGGACTCTTCTTCATCTTCGTAATCTATCTTCGGTTCAGTCTCGTTTCCCGCCCGAACAGGTTCTTCTTCTTTGAAAATACTTTCTAATAATTCCTGGCCTTTTGAAACAGCCAGTTTTTGTATGATATAGTTAAGCTCCGGCGTTATATAAATATCATGAAATTTACCATAGATATTAAGGGGTATTTTTATCATTCCATTGTCTGTCTTCAGATACTTGAGTTCATTGACTATGTCAATAAACGCATCCGAAAGCTCCGGCGCTATATATAGATCGGAAAAACCGTTCGCTAATTCAGCGCCGTGTATATCTAAATTGCCATTGCCCACAAGGTAAAAGCCATCAGATTCCACAGTGATATCTTTTTCAAAAAATACCTTGCCGTCTTTTATATTAAACGCTACCTCCGAAGGTTTAAAAGTCGTGTGATTTTGCTTAAGCAGTTCTTTGTAATAAGCAGGTAATTTTTGTTTTAATTTCTGCACAAGTCCCGGTAAGACGTCTATCTTGTCTAGCACGACTTTTAAGACATTCATGTTTCGCAACACAGGCCCATCCAGGCGAGCTGTGCCTTTTGCCACCAATGTATCCTTTATTTTCTGTAGCGTCAATCCCTTGGCCGAGGCCTTTATATTACCTTTTAGAACCCCTTCTATATAGGGTTTTCCATGAGATCTATCAGCAAACGTATCGGCAATCTCGAAGCCTTGTAATTCAACATCAAGGTCTGACTTTTGTACACGGAAGATATCGGCTACGACTGCCTGCCCCGAGAACGTCCCACCTGCTATCGTCCCCGAGAATTTTTCTATGATCAGGTCTCCCCTGTTCATCTCAGCCTTTAACTCGACATCTCTAATGCCGTCTTTTACGGGAACGAGATCAGTCTTGCAGTTTGATAGCTCCACGTATATATTCGAATTGTAAAACTTTTTTGGATCGAAGTATATCTCTTCCGAACGTATAACTAGTTCTCCTTCTATTTCTTTTCCAATAACCTGCTGAGTGGAAGGTATTCCCAATGAATTCATGACACTTGTTAGACTGATCTTATCCAGATTTATTCTAATATCGAAATTTTTGACATAAGGGGTCTTGTTTTTAACCTCGGGATACAGAAAGGCCTTTAGCCTTACGTTTTCCATACCCCTGCCAAAAACCGAAGCCCTTAAATCAATAAATACAGGGCCGTATAAAGATACATCCGTAAGAACCGCTTCTATAACGTCGATCTTTATGTCAAAGGCCGGCATCGTATCAGTATTTACGGCGCTGAAGCTTGAGATAGAATCTTTTGTAAGAGTTATATCTAATCCTTTCACAATCAACTCTTCTATCTGGATATCCTTCTTTATAAGCGGTATGACTTTTACCCTTGCATCCATAGAACCTATCCTTAAAATCACATCATCCCATGTCTGGTCAATATCTTTTATAGAGATGCCCTGTATAGCAATAGCTGGGCGAGGAAAGATATTTAAGGATATATTGCCTATCTTTACGTCTCTCTGTATAATATTTTCAATCTTTTCCACCAATAAGGGTTTGTAGCGATTCACGTCAAACGTCAATATAAACACAAAGAGCCCGACTATAGCGATAATGAGGATTATGATTAATAAGGCGAGAAATTTCTTCAATGCAGTTCTTTTAAGTTCATTACCATTTCATTCTTTCTTTCCGCATACAAAATCGCTGTTTCTTTTGCTATATATCCGTCTTTATATAGATTGAATAAAGACTGATCAAAGGTCTGCATACCATATAGACTACCGTCTTTTATAAAATACTCTATTTCATCGATCTTATTCTCTCGGATCAATTCGACTATTGTAGGTGTAGCAATAAGGACTTCACATGCAGGCATCCTCCCCTGCTTGTCCTTTAAAGGAACCAGCCTTAAAGATAAGACACCCTTTAACAGTAAAGAAAGCTGCATTCTGATTTCAGCATGTTGGTGTGGCTGAAAAAAATTGACTATTCTTTCTATAGTATGAGTTGTATTGATTGTGTGTAGATTAGCTATTACCAATTGTCCTGTTTCGGCAGCTGTCAGGGCAGTCGACATGACGTCAGAAGTCCTTATATCACCTATAAAGATTATATCCGGTGTCTGCAGCATGATATACTCTAGGGCATTTTGAAAACTGCTTGTATCCACCTTGATCTCTCTCTGATTGACAATGGATTTTTTATCCTTAAACGTAGTCTCTACAGGATCCTCTAGGGTCACGATATGTTTGGCCATATTAGTATTTATATAATCGATCATGCTTGCTACAGTCGTAGATTTTCCGCTACCAGTAGTCCCGGTAATCAAGATAAGACCCCGTTTTTCATTACATAGGTTCTCAAGCACCTTTGCAGGTAAGTTTAATTCGGAAAAGGTAGTGATCTCACTATTTATCGCACGGATTACAAGGACAGGTGTCCCCCTTTGTTGAAATACAGTAGCCCTGAAACGCCCGATACCGTTGATCTCAAAACATAAAACCAACTCTTTCGTCTCTTTCAAGGCATGCTTTTGGCTTATATCCATTATTTCATTGAAGATCGTGCTCAAATCCTTATCTGTAAGAATATCCCCTTCCTTGAAAAGATCGCCGTCAATCCTTAAACAAGGAGCACTGCCTACTTTAAGGACAAGATCCGACGCCTTCTTCTTAATCATTTCTTTCAATATGACATTTAGCCCCATAGTATAAACCTATCCTGAAAATATAAAAGCGTAGCAGACCTTTTTTCAGGTCCACTACGCTTTAAGGATTAACACATAATTTCCTACTTAAAATTTGTAGGTTATGCCTGCATTAAATGCGCTTTCATCAATAAATCTGGCTTCTATGTTTATTGCTATTTGTTCACTCTTTGGAACTCCGTCTATCTTAGGAGTGATCGTCAAACCTGCGAAACCACCGACTTTTGCCTGTGAGTTCTTTCCGCTTGCATCATACCGTACAGTTGCGTAAGTAACATCGCCATCTACCTCTACATCTGAATACTTTACACCGATGTAAGGAGTAAGAAAGTCTAATCTCCAAGCACATTCAAGGGCTACCTGCCATTCCTCAAAATCACCGTCACTTAACGTATCCATATTAGCCCTGGTATATGCAATATTATCTATGGTAACCTTATCAAGGGTCATCTCTGCTGCCCGGTAACTTGCGCCTCCTCCGATTTCAAAACCATTGTCCCAACGAAGAATAAGCGCATTTACACCGATTCCCCAGAGAAGCTCATCATCAAACTCATATTTTACTACGACCTTTTGACTATTCAGTTCAGCAGTATATTCCATATCCTTGGCCTGACCTAAATCAAGATAAAGGTTAAACCTGTCATATATACTTAACCCTATCCTTCCAATCACTGCATCTATTGAGAACTCTCCGCCATCAACATCAATCCCTCGTTCATCTACAAAATCCCCAATAAGCCCTATGCTTAATCCATAATTCTCATCCGCCCATAACTCAGCCTTTGTTGCATCCGCTTCAGACGTAAGTCCTACTGGCGCAGCATAAGCTAATCCACTTAAACCAAGTACTATAAGTGCAGCTAATAAATACCTCATTGTATTCCTCCTTTTATACTTTTCCCTTTAAAAAACTTCTCTATTAATATTTAATCCATTATATGTTTATTAAATGTTAACTATCTTATATAAATATTAAATTACATCCCCCCTTTCTGCTTTATAAAAGATAGCCTTTCCTTGAATAATTCTTATTTTAATAGTTTACACGCTCTTTTTGAATTGTCAAGTCTTATAGCGATAATTTATTTCCTGGCCCAGTTCTCCCATACGAAGATGACAAACTTCCCTAAGAGCCATATAGATAAGAATATAAATAAAATACTGGCTATAAATCTAAGCAAGAATCCCAGCACAAAAATCAAAGGGAGTAGCAAAAACCCTATTCCCGATAAGATAAAGACAGCCAGCACAATTAATAGACCCACAAAAAATGCTTTCATACGTTACCTGATCTTAGCCAACTCCTCTTCAGTTAAAAATCTCCATCTGCCCGTTGGCAATGTCCCCAGATCCAACGCGCCTTCTTTGATCCTTTTTAGAGCCTTGACCTTATATCCCAACTTTGCAAACATCCTTTTTATCTGGCGTTTTCTGCCTTCATGCAAAGTTATTTCCAATTTACTCTTTTCCCCCAGGATTATCCTGCATGGCGCAGTACATCTTTCCTCAATCCTGATTCCCTTTTCTAATCTTGCCCTGTCTTCTTGTTTTAATCTCCTGTCTAATTTAACCACATATATCTTTTCTATATTAAATCTGGGATGTGTAAGCTTGTTTATTAATTTACCATCATTAGTCAATAAAGTCAATCCTGTAGTATCTTTATCTAATCTCCCTACAGGGTTCAGATGGCTGAACTTTTGGGGCAGACAATCCATGACAGTCATTGTTGCATACGGGTCTTTTTTTGTTGTCGTAACGCCTCCTGGTTTATGCAACATAATATACACTTTTTCCCTTGGAAATATTCTTTCATTGTTTAAATAGACCTTGTCCTTTTCAGGATCCACCTTAAAAGAAGGTTCCGAAACACTTCTGTCATTTATTCGTATTTTTCCGGATTTTATAATAACGGCCGCTTGCCTGCGCGAAGAGATCCCTGCCTTTGATAGGTATACCTGTAAACGCATATCTTTAAAACTTCCAGCTCAGGCCTGTTTTCAAGCTGACGTCAGGACTAGATGCAGCGCTTATATTTTCGAAAACTGCGAACCGCCATGATATATTGCTCTTTTCTTTCCATGTATAATTAAAACCTACACCCATGTCATACGCCTTATTATCCAACGGGTTTGTATTGCTATATGGATACGGTGTGGTATTTCCCGTAACCTGAGTTACCAAAGAAAATCTTTCTGTGACAAAAAATTCCAATGCCAAAAGAAATGAAAGAATCTCTTTGTCTATACCTATTTCACTGAAAAAAGACGGTTTCTCTATAAATGCAATATTACCTCCGGTATAGATAAACAATCTCCCGAAGAATCCCTTGTCTATCAATAAACCTACTCCATAGTCAAATTCTCCGCTTCCCAAAAAATCATCTTTTTCCGCAGTTGGGAACTTTATGGCTGATCTCACGGAAATATTCGGCCAGAACCGGCCCTCTTTTAACAATTGATATTTTGCATTGAGCACGATATCTCCCAAACCTTCCGTAGATTCCGTTTGTCTTATGTAATACTTATAATTATATCGAAAAGTATATTCGAAATTGTATGAGCCTTGACGTTCCCGTGAACGGGGAGTTCTCGCACCTGTTCCATCCTCGAATGCTTCTATAGGATTATCCAAGTAACCTCTGGATAGGTCAAGATAAGGGACTTCCAACCCTATCTCCAAATTGTCATAAAGCCCATACCTGAAATCAAGGGTAACCCTTGAAACCTCCATGTCTATCTCTATTTCGTATAGTGAGGTAACAGGTGTAAAGGCGCTTACGGTTATATTTGAGACAGTATAATCCGCATTTATAGTGAATCTATTTCTCTTAGTGACATCTGCCTTGTCAGGCACCATTTGTAAATAGAAAAGATAAAGGGGCATTTGGTTCCAGATACTTATAGGGCCTCTTTGTTTTGGGGTGCCTTCTTCTCCTATCACTTCAGCAAACCCTGTATTTTCACCCAAATATAGCAACATAAGACAAAACAACAACATCATAATAGCTATTTTACATATTCTCATCTGGCTTCCTCCAATGAAATCCGTACTTGAAAAAAGTTAGTTACTATGGTATAATTTACTATAGCCGATAAAGGCAAACCTTGAGAAATCAGGGGGCGCAAAGCCAACAGACCTACGTTACTCTGACAAGCCGTAACTCTTTTGAAAACAAAGAGTTAGTGAGGCAGTCAGCGAGTAATATGGTGGCTGGGTTACCGGGCGATGAAAAGCCGATGCTACTCGCCTTTATCGGCTTTTTTTATTTATAGCCTCAAGGAAAAAAGTTTAACCAATATTCTGCTTTTCCTTTTGGATAATATCCGGATTCTCTTTTATCGTCCTTTCCCATATCTCTTTAAACTCGTTCTCAAGGACAAAAAAAGTAACTATGCTGCATCCATTATTCAAACTTCTCACTTTATCTATTGCCTTAAAATCTTTGGGATCCAACATAACTAGACTTATTACATTTTTTTCTTTATCAACAGGTATGATATGGTGGTCTTTCATTACATCTAATGGTATCATACGTATAAGTTCCTTCAATTCTTTATCGCTTTTCAACTTCCTTAGATCGAAGTGAGGTATATCCAGTTGAAGTTCCAACGCCCTTGCTATGTCCCCAGCACTTGCCATACCAAGGTCCATAATACTTGTGCCGATTTTCTGACCAGTGCTCCAGTGTTTACTCAAGGCGACTTCAAGTTGCTGAGGAGACAGTACCTGTGACTCTAGCAATATCTGACCTAATGGCTTGTATTTCACGCCGCGGGTAGATTTTGTAACTGATTTCTGTTCAACGCTGACTTTTTGATCAAGGTCTTCTTTTTCTCTTTTTGCCGATACCCTGCGATTAATTAAAAAATTACTGCCTGGGAGCGTTTTTAAATAGCGCTTTACCTCATTGACTATCTCCATGATCTCTACAATACTCTGCGCCTTAGACTCCTTATTATTCACTATTGCTATGGAAATGCTTACTAGAGGTGTATTCAACAAGTTTCCTCTTCTGTCTTTGACTATAATATATCCCCTTTGCCTGTCTTCTATACTATAATGAAACTGCGCGAGTCTATTGAAGTTCGATATCGATTCAGATGCTATTATCCCTTCGTTTTCGGGAGTGGTAACTACGACGAAATCATCACCTCCGATATGGCCGACAAAATCATCTTTATTTCCATATCTTTTTACTATCGTCGAGATTATATAAGCTGTATGTCGTATCAGGTTATCGCCTTTCATGTATCCGTATTTGTCATTAAAGGATTTAAAATTGTCTATGTCGTAATACGCCACAGAGAAATCCAGGCCTTGTTCGATCTTTGTTTGAATGACTTTTTCTATCCGTCTATTTCCCGGAAGCTTAGTCAACGCATTCGCATGCAACTGATATGCAGTCCGGCGCAAGGCCATCTCTAGTCTTACCTCCAGATCTATCGGATCCGGAGGATTAGCAATATAATCATCCACGCCTTGCTCTATTTCCAGCATCTTCTTCCTCATGTGTTTTTTATCTATGAGTATTATTACAGGGATATGTGCGGTAAGAAAATCTTCTTTTAGGGCCTTTGATACCTCTAACCCATCGATTAACCCATCGATGCCTGGAAGCGTATAATCTATAATAATTATATCAGGCTGCTGTTGTCTGACTATCTCAAGGACTGATGCCCCCTTTGTAGCAGTAATGACTTCATAGTCCCATGCCTTTAAAAGATATACCAATATATCTAAAATAGACTTCTGATGTTCTGCCAATAAAACTTTCTTATTTTCGTGTGATA
>Ga0180007_10007387_pt1 | contig 10406 bp, 7 predicted proteins | sample MM_PC_MetaG_FD_121122 | JGI IMG/M metagenome (GOLD analysis project Ga0180007, IMG submission 121122) | Groundwater microbial communities from the Aspo Hard Rock Laboratory (HRL) deep subsurface site, Sweden - MM_PC_MetaG | ecosystem: Environmental > Aquatic > Deep subsurface > Groundwater...
AACATATTTTTAAGGCCGATTTTGAGGCTGATATTAAGCCCTGTTATCATCCTAACCCTTGGTTTGGGGATAATACTGGTTAACGCCTTAATACTTTACATCCTTGACTTTCTCTTGGTTGATATTACTATAAATGGATTACTGGCTTTGCTTTACGCCACTTTAATAATTAGCGTTTTAAACTTCTTAATTCATTTTTCAGCCAAAAACATTAAATAACATAAATTCATGATTTCAACAGCTTTAATTGTCATTTCGGTAATTTTAATTATTTTGATTTTGCTTCAAGAACGCTCTTCCGGTCTTTCCGGCCTATTGGGCGGAGGAGGAGGCGAAGTTTATTCGCATCGCCGGGGTCTTGAGCGCATTTTTTTCTTCGCTACAATTGTTCTTATAATCGTTTTTGCCGTTCTGTCTCTGCTTAAATTTGTTTTTTAAATCTAATGGGTTATTTGAAAAGAATTTTAAAATCTTTTTCAAAAAACGAGCGAATATTTTTTGTCGCCGCTTTTTTAATTTTCGTGATTTCCTTAATTTTTTCCTCGTTTATTTTTTTTAGCAAAAACACATCCCTGGTAGCGGTGGCTGGAGGAAGCTACACCGAAGGGGTTGTTGGCCAGCCTTCCTTTGTTAATCCTGTTCTTGCCGGTTCAAGCGAAGCGGACAAGGATTTGGTTGAAATAATATACAGTTCTTTGAGCGAAATGGCGGAAAGCTACAAAATCAGCGGTGACGGGAAAACGTGGTCTGTCCGGCTCAAAGAAGGAATTCTTTGGGACAACGGCCAGCCCATTACTGCCGACGACGTTATTTTTACCATTAATGTGATTCAGGATCCTGATAGCCGCTCATCCCTTTACTCTATGTGGCAGAAGGTCAAAGCGGAAAGAGTCAGCGAATTGGAATTTAAGCTTGTTTTGCCCGAAGCCTATTCTTTTTTTCAAAACACAGTTGACGAATTAAGGCCGATTCCAAAGCATATTTTTGCCGGAGTTCCGGTTTCCAATATGCGTCTTTCCGATTACAACCTTGAACCGGTCGGTAGCGGGCCTTTCAAATATTCTTCAATGAAAACGCAACGCTCAGGATTTATCGCTGAATATTACTTAGTCAAGAACGATAATTACTTTGGAGACAAGCCGTTTCTGGATAATTTTGTCTTCAAATTTTACGAGAACGAGAAAGACCTGGTTAACGCTTTTAACTCGGGTTCAGTTGACGGATTTGGAGGGTTGGGAGCGAATAATTTGTCTGCGGTAAAGATAAGCCACCAGCTTTTTGAAATCAGGATGCCAAGATATTATGCGATATTTTTCAATACCAACGCCCATCCCGCATTGAAAGAAAAGAATGTCCGGCTTGCCCTTAACGCCGCCGTTGATAAAAATGTTTTGATTCAGGAAGTTTTTGACGGCCATGCTCTGGCTGTTAATGGGCCTGTTGTGCCGGGAATGGCGGGCTATGATTCAGGGGTATATCCGGAAAATGATTTTTCAATCCAGAAGGCTAATCAAATTTTGGACAACAGCGGCTGGAGCGTTCAAGAAGACGGGATTAGAGGAAAGGCGTTAAAAGGGGACAATGTCAGGCTGGAATTCAACCTGATAGTTCCGTCCATATCCTTTTTAGAAGAAGGAGCGGAGGCTATAGCCAAAAATTGGGAAGCGGCTGGCGTCAAGGTCAATCTTTTAAAATATTCGCTTAACGATATAAACAACGAAATAATAAAGACGCGAAATTACGAAATGATAATGTTCGGGAATGTTTTTTCCACTAGCGGATTTCCAGACCTATCATCTTTTTGGCATTCTTCTGAAAGATTCTACCCCGGCCTCAATCTTTCCCTTTACGACAACAAAACCGCTGATTCTTTGATAGAGGCGATAAGGGTTGCTCTGGATTCCCAGAAGAAGCAAACGAATTTATCCAGCCTTCAGTCATTGATCATCAATGATTATCCGGCAATTTTTCTTTTTTCCCCCAATTATTTTTACATCACCAAAAAATCACTCAACGGCCTTGATGAGAAGTTTATAACCTTAGCCAGCAAGCGTTTCAATAATATTTCCAGCTGGTACGTAAAAACAGCCAGGGTGTTCAAATAAAAAGGAGCAAATGTTCAAAAATTCAAATGAAATTGACAAAAGCTTGCCATTAGCCTTGGAAAGTGGTAAGATTGTCTTATCTAAAGAAACTATTTCTTTGCCGGTGTCGTACCGGCGATTAGAGGAGGCAAGGCCTTATCTCAAGGATGAAGATGCTGTTTTCAGTTCTGATTATATTTATGCGATGCACCGAGGCGTTTGTTTCCGGGAAGATAAGGATTTGTTTGAAAAATACGGCCTTCGTTACGACGTTACCCAGATTTTGCCAGGGTTTTTAGGAAACGAATTTATCAAAACAATAGGCCATTGTCATAAAGATTCAAGTTCAGAGGTTTACGAAGTTTTATCCGGGGAAGCCATTTTTCTTTTTCAAGAGGTAAATTTTGGGAAAGATGTTTATTTAATAGAAGCCGAGGAGGGCCAAAAGGTCGTTATTCCTCCGGGGTACGGTCATATAACCGTGAATCCAGGGGACAGCCCATTAATCCTTGCGAATATCGTTTTTAGCAGAATGGAAGCAGATTACGATTTTTTCAAAAACAATAGAGGGGCCGGCTATTACATAGTAAAGCCGGGAACTGGCAGCCGGGAAATAAAAGTTAACAACCGGGTTTCGGCTGTAAAAAATGAAAATTATCCCGATATTGGAGAATTGAAAGTCTTTAGGCCGAAAGAAATAAAGGAGCTTGGAGTTTCTTTTTCAAAGCCCCTTTACCAGTCGTTTACAAGCAATCCGGAAAGCTTTGATTTCGTGGAAAATCCTGGGAAATACGAAGGAATGTTAACTCCGGATAATTTATACGCGAAGTAAAAATAAAAGGGTGAGTGGCGGAATTGGCAGACGCGTACGCTTCAGGGGCGTATGGACGCAAGTCCGTGAGGGTTCAACTCCCTCCTCGCCCACTTAAAATTAATAATTCAAAACATGATAGAGAGAAAACAAAGAACAAGAAAAACAACGGTTCATAAGACCGGAGCGGTTTTACCCATTCATCCTAGAGGGATTACGGGAAAAGCCAAATCAGAAGAAGATACCGTTCGCTTCGTTGCCCTTGGGGGATTCGAAGAAATAGGGCGTAATATGATGTTCTTCGAATATAAAGATGAAATCGTCATTATCGACGCCGGTTTGCAGTTTCCAGAAGAAGAAACCCCGGGGATTGATTTTATTATTCCCAATGTAAGCTATTTGGAAAAGAAAAAGAAGAACATTAAAGCTCTTATTATCACACACGGTCACTATGACCATATCGGGGCCATCCCTTACATCTTGGAAAAAATAGGCAACCCCCCAATTTACACCACCCAGCTTACCAAGGAGATAGTAGTGAGAAGGCAAGAAGACTTTCCTAATTCTCCAAAGCCGATTTTTGAAATTGTAAATGGAGGGGAAACAAGAAAGCTTTCGGAAAATTTCACGGCAGAATTTATCCCGGTAGTCCATAATATCCCGGAAGGGGTAGGAATAATTTTGGACACTCCAGCAGGAAAAATAGTTCATCCCGGAGAATTCAAATTCGACTACGATCATGACGGCAATCCCAAGGGATTGGATGTTTGGGAAAAAGTCGGCAAGCAGAAGATTCACACCTTATTGCTTGATTCCACCGGCGCCGAAGTCCCGGGCTATTCGGTTTCTGAAAGAATAGTGGAAAAGGAGCTTGCCAAGCTTTTTAAGGCAGCGGAAGGCAGGATTTTGGTTGCCACCTTTTCTTCATTGCTTGATCGGTTGGCTGAGATTATTAAAATAGCCGAGCGATTAGACAAAAAAATCGCCATCAGCGGATTTTCCATGAAAACGAACATTCAGATCGCCCAGAACCTGCATTACATCAAAGTCAAAAAGGGGACGATTGTTCCTCTTGAAGACATAGGCAAATACAAAGATGATAAATTAATGATTCTTTGCACTGGCGCCCAAGGGGAAGAGAATGCCAGCTTAATGAGGATTGCCAACGGCGAGCACCGCCAAATAAGGTTGAAGACAACTGATACGGTTGTCCTTTCCTCGTCTATTGTCCCCGGCAACGAAAGAAGCGTCCAGGTTCTTAAAGACAATATTGCCAGGCAGGGGCCGACGATTTACCACTACAAAATGCTTGATATACATTCTTCGGGCCATGCCCCACAGGAAGAATTGAAAACTGTTATAAAAATGGTAAAGCCGAGATTCTTTTTGCCAATCCATGGATATTACTTTATGAGGTTAAGAAACGCCAAATTAGCCCAGGAAGCTATTGGCCTCAAGCCTGAAGAGACGATTATCGCTGATAACGGGTTGGTTGTTGATTTCAAAAAGGATTCAGTCAGGGTTACCGACGAACAGGTGCCAGCTCATTACATCATGGTTGACGGCTTGGGAGTCGGCGATGTGGGAGAGGTGGTTTTGAGGGATAGGATCACTCTGGCTCAGGAAGGAATGGTTGTTATTATTGCCACCCTAGACAGGCGTACAGGAAGGTTTTTGAAGAATCCGGACATTATTTCCCGCGGATTCATTTATCTCCGGGAAAACAAGGAATTGGTTGATGAGCTGAGAAAAAAAATTAGGGGCATAATAGGAAGAATTCCTCGCTATCAGCAGCTTGAGGCTGATTATCTCAAGGGTTTGATAAGGGACCAGCTTGGCCAGTTTCTTTACAACAAAACCAGGCGCAGGCCGATGGTTTTGCCGGTAATCATTGAGGTGTAAGAATGAAATCCCTGTATTAATACAGGGATTTTTTATATAATTGAAATATGAATAAACCAGTTTTAGTGTCAGGCATCCAGCCGACCGGAAAACTTCATATTGGAAATTATTTGGGAGCGCTCAAAAATTTCGTAGATCTTCAAAATTCCGGCAAATACGAATGTTATTTTTTCATCGCTGATTTGCATTCCTTGACTGAGGATTTTGAAACAAAAGAAAAGCCCGGGCAGATTTTGAATCTTTTGGCCGATTATTTGGCTGCGGGTATTGATCCCAAGAAATCAACGATTTTTCTTCAATCCCGGGTGCCGGCCCACAGCGAATTGGCTTGGATTTTGAATACTATCACCCCTTTCGGGGAGTTGGGTCGAATGACTCAGTTCAAAGATAAGGCAATTGCCCAAAAGCAGAATATTAACGTCGGGCTTTTCAGCTACCCAGTTTTGATGGCTGCTGATATTTTAATTTACGATGCGTTAGTTGTCCCGGTAGGCGATGATCAGCTTCAGCATTTGGAAATAACCAGGACTTTGGCGAGGAGATTCAATAGTAAGTTCGGCAAGGTTTTCATAGAACCAAAGCCTATTTTGACAAAAGTTCCGCGCTTGATGAGCTTGGACGATCCGAAGAAAAAAATGTCTAAGTCTCGTCCCGGGGGCTGTCTTTTCCTTGATGATAATGAGAAGGATATGGGGCGAAAAATAAAGAAAGCAGTTACTGATTCGGAAGGCGAAATAAAGTTTGACTTCAAAAAGAAGCCGGCAGTTTCCAATTTAATGGGGATTTATTCCGAATTGTCAGGTGATTCCATTGAAAAAATAGAAAAAGATTTCAAGGGGAAAAATTACGGCGAATTTAAAAACCAGCTTGCAGAATTAACCTCTTCTTATTTTGAAAATTTCAGGAAAGAAAAAAAGTCTTTGTTAGGCAAAGAAAAAGAGCTTAAGCTTATTTTGGAAAAAGGTTCTGAAAAAGCCCGCAAGGTGGCGGACTTCAAGATTGAAGAAGTAAAAAAGAAGATAGGTCTTAACTTCTAACCGGGTAAGCAGGGGAATTTTTTTCCTGGAACGACCCTATATTTTCTATATCCGAATCAAGAATGCGGGTTAGCGCTTCCTGGCTGTTAAAAGCATTATGGGGCGTGATGATGACGTTTGGCATGTCTATTAGAACGTGGTTTTGAAGGATTGTTTTCAAATTATGCTCTTCGGGATGGCCGTAAAGAAGTAATTCTTTTTCATCACTAATAGCTCCTTCTTCTTCCAAAACATCCAGGCCGGCTCCTGAGATAATCTTTTCATTAAGGGCCTTGATCAGGGCGTCTGTTTCGACGATTCCTCCGCGGGCCGTGTTTATCAAGACAGCGCCTTTTTTAATCTTGGATATGTTATTTTTATTGATAAGATGGTGGGTTTCTTTATTATATGGGACATGAACCGAAATTATATCTGATATTGAAAGCAGTTCTTCGAACGCAACATATTTGAAACCATATTCTTTTGCGAGATTTTCATCCGGCATTGCGTCAAAAGCAATTATGTCCATATCAAACCCCTTTGCTATTTTTATCATGCGCCTGCCTATTCTCCCGGTTCCAAGTATGCCTATTGTCTTTCCTTTAAGGTCAAAACCTCTCAATCCATCAAGGGAAAAACTCCCAGTTTCCCTTATCTGGTCGTAGGACTCGTAAATTTTGCGGGAAACGTCGAGAAGAAGGGCAAAAGCGAACTCGGCAACAGTATTATCTCCGTATCCAGGGACATACCCAACGGCAATGTTTTTTTGCCTTGCTGTTCCCAAGTCGATATGGTCAAAGCCGGTTGAGCGAGTTGTGATTAGTTTCAAATTAGGGAAATAATCCATAGTTTCTTTGTCTATTGAACATCCGACAAAAACAGAGATTGCTTCAAATCCGTTTTCTTCGGGCAAGTTGTCCTTATTCAATTTTTCCTTACTGAAAAACAGCTCGTTTCCGCCGAGGGATTTTTTGATATAGTCGATTTCCCAATCTTCTATCTCGAAAAAGGCTATTTTCACTTTATTCCTTTGTTTTGATTATTTTGTCGATAAGCCCGTATTCCTTGGCTTCTTTGGAATTGAGCCAGAAGTCGCGATCAGTGTCTTTTTCTATCTTTGAAAGAGGTTGTTTGGTGTGTTTGGCCAAAACCTGGTTAAGGGCGTCTTTCACCTTGATAATATGCTTGGCGGCAATTTCAACCTCAACTGCCTGGCCTTCGCCTCCTCCCATGACTTGGTGGAGAAGTATTTCAGAATTTGGTAAAGCAAAGCGCTTCCCTTTTTCTCCTGCGGCCAAGAGGACTGCGCCCATAGAGGCGGCTATTCCGACGCAAATAGTCGAAACGTCCGGCTTGATATATTGCATTGTGTCGTAGATTGCCAATCCGGCCGTTACCGATCCGCCCGGGGTGTTCAAATAAATTTTAATATCCTTTTTAGAATCTTCGTGTTCAAGAAAGAGAAGCTGAGCAATAATTGAATTAGCTACCTGGTCGTTGATCGGACCGCCCATAAAGATGATCCTTTCCTTAAGAAGGCGGGAATAGATGTCGTAAGCGCGCTCGCCCCCGTGTTGTGATTTTTCAATGACTGTTGGAATTAAATTCATAAGCTAATTATCTTAAAAATTTGACTATAAGTAAAGCAACGATATTAATGACTTTGATAAGGGGATTAATGGCAGGGCCGGCGGTGTCCTTGTACGGGTCGCCAACCGTGTCTCCAGTTACGGCTGCCTTGTGGGCTTCAGAGCCTTTTCCTCCAAATTCCCCGTCTTCAACAAGTTTTTTGGCGTTATCCCAGGCAGCGCCTCCGGATGTCATGGAGATTGCCAAGAAGAGGCCGGAAATTACAGAGCCGATAAGGAATCCGCCCAGGGCTTTTGCGCCAAGAAGGAATCCGACGGCAAGAACAGAAATAATCGGTATTAAGGCGGGTAATATCATTTCTTTCAGCGCGGCTTTTGTGACTATGTCTACTGCCGCCCTGTAATCCGGCTTTGCCTTCTTTTCCATAATTCCCGGTATTTCCCTGAATTGTCTTCTGACTTCTTCCACAACAGCCCCGGCGCTTTTTCCTACTGCCCTCATTGCGATTGAAGAGAAGATAAACGGGACTGCAGCTCCAAGGAAGAGCCCGATGAGGACGTAAGGTTCATTCAATTCAAAACGAATGTCGCTTATAACCCCCTTTAATTCTTCAGTAAAGCCGGCAAAAAGCACTAGTGTTGCAAGTCCGGCAGAAGCAATGGCATATCCCTTGGTTACTGCCTTTGTTGTATTGCCGACTGCATCCAGGCTGTCGGTAATTTTACGGACTTCTTCCGGTTGTTCGGTCATTTCCGCAATTCCTCCCGCGTTGTCCGTTATTGGGCCGAAAGAATCAATGGCAATAATTATTCCAGCCGCTGAAAGCATGGCCATTGCCGCTACCGCTATCCCGTAGAGGCCGGCGAAGTAAAAGCTGGCCAAGACCCCAGCGCTGATAACTATAACCGGCAGAAGGGTGGATTCCATTCCCATTGCCAGCCCCATGATTATATTCGTTCCGTGCCCTGAAGAAGAAGCTTTGGCAATGGATTTAACCGGTCTGTATTTTTTTGCGGTGTAGTAGTCGGTGATGATTACCATTAAGGCCATGACTGCCAATCCGATTATAGAGCAGAAATAAATAGGCATGGTTTTTTCGGGAAAATAGAATTTTGCAAGGGGATAGACGAGAATGGCCGAAAGAATGATAGAAGCAAAGAGCCCCTTGTACAAAGCGTTCATTATTCCCTGTTTTTTGCCGAGCTTCACAAATAACCCTCCAATTATTGAAGCGATGATAGCGACGCCTCCAATGGCCAAAGGAAAGTAAACGCCGGCAATGCCAATCAGTAAGGAGCCGAGAAGCATGGCTGCCGAAAGGGTGACAGCATAGGTTTCAAAAAGGTCAGCTGCCATCCCTGCGCAGTCACCAACATTATCGCCGACATTATCAGCAATAACCGCCGGATTTCTTGGATCGTCCTCGGGGATTCCAGCTTCAACCTTTCCTACTAAATCAGCTCCAACATCAGCAGCTTTGGTGTATATTCCTCCGCCCAATCTGGCAAAAATTGATATCAAGCTGGCGCCAAAGCTCAAACTGATTAATGCCTTGACATCGTTGCTGGCAAAATAAAATACGCTTACAGCCAAAAGGGCTAGCGCAACCACTAAAAATCCGGTAACAGAACCGGCTCTGAAAGCCAAAGAAAGAGCGGATGAAAGCCCTTTTTTAGCGGCCTGGGTTGTTTTTGCGTTGGACCGGACGGCAATATTCATCCCGATATAGCCAGCAAGGGCAGAAGCGACGGCTCCAACCAAAAATCCTATAACAGTAATCCAGTCGAATACGAAATAAAGAATGGCAGCCAAGATTATTGCTACTAAAGCTACTGTTTTGTATTGTCGGTTTAAATAAGCCTTGGAGCCGGTATATATCGCCGAAGAGATTTCTTTCATTTTACTTTCTCCTTCAGGCTGTTTTTTCAGCCAAAAAATTATAAAAGCGCTGTACAGCAAAGCTGCAATCGCAGGTAAGATTGTTAAATAATAAATACTATTCATTTTTATTTTCTTCTTTAATTTCTTCCGGCTTTTCTACCAGGGCTTCTTCCGGTTCGGCTGCCGGAGAATCTTCCGCATTTTTATCAGGGTCGAATTGGACGACGTCAGGCTGTGTTTCGGAGCGGACGTCTATTTTCCATCCGGTAAGCTTAGCAGCCAGCCTTACATTCTGGCCTCCTTTCCCTATAGCCAAGCTTAATTGGTCTTCAGGAAAGAATACTTTTGCTTCTCTGCGGTCTAAGATTTCAACTCTGGTTGGCTTGGCAGGGGAAAGGGCGGCGCCAATGTATTTTTCAGAATCTTCAGACCATTCAATAATATCTATTTTTTCCCGGCCTAATTCGTTGGTGACGGTCATTACCCTAGTTCCTCGTTGTCCGACTAATGAGCCAACCGGGTCTATCCCTTCGGCTTCGGAATAAACTGATATTTTTGTGCGGTTTCCAGCTTCCCTGGCAATACCCTTGATTTCAACCAAGCCTTCATGGATTTCTGGAACTTCTATTTCAAAAAGCTTGGAAACGAATTTTGGATGGGACCTCGACAAGATGATGCCTGGGGTTTTTGTTTCTTCCTGGACGGCAAGAAGGTAAAAGCGGAGGCGTTCTCCGATGCGGTAATGTTCGCCTGGTATGGTTTCGTTGTAGAACATTATTCCGGTAGCCCTTCCCAAGTCTATATACACTGTGCCTCTTTCTATTCGCTGGACGATTCCGCTGACAATTTCGCCTTCTTTTCCGCGGAATTCCTTTTTAATTGATTCGCGTTCAACTTCCCTTATTCTTTGAAGAATGACTTGTTTTGCTGCTTGGCTGGCGATTCTTCCAAAGTCACTTTTTTCTTCAAGGGGAAATTCCAATTCGTCGCCGATTTCGGCGTCTGATTTAATCTTTTTAGCTTCTTTTATGAAAATATGCCTGTCGGGATTATAGATTGGAATTGATTTTTCTTCCGTTTCTTCGGCCGGCTTGCCGGCTTCAGGCTTAGCCTCGGAATGAC
>Ga0180007_10007388_pt1 | contig 10406 bp, 14 predicted proteins | sample MM_PC_MetaG_FD_121122 | JGI IMG/M metagenome (GOLD analysis project Ga0180007, IMG submission 121122) | Groundwater microbial communities from the Aspo Hard Rock Laboratory (HRL) deep subsurface site, Sweden - MM_PC_MetaG | ecosystem: Environmental > Aquatic > Deep subsurface > Groundwater...
AAGGGGCAATAATTTTATAGAACGGTCTATTACTGGCATCTTGTCATTCCTGAAGGAGTCTATCTTTGCCGATGAATATGCGGCAAAAAAGGGATTCTTGCAATCTTTGGATCCTCGGATAAAAGCAATAACATTCATCCTGTTTATTCTATCAATACTTCTCACCAAGAGCATCACTGTTTGTCTTTTTTTATATGCCGTATCTTTGTTGCTTGCCTTTTTTTCTAAGGTTCATCTAAGTTTCTTCTTGAAGAGAACCTGGATATTTATCCCGCTATTCTCCCTTTTTATCGCCATCCCTGCCATATTTATTACACCTGGAGAAGTTCTGTTTAGTATAAAAGGGCTTGTAGTTACTCGCCAAGGGCTGTTTGGGGCGGCTTTATTTGTCAGTCGCGTCATAGCCTCTGTATCGTATGCCATTCTTCTTAGCCTCACGACAAAACATTTTGCGTTGCTAAGGGTCTTACGAATTTTTGGGATTCCACAGGTTTTTGTGATGATACTGGGCATGTCTTACCGCTATATCTATCTTTTTTTGGAGGTAGTTGAGAATACATACCTTGCCATAAAAAGCCGTGTGGGAACGAAGCTGCATTATAAAAAGGGACAACATATCATAGCAGGGAATATATCCTCTCTCTGGCAAAGGTCATATTATATGAATGAAGCGGTTTATAATGCTATGCTTTCAAGGGGCTATACCGGTGAGCCAATTATATTGAATGATTTCAAGACTAAATTAAGGGATTGGGTGTGGCTATTCCTGGTAGCCATATTTTTGGTAACCCTACTCGTAACCGTTTAGCATTGAAAAATCATATTTTCTGCTTGATATTTCAATGATGCTATGGTATTATTTATCATCAGTTATTGGCTGACTGGTAACCGTTCAGGTAATGCAAGAAAAGGAGATGTGGAGATTATGAAAGGGGATAGGGGGATAATACAATAATATCTTCTGTCTCCATATCCCCTATATCTCCTTCCCCTTTCTTACACTCTTTGATAGATAGGCTGAACGCTTACTTTTCCAATCACTGTTTATTCTCCAGCAAATCCAAAGCATCCTTAAACTATTAGAATTTATTGAGACTGGAATCAAAATAAAAGACTTAGAAAATTGGGCTATAAAACACCATCTCAATACCTAAAAGAAACAAAAGGAATATCTATAAACTAAAAAATGCAAGTAGCAGTTTATTATAAGAATAAGGATGTTCGGATAGAAGATAGGCCAAAGCCTGTGATTGGAAGTCAAGAGATTTTGCTGAAGGTTAAGGCTTGTGGGATATGTGGCACAGATACAATGGAGTGGTATAGAATAAAGAGGGCACCCCTTATCCTTGGGCATGAGGCCACAGGTGAGATTGTAGAGATAGGCGAGGAAGTGGATGGGTATAAGATAGGCGACAGGGTCTTTGTCAGCCACCATGTTCCTTGCAATACCTGTAGTTATTGCCTGAGGGGGTATCACACGGCTTGCGAGACACTCCACAAAACAAACTATGACCCAGGAGGCTTTTCTGAATATATCAGGGTGCCTGAACTGAATGTGAGGTTTGGGGTATATCGGTTAGATGGAATATCCTTTGTAGATGGAACCTTGATTGAGCCTTTAGCTTGTGTTGTCCGAGGGCAAAGGATAGCCAAAATAGAGCCAGGACAGAAGATATTAGTGATAGGTGCAGGTGTATCTGGAATCCTTCATATTGCCTTGGCTAAGGCAAAGGGTGCAGAGAGTATAATAGCTACAGATATAAATAAGTATCGCCTGATGAAGGCAGAAGAGGCAGGTGCTGATATAGCGGTAAGACCAGAAGACTTGGGTGAGATACGGGCTGACAGGGTGATTGTAGCCACATCTGCTATTTCTGCGGCAAATCTTTCTTTTTCCTGCGTGGATAAAGGAGGCACTATCCTCTTCTTTGCTGTTCCAGACCCAAGCCATACCCTGTCTATCCCTATCACCAAATTTTGGAGAGATGAGATAACAGTCTGCACCTCCTATGGAGCCTCCCCGGGGGATTTGGCTGAGGCAGTTGAACTGATAAAGAAAGATGCAATCTTAGCCGACTCAATCATTACCCATAGACTGAGCTTTGATGATATTCAAGAGGGGTTCAGGCTGGTAGCAGAGCAAGGAGAATCAGAAAAGGTGGTGGTCGTTTTATAAAATGGAGTATTCTTAAATGAAAAAATTTGAAAAAATTGTTCTTATTGGATGTCCTTGGTTATTTGGAGTAGTTTTAGCTACTTGTGGCATCTATGTTGGTTTCAAAAATCCAGAAAGACTTCATGGAATTTTAATGATATGTTCTGGTTTAATTTGTATGTCAATATATTGTTTGTGTAGTCTTGTATCTAAATTAATTGCCAAAAATAAAGAATAAACTAAATGAAGAAAGAAAGCCTATATCTTGACACCTCAGTTCCCAGTGCGTATTATGATGAGAGAGCTAAAGAACGGATGGAGGCAACTATCAAATTCTGGAAAGAGATCTTACCAGATTATAAGGTCTATGTCTCAGAAATCACGGTAGAGGAATTGGATGACACCAAAGATGAAAGTTTGAGAAGAAAATTTAGAGAACTCATTAAGGACTTTAAGGTATTAAAGATCAAAAAGTCCATTAGAGACTTGGCAATAGCCTATATAAAGGAAGGAATATTCCCAGAGAAATATGTTGATGATGCTATACATGTAGCTATGGCATCTTTCTATGAAATATCTTATCTGGTCTCCTGGAATTATGAACATCTGGTTAAGGTAAAGACAAGAAAGACTGTGAACTCAGTTAATATACTGGATGGATTCAAGGAGATTGAAATTGCGTCTCCATTAGAGTTATAAGGAAAAGGTCATGGAAAATATAGAATATTTTGACTATCAGAGGGTCGCTCGTGAGATGCATGTTCCTGAGATTACCTTAAAAAAGATTGAAAGAGAGGTAAAAGAAGAATTTTCCAAAGACAAAATGATGTATGAACTCCATGTTTTAAGGGCAATTAGGAGTAAATATTGGCAAAAAGATGTCAGGCAAGAGAGGAAATAGACCTACAATGGCAGATAATAGAGTGTTTGAAATTAGCGTCCAAAGGCTTCGCCCTTTCAAGTACTCGAACCGTTAGCTGAAATCTCTTTTTAAATAATAAATGGAGGTGGTAAAATGGCACTTGCTAAAAAAGAAGCGATTCATCTTATTGAAAAACTACCGGATGATTATTCTATGGATGAAATTATGGCTGAATTATATTTTAAGGAACAGGTGGAGCAAGGATTACGAGATATAGAAGAAGGGCGAGTATATTCCCATGAGCAAATTAAAAATATGGTGTTGCAATGGCGAAAATCATCTGGTCGGATTTAGCAAAAGAACATTTGAGAGAAATTGACTCTTATATTTCAAAGGGTGATCCTTTCTACTCGGTTGTTTTTATTGATAAATTGATTGCTTCTGTGGAGAGGATTAGATTGTTTCCAAAATGTGGAAGAGTCGTTCCAGAATTTGGAAGAGATGACTTAAGAGAAATTTTCTTCCATAAATACAGAATTGTGTACTCAATTAAAGATGATATGATAAGAATATTAAGTATTGTTCATGGAGCAATGGACATCATGAAAAAACGAGAACGAGAACCATGGGACTTCACATAGCATTGTGTATTTGCAAAAGCTGGAGATGAGAAGATATTAATTATAATATTGGATTCGCTAACTTTAATTCTATGGACTATGGACTATTAACCATGGACTAAACAGTGGTGATGATACTATGATAGCAATAATAGGTTGCGGAAATATGGGGGAGGCGATTGTCAGGGGTTTGTTAAAAAAAGGGTTATATTCTCCATCCGAGATTATCGCCACAGATGTTAGACCAGAAAGGCTCAGGGAGATAGGACAGATAGAAACGACAAATAACAACCAGGAGGCAGCAGACAAAGCAGATATACTCATATTAGCTATAAAGCCCCAGGTAATAGAGGAAGTCTTAAAAGAGCTTAAGCCAAAGATACAAGAAAGGCATCTAATCATCTCTATTGCGGCTGGAGTAAGGTTAAAAAGGATAGAAACCATACTCCCAAAAGCAAGGGTGATAAGGGTTATGCCGAATACACCAGGCCTCATAGGTTGTGGCATTTCAAGCCTTTCCTGCGGAAGCCAGACCATAAAACAGGATGAAGAAACAGCCTCTCGGATATTTTCTGCATTAGGTGATGTAGTTAAGGTAGAGGAGAAGCTGATGGATGCTGTCTGTGCTTTGTCTGGCTCAGGTCCAGCTTATATCTTTTTGATAATAGAGTCCCTTATTGCCGCAGGGGTAAAGATGGGCCTATCCTGTGATTTAGCGAAGAAGCTTGTTCTTGCCACAGTAGAAGGCTCAGCTAAATTAGTCAAGGAGACAGGAAGGCATCCAGCAGAGCTAAGGGATCAGGTTACCTCCCCTGGAGGGACAACTGCTTCTGCTTTACATATAATGGAGACCGGAGGATTGCGTGGCATAATTCAGAAGGCGGTTTTAGCCGCAGAAAAAAGGGCAGGTGAGCTTGGATAAAAAGGCAAAACATTGGGGAATTAGCCAAAAAATTAGACACTGATGAACTGTAAATGGACACCAATTATAAATGAAGAAATATTTAGACACTGATTTACACAGATGAACACATAATTTTTAATTCTTATCAGTGAAAATCAGTATTAATCAGTGTCAAAAAAATTAAATTTTATCAGTGTAATCTGTGTCAAAAAACTTTAGTCCTCCCCAAAATTATGAGCAATTACGATGAAGATTAAGATAAAGGTTAAACCTGGGGCAAAGAAGGATGAAATAGAAGAGGGTGAGGTTTTTATCGTGAAGACAAAGGAGAAGCCAATAGAAGGAAGGGCAAATAAGGGTGTAATAAAGCTATTGGCAAAGCATTTTAAGGTGCCACAGGACAAAATCTGCATCTTATCTGGAGCAAAGCAAAAGGATAAGCTCATTGAGGTGGTAAAATGAAGAAGACTTTTTTCATCTTTCTTTTTTTGATGTCAACTATATGTGCAGAGGTAAAAGAGACTGACCTTCTCTTCCAGGAGGCTCTATTCTATTATCAAAGCCAACAATTAGACAAGGCATTGGAAACCTTCTCTAAACTCTTAGAGAAAGACCCAAGCTATCCGAAGGCACAAGAACTTTTTGTAGAGACATTAAAAAAGAAGGCGGGTAAAGACAGAATACAGAATACAGAATACAGGATACAGAATACAGAGGAGAAAGGAGAGAAGATAGAAGAGATTAAAATAGTGCCAGGATTAGAGGAGCCAGAAAAGGCAACCTGCACAGAGGAAATTGTTATTCCAGAGCCTGAAAAAAAGGAGGAGGAAAAGCCAAAGCCTACGCTTCCAAAAAGGGGTCAGGATTATCTCTTTGCTCACACACTTATCAAAAAAGGCTTCTATCAACCTGCCTTGAATGAACTTGTCCAAGTTCTGACAGAGGAACCTGAGACAAAAATAAAGGATAAGATACTCTTCACTATGGCACAGATTCTCTTTAAGATGGAAAAGTATACAGATGCAGTATCAACACTAAAAACCCTTCTTGCTGAAACACCAAAGAGCAGCTTAATATACGAGGCAAACCTCATCATTGCAGACAGCCTTTTTTCACAAAACAATTTTTTGGATGCAAGGCTTCAGTATCTCAAGGTGTTCCATAACTTGAGCAATGAAGAGATTTTAGATGACTTATATCCAGAGCTACCTCCTATCAGTCGGAAAAAAGAGGAGCTTCTGGCTGAGGCTCAGCTTGGCATTGGAAATACTTATAAGAGATTGGAGGAATACCAGAAAGCCATTGCTGAATATCAGAAGGTCCTGGACCTATATCCAAAGACAGCTTCAGCAGATGATGCCTGTTTTTACCTGGCAGATATCTATGACCGGCAGCCTCAAATCAGGGATTTTGAAAAAGCAGTAAAGATTTATAAGCTCTTGATGGAGAGGTATCCTGACTCTATCTGGTTTGATAGAGCCAAGGAGAGAAAGAAGTATTTGGAGGAGAATTATTTATGAAGGTATTGAACTATAAAATTTTACTCAAGAAAGAACCTGAGGGTGGTTATACAGTAATCGTTCCTACTCTTGCTGGTTGTGTTACATATGGCGAGACAATAGAGGAAGCAATAAAAATGGCAAAAGAGGCTATTGAGCTATACATAGAAAGCTTAAAGGCACAGGGCGAGGAGATACCAACAGAGGAAGAGACATTAGAATATACGTTGATGGTGAGGGCTTATGCCTAAGTTACCGTCTTTTACCCCTCAGCAGGTTATTAAAATTCTTGAAAAACATGGGTTTGTGTTTGATAGAAGTAAAGGAAGCCACCACATATATTACTGCTATGAGACGAAAAGAAGGGTTGTGGTTCCGCTTCATAAAAAGGATTTACCCAAAGGAACATTATTTGAGATTCTAAAGCAAGCAGGTATAAACAAGGAGGAAATATGGGAGTAAAATCAGATGGATGGATAAAGAAAATGGCAAAGGAACAGGGAATGATTGAGCCATTTGCTGACGCTCAGGTCAGGAAAGGCACAATATCTTATGGGGTCTCATCTTATGGCTATGACATAAGGATTGCAGACGAGTTTAAGATATTCACCAACATAAACACGACCATTATTGACCCAAAGGCTTTTGACCCAAGATCCTTTGTGGATTTTAAGGGTGATGTTTGTGTCATCCCTCCAAACTCCTTTGCTTTAGGAAGGTCTGTGGAGTATTTCAGAATTCCAAGGAGCGTAATCACTGTCTGTCTTGGAAAGTCAACCTATGCCAGATGTGGAATCATCACCAATGTGACACCGTTTGAGCCAGAGTGGGAGGGTTTTGTCACCCTTGAAATATCAAACACAACCCCTATTCCAGCAAGGATATATGCCAATGAGGGAATTGCTCAGGTTCTATTCTTTGAGGCAGATGAAGGCTGCGAGGTATCTTATGCTGACAAGAAAGGCAAGTATCAGGCACAAAAGGAGATAGTCTTGCCCTGGGTGGAAAGATGAAATATAGTAACACTTTAGCCAACTTCTAAAGGATTGGTAATCAGTGATAGGTAATCAGTAATCGGTAAGAAAAAACAATTACCTGATTACCTGATAATCGATAACCTGATTACCTTACACTTTACTTGGATAAATAGTTACGAAATAATTATAGACAAAACAGAGGCTTTATTGCTATAATTTCGTCCTAATGAAGAGAAAACCAAGAAAGAAGCAAAGAAGAGATGCGGTTCAGTCGCCAGTTAAGGTTTGCAGACTGTGTAGCCAGAAGACAGAAAGTCTTTCCTACAGAGACTATGATATGCTCAGGAGATTTATCTCTGAGAGGGGAAAACTATTGGCAAGAAGAATCACCAAAAACTGTGCGAAACACCAAAGAATGGTGGCAAGTGCAGTAAAACAGGCGAGGCACCTTGCTCTTCTTTCTTTTACATCAAGATGAAGGTAATTATGACAGAAGAACTGCCTGGTCAAAAAAAACCAGGAGAGATAGCGGATGTTGCTGGAGGATTTGCCAGGAATTTTCTCTTTCCAAGGGGTTTGGCTATTATGGCTAATAGCCAGAATATGAAACAGGCTGAGAGAATAAAGAGAGAAGCAGAAAAGAAAGAAGAGGCAAAGAAGAAAGCCGGAGAGCAATTGGCAGAGATGCTTTCAAATCTTACCATTACTATAGAAAAGAAGGTTGGAGAGGAGAACAGAATATTTGGGAATGTAACCTCCAATGAGATAAAAGAGTACCTGGCTAAACAAAATATAGAGATAGACAAAAGGGAGATTGAGCTTCCAGAACACGGTATAAAAAGCTTGGGTGAACACTTCGCAAAGGTCAACTTAGGGCAAGGACTAACCGCCAACCTTAAAATCTTAGTCATAAAAGAAGAATGAGAATTCAGAATTCAGAATTCAGGAGTCAGGAGTCAGAAATTCTGTATTCTGTATTCTGTATTCTGTATTCTGTCCAATGATAGACACAACCTTCCTTCCAACAGAAAGGATTCCTCCTCAAGCCATAGAAGCAGAAGGCTCTGTGCTTGGAGCTATGCTGATGAGCAAGGAGGTTATCTCCGATGTTGTTGAGGTTGTAAAGGCTGAGGATTTTTACAGAGAGAGCCACAAAAAGATATTTCAGGCAATTATTTCTCTGTGGCAGAGGAATGAGCCTGTTGACCTCATCACCCTTTCTGATGAGCTGAACAAAATAGGCCAATTGTCTTCTGTAGGGGGAGCAACCTACCTCACTTCCATCCTTTCTTCTGTTCCCACACCAACAAATGCGGTTTATTATGGCAAGATTATTGCTGAAAAAGCTGCTCTAAGGTCTCTGGTCAATGTCTCCTCCAGAATCCTTGATATGGGTTATCAACAACAGGGAACTGCTTCTGATATTCTTGACAGGGCAGAGCAGATGATCTTCGACATCGTCTCGCGCAAGATAAAGGGAGGGTTCACCCATATCAAGGAGTATCTGAAACCAGCAGATATTGAAACCTTATGCACCCATAAACCCCACATTACAGGCGTTCCCACTGGATTCTCTGATTTAGACGAAAAAACCTCTGGATTCCAACCCTCTGACCTTATCATCATTGCTGGCAGACCATCTATGGGAAAGACAGCTTTTGCTCTATCTATAGCTCAAAATGCCGCTGTAAAAGAGAAGGTCTGTGTAGGTATGTTCTCTTTAGAAATGAGCCAATCCCAGCTTGTTTTGCGTCTGCTCTGTTCCGAAGCAAGGGTGGATGCTCATCGCTTGAGAACAGGCAGGCTTGCAAAACCCGATCTTCCAAAGATATCCTTAGCTGCAGGTGCTTTAGGGGATTCAGAGATATACTTAGATGACACAGCCTCAATGAATGCCATTGAAATGAAGGCAAAGGCAAGGAGGCTGAAGGCACAATATAACATCGGGCTTCTTATCATAGATTACCTTCAACTTATGGAAGGCACAGGAAGGTTTAGCGAAAACAGACAGCAGGAGATATCAGAAATATCAAGGTTTCTGAAAGGTTTAGCCAAAGAGCTGAATATTCCGGTAGTAGCCCTCTCCCAGTTATCACGGGCAACAGAGATCCAGAGACGAAAACCCCAACTCTCAGACCTCAGGGAATCAGGTGCAATTGAGCAGGATGCAGACCTTGTTCTCTTTGTCTATAGAGAGGAGTATTACAAGCCAACAGAGGATAACGAGGGGATGGCCGAGATAATTATTGGAAAGCAAAGGAATGGTCCAACAGGCTCTATTCACCTTGCCTTTCTTAAATCTTATGCCAAGTTTGAGAGCCTTGCCAAAGCAAGGGAGGAGTAACCAGTGAAGAGGTAATCAGTGATCGGTAATCAGGTAAGAAAAACAATTACCGATAACCGATTACCCGATAACCTGATTACCATTTTCCTTGCACTTCATTTAGGTAAAACAATTACAAAGGAGATTTCTATGTTATCAAGTTTCTTTTCTGAGGTTGGTAGAGTTACCATTTTAGCCTCTCAGGTAATCGGGCTTTTATTCAAGTCTATAATTCACGGTGAATTTTTTAGACGGGAGAGCCATCCAGTCCGCATCTTACCTACCCCTTTGACCAAAAGAATCCTCCTTCAGCTTGTTGAGGTAGGAGTGAACACCATTCCCCTCCTCCTTATTATGTCAGGCTTCTTTGGCATGGTGCTTGCCTATCTTACTTATGGACAGTTCAAAAGGGTTGAGATGGAGATGTATACAGGCTCACTTGTCGGAGCCTCAATGGTCACAGAGCTTGGACCTATAATTGTGGCTATCCTTGTAGCAGGAAGAATTGGCAGTCAAACAGCGGCTACTATCAGCACAATGAAGACCACAGAGCAGATTGATGCCCTAAAGGCTATGGCTGTCAATCCCGTTGAATATCTAATCCTTCCAAGGCTTATTGCCACTGTAATGATGATGCCCATACTCACTGTTTTTGCTGATGTGGTTGGAATAATTGGGGGTGGGGTTGTGGCTGTTGGGGTCTTCTCCCTCTCATCTTCCCTCTATATCACAAGGATGATAGACTTCTTAAAGGTCTCTGACATTACCTCTGGCTTAATAAAATCCTTAGTCTTTGGAATGGTCATCATTATTATGAGTAGCTACAAAGGATTTCGGGCAGAAGAGGGTGCTGCTGGTGTAGGTATGGCGGTAACTGGAGCTGTTGTCCTATCTATAGCCTCAGTGCTTGTCTCGGACTACTTTTTGACGGTGATATTATTTTAGTAACTACTCATAATTTTGGGGAGGACTAATATTTTTTGACACAGATTTACACTGATTTTCACTGATAAGAATTAAAAATTATCAGTGTTCATCTGTGTCCATCAGTGTCTAAAATATTTCT
>Ga0180007_10007389_pt1 | contig 10398 bp, 10 predicted proteins | sample MM_PC_MetaG_FD_121122 | JGI IMG/M metagenome (GOLD analysis project Ga0180007, IMG submission 121122) | Groundwater microbial communities from the Aspo Hard Rock Laboratory (HRL) deep subsurface site, Sweden - MM_PC_MetaG | ecosystem: Environmental > Aquatic > Deep subsurface > Groundwater...
ACTGCAGGTGCTCGGCAACCGGGTTGCCCTGAAGTTTCAAGGGGGCCGCCCGGAGTGAATTGGCCAGATTGTGGTTCCGCTCGATTGTCGCCAGGTCGGTCAGACCGGGGAACAACGATTTCCGCCCACCGGTGAAACCGGCGAAGTAATGCGGCTCAACCGACCCGATCACATACACGAGGTCGTGTCCTGAAATCGCCCGGTTGAGATACACCGCTTCACCGAAACTGTCGGAACCAACAACCTCCATCGCAGCGACATCCCTGGCATCATGCCAGGTCACGCGATCTCGCACGCGAGCAAGCAGGTCGCCGAAAATGGTCGCCAGGTGGTTGTCGGTAGGGGCAGGATGGGTGCCGGTGGCCACGAGGAAATCCGCCCGATCGAGCACCGAGCGATCACAGGCATCAATACACGCCAGTACCTCGGCTGTGGGCGTATGGCGATAACCGTCGTTGACGACTATCAACGGTGCCGCACAGTCAATCAGGCGTTGACCGCCTCCGGCGGTGAACTCCCGAGTGAGCGTATCCCGTGTGACCGATTGATCTGAACTCGTCAAACCAAACCGGTCCATTCTGACCCATTCAGGGACATCAATCGTAATTCCAGCGTTGCCGTATGCCAGTCTGATCTCCATATCCGACAGCGTCCTCTGCCGCCGATATTACTCAAAGAAGAACGCTATCTCAATGGCAGCATTCTCATTGGAGTCAGAGGCATGTACCGAGTTTTTCTCTATGTTGAGGGCGATCTCCGAGCGGATGGTACCACAGGCGGCATTGGCCGGGTTGGTGGCGCCGATCAGCGTGCGAAGATCCTCGACAGCGTTTTCCTTTTCCAGAACCATGGGCACTACCCGTCCCGAGGTCATGAACGCAACGAGGTCGTTCAGGAAGGGTTTGCCCTCGTGAACGGCGTAGAACTTGCGCGCCTGCTCCTCGGTCAGCGTGAGCATTCTCATCTCAACCACCTTGAACCGGGCCTTCTCAAGCCGGTTGACAACATGGCCTATCAGGTTGCGGTCGGTCGCATCCGGCTTGACAATCAACAGTGTCCTGTTCATACGATCACTTTCACTTCTTGATCTTGGCGGCTTCTTCGAAACCGATTTCAAGAGCCTTCCTGTTTTTATCTTCCGTTCCCCGGGGGGCCCGTCCAAGCACGGCCTTGGTCAGCGCTTCACGCGTCACCACACCGGTCAGTTCGGCGATAGCGGCAAGCGCAATGACGTTTGCCACCATGATAATGCCGACCTTCTCGCGGGCCAGCTGGGTGAACGGGAGACCGAAGTAGTTGTCGGTCGGCACGTCGGTAACCAGCGTTGTGTCGATGATCAGGGTGCCGCCCTCCTTGAGGTTGGGATAGTACGAATCCAGCGACTCCTGGGTCATGGCCAGGAGGAGATCCAGGTTCATGGCCTTGGGGTAGTAGATTTCGTTTTCGGACACCACGACATCGGCCTTGGAGGCTCCGCCCCGGGCCTCGGGACCGTAGGACTGGCTCTGCACCACGTTTCGTTCGTCGGCACCGCCGATGGCCTCGCTCATGATCACGGCCGCCAGAATCATGCCCTGGCCGCCGGATCCGGAGAGACGCATTTCGTAACGATCCTTGGGGATCTCGACTTTATCGAGCAGTTTGGCTGCCATGATTACTTCTCTCCCATGTGAGCATCGACCACCTTCTGATATTCATCGCAGAACTCGGTCTTTTCGACATTGTGGATGACTCCGGTGACGATCTTGTCCTCGAGTTCTTCCTCGGTCATCTTGGAGGCTTTGCCGACCGGCACCGCCCGCTCCTTGAACGCGTCGAACATGGCCACCGCATCGCCCTTCCGATTGAGCCGTCCAAAGTACGTGTGACAGTTGGAGATGGCCTCGACCAGGGAGAAGCCACGATGGCTGATGGCCTGACCGATCAGCTTCTGGAGCTGGGGCTCGTGATAAACCGTGGACCGGGCTACGAAGGTCGCCCCCGCCGCCGCAGCCAGTGAACACGGATCGAAATGTTTCTCAACATTGCCGTACGGCGTGGTGGTGGAGAAGGTTCCCCCCGGGGTCGTGGGCGATCCCTGCCCGCCGGTCATACCGTAGATATGGTTATTGATCAGGATAGCCGTAATGTCGATATTGCGGCGGCAGGCATGGATAAAGTGATTGCCGCCGATAGCCAGCGCATCACCGTCACCCGTAATCACGATAACCTTCATATGCGGCTGGGCAAACTTCGCACCGGTCGCAAACGGCAGCGCCCGGCCGTGTGTGGTATGCAGCGAATTGAAGTCCAGATAGACCGGTAAACGACTGGAGCAGCCGATTCCGGAAACCAGCACGACTTCATCCTTCGACAGGCCCAGGTTGTCGATAGCGCGGATCAGCGATCCCATCACCACACCGTTACCGCAGCCGGGGCACCAGACGCTCGGGAACTTCTTGCCCGGACGGAGATAGTGCAATGTCACATCGGACTTTTGCTTAGCTTTTTCAGCCGTAGCCATCACAGCACCTCCTCGATCTTTTTGACAACCTGCAACGGCGTGAGGATTTCTCCGTCGTAACGCTGCAAGGTCGTGATCTGTTTGTCGGGCATTATGCGTTCGATTTCGGTTATGAGCTGTCCCATGTTCAGTTCGGCCACAATGACCTTCTTGCACCTGCCGCAGAGCTCCTTGAGCTTCGCGTCCGGGAACGGCCAGATACTGTAGAGCTGAACCGCACCAACCTTCGCGCCCACCTTGCGGGCGATATCGGTGGCCTGCAGGGCGGCCCGGGCCGCGGAGCCGTAGGCGATGATCGCGACCTCGGCGTCGTCCATATGCTCCACCCGGATCTTCTCGATCTCGTCGGTGTAGTCGGCGATCTTGTGACGCAGTTTCTCCAGTTTCACCGGGATCTCATCGACCCTGTTCGTAGTGAAACCGTGTGTGTCGTGAGTCAGACCGGTGACATTGTACCGGTATCCCTCACCGTACGACGGCATCGGTGACACACCGTTGGGAGTCAGTGCAAAAGCCTCGAACTCCTCGGGACTGGCGGTCGGCTTGACCCGGTTGTAGATCTCCAGTTCTCCCTCTTCCGGCAGGTAGATCAACTCGCGGGAGTGGGCAATGACCTCGTCCAGCAACACCGTCACCGGCGTCCGGAACCGCTCCGCCAGGTTGAAGGCACGGATAGTCTCGGTGACGGTGTCGGCGACTGTCGACGGGGCAACCGCGATAGCGCAATAGTCACCGTGCGGGCCGTATCTGGCCTGCATGGTGTCGGATTGACTGACTTTGGTGGGCAAACCGGTTGACGGTCCACCGCGCTGCACGTTGACGATGACACATGGAGTTTCGGTCATGTACGCATAGCCGATATTCTCGAGCATCAACGAGTAGCCAGGCCCGGATGTCGCGGTCATAGACTTGAGACCGGAGATAGACGCACCTACAACCGCAGCAATAGATCCGATCTCATCTTCCATCTGGATGAACCGTCCCCCGATTCGCGGCAGCAGACGAGCACTCATTTCTGCCACTTCGGTTGACGGTGTGATCGGGTATCCTGCGAAAAAGCGCATACCGGCGTAAATCGCACCGTGCACACAGGCCTGATTACCCTGCAACAGTTTTCTTTCTCTGGCTGGCATTTCAGACCTCTCTACTTATAGTTAGACGTAATAGCAAAGTCGGGGCAGTGTATCCAGCACAGGGTGCACTGGGTACAGTTTTCCGGACGCGCCTGGACGGGCTTGCCGTTACGATCGGGTTCCAGAACCTGCTTGGGGCACAAAGCGATACAGATATTGCACGCCTTGCACCAGGTCATATTGATCTCCAGCGGCGCCGGTCCCTTCGAGTAGTCGTACTTGCTCTGCGGGCCGGGTTTGCCGGTTGTGTCTGCATCAGTCATGTTGCATCCTCAAAAAAGACTCGCGTTGCACCCCTCGGCGCAATGTCATCTCTTCTTCGCTTTGGAGGTTGTTGCCTTCTTGGTGCTCTTTTTGTCCTTCTTGTCGGTCTTTTTGACTTTTTTGTCGGACTTTTTGACTTGTGTGGCGGACTTCTTCACGGCCTTTTTGTCAGCTTTTGCCGAAGCCTTCTTCATGGCTTCCTTGAGCAGTCCCGGTATTTCGGTCGGCGAACCTGCCACCGCGATGCCAACCTTGTTCAAGGCCTTGATTTTGTCCGCAGCCGTTCCCGATCCGCCGGATATAATCGCACCGGCATGGCCCATGCGTTTGCCGGGAGGGGCGGCCTGACCGGCGATAAAGGCAACTACCGGCTTGGTCACGTTCTTCTGGATGAACCTGGCTGCCATTTCCTCGTCGGAACCGCCGATTTCACCAATCATCACGATACCTTTGGTAGCCTTGTCATTCTGGAAGGCATCAAGCACGTCAATGAAATTGGTGCCGATAACCTGGTCACCACCGATACCGATACAGGTCGTTTGTCCCATGCCGGCCAGCGTGAGAGCCCAGATGGCTTCGTACGTAAGGGTGCCGGAGCGAGAGACAACACCAACACTCCCCTTCTTGACGATGTTACCCGGCAAAATACCTACTTTCGACATGTCGGTGGAGATAAGTCCCGGGCAGTTTGGACCGATCAGTCGGGCGCCGCGCTCTTTCACAAACGGAACCACTTTCATCATGTCGTTGGCCGGAACACCCTCGGTGACGCATACGATCAGTTTGATACCGGCATCGGCCGCCTCGAGAATCGCATCGGCCGCAAACGGCGGCGGCACATAGATGACCGAGGTGTTGGCTTTGGTCGCCTTCACGGCCTCGGACACGGTATTAAACACCGGGATACCGGCGACCTTGGTGCCGCCCTTGCCGGGGGTCACACCGCCGACCACGTCGGTACCGTACTTTTTCATTTGCTCGGCATGGAAAGAGCCGTCGCGGCCCGTAATCCCCTGCACCAGCAGCTTAGTCTTTTTGTTGATGAATATCGCCATGATACTATCTTCCTTTTTTCTCCGGACGCCGGTTACGCCGCGTTTCCGGCCAGTTCGATCGCCTTTTTCACTGCTTCATCAAGCGTGTCCGCAGAGGGCAGCTTGCACGAGGCCAGGATCTTCTGTCCTTCCTTTTCGTTGGTGCCGGTAAGGCGGACAACGACAGGAACGGTGGGTTTGAATTCCTCAAACGCCTGAACGATGCCGGTGGCCACATCGTCGCAGCGGGTAATACCGCCGAAGATGTTGATCAGGACGGCGCGAACGTTGGGATCGGTGAGAATAATACTCATGGCGGTCACAACCTTCTGCGGGTTGGACGAGCCGCCGATATCCAGGAAGTTGGCCGGATCGCCGCCGTAGCGTTTCACGAGATCCATGGTGGCCATGGCCAGACCGGCACCGTTGACACAGCAACCGATGTAACCGTCGAGCTTGACGTACGACAGGTCGGCCTCGCGGGCTTTGACCTCGGACGCTTCCTCGGCATCCAGGTCGCGCATGGCTTCGACTTCCTTCTGACGGAACAACGCGTTGTCATCGATATTCACCTTGGCATCGATAGCGAGCACGTCGCCGCCCGGAGTGGTGATCAGCGGATTGATTTCGACCAGGGAGGCATCAACCTTCCAGAAGGCTTCATAGAGTTTCATCAGGATGTCGGCGCACTTGCGCACCTGACCGATGTCACGATACAGCGTGTAGGCCAGATCGCGGGCCTGGAACAGCTTGAGACCAACCACCGGATCGACCGCGAGTTTATGGATCTTCTCGGGGGTCTTGGCCGCGACTTCCTCAATGTCCACGCCGCCGGCGGGTGACACCATGATGACCGGGCGCTGGGTGGCGCGGTCAAGAATGATGCCTACGTATGACTCGGAAAGAATGTCGACCGCCTCCGTGATCAATACCTTGTTCACGGTCTCGCCCTTAATGTCCATGCCGAGAATCTTGGTTGCCAGCACGCGGGCGGCTTCCGGGCTTTCGGCGTATTTCACACCACCCGCTTTGCCACGACCGCCGACCAGCACCTGTGACTTCACCATCACCGGTTTGTTGTAACGAACGGCGATTGCTTCCGCGGTCCCCGGATCGGAGGCTACCTCGCCCGGAGGGACGGGTATACCAACGGAGGCGAAAATCTCTTTGGCCTGATACTCGTGAATCTTCATCAGTCGGTTTCCTTGCAGCTTCCTATGTCGTTAGCTTCTATTTGTGATTTATGGAATTCTCTTGCGTAGGTTTCGAGTATGTCGCGCGTATTGTCCTCAGGATTATCCAGAACCTTTTCCATCAGGTAATCCAGTATCTCCCCGACTTCCCGCGATGGTGCGAGTTTGAACATCGCCATGATGTCGTCGCCGTTCAGGGCCAGGTCGCTGTAACCGAAAGGAGGCTTGCGCAGCAACTCATCGCGTATGTTGGCCTCAAACTCGTCAACATCCTCCGTGGTCCCCCCCATCCCCTGGGCGATGACATCGGCCCGGCGAAGGTCGAGCAGTTCGTAAATGAGCTCCACGCCAACACGCCTGACGAGACGGCGCAGTCCTTTGTCCGTTACCCCGGTGGTGAACATGTGCCGTTCGATCAGCACACAAACGTCCCTGATCATATCCTTGGGATAGCGCAGGCGAGTCATGACCTCGGTGGCCACCCGCGCCCCGGTGACCTCGTGCCCGTAGAAGGTGGCACCACCGCCTTCTTTCGGACGTTTGGCTCGGGGTTTGGTGACATCGTGGAACAGGGCGGCCAGACGTAACCGCAACCGGGTCGGACAGGCATCCACCGTCCGCAGGATATGTTCAAACACATCATACGCGTGGAATCCGCCGGGTTGCTCAACCCCCACACAGACTTCGAGCTCCGGCAGAACGTGTTTCATCAGGCCGGAGGTTTGCATCAGGCGAAACCCCTCGGACGGCCGCTCGGCCAGGGTGAGCAACTTGTTGATTTCCTCGGCAATTCGCTCGGCCGACACACTGGTGATCAGTCCGGCGTGCCGCTGGAGCGCGGCAAACGTATCGGCCTCGATGACGAACTCGAATCGGGCGGCAAACTGGACGGCCCGCATCATGCGGAGCGGATCTTCTTCAAAGGACGACGGCGAGGTCATGCGGAGCTGCCGCTTTTCCATATCCACCATGCCGTGGAGCGGATCCACCAGGGCCTCGCCGTCCGGACCGCCGGCGACCTCAAGGGCCATGGCATTGATGGTGAAGTCACGACGAGCCAGGTCATCCTCGACCGACAGGCCGGGATCAAAGCTGACATCGAAATCTCTGTGCCCCACGCCGACGGAATGCTCCCGACGAGGCAGGGTGATGTCAAACGTGAAGGGGTTCTGGTGCCGAAACTGGGTGAACTTGATCACGCCGAAGCTGCGTCCGACCAGGTCCACCCTGCCGTGCTGCTTCAGAATACGCGTCAGTTCATCATACGGGATGCCTGTTACCAGGTAATCGCGATCCTTGACCGGCGTTTTTCGGTCAAGGAATCGATCGCGAACTGCTCCGCCCACCTCGTATATGCGTCCTTTGCGCAAAATGTCGTCAACCGCCTTTTGAGACAGTCTACACATCATCAGTCCGGAATAATCCGGGTACCAGCTTCTCCGTGTATGGCCTGTACGGCCTGCTCGAGGGAGGTGATAATAACCTGTTCACCACCCTCCTCCATGAACTGAATAGCAGCGCCAACCTTCGGTCCCATCGAGCCGGGCGGGAAATGACCGGCAGCAAACAGCTCTTTCATCTCGGATACGGTCACCTGACTCAGTTCTTTTTGATCAGGAGTGGCAAAGTTGATCGCCACGCGGTCGACCGATGTGAGAATGCAGAGTTTCCTGGCACCGATTTCCCTGCCGAGGACGGCCGACGCCAGATCTTTGTCGATCACCGCATCGAGCCCTTCCAGGTTACCGTTGTCGTCTATGTACACCGGGATTCCACCTCCCCCGGCGGCAATGACGATGGCACCCGACGCCAGCAGCGTCTTGATCGCATCCGCCTCAATCGTCTGAAGCGGTCGGGGCGACGGCACCACTCGGCGCCAGCCGCGATCGGCGTCTTTCTTCATTTGCCAGCCGCGGGTTTCCGTGAATACCCTGGCTTCGTCTTCGGTGTAGAATTGTCCCACGTACTTGGTCGGGTTGGCAATGGCCGGATCATCCGGCTTGACGAGCATCTGTGTGATAACGGTCACTACCGGTCGATTGATTCCCTCTTTGCGCAAACGATTCCGCAGGGATTGCTCGATCATGTACCCCATGCCGCCCTCGGTATCGGCAACACACACGCCCAGGGGCAGGATGGGTGCCTTGCCGCGGGCGAGTTCGATTCGCAGGATGGCGTTGCCGACCTGAGGTCCGTTCCCATGGCTCACCACAATACCGTATCCCTGACGGGCCAACTCAATAACACCGTCGAGAGACTTGCGGGTATTGGCAAACTGATTGGCAATCGTATCTTCGAGGCCGGGCCGGGTGATGGCATTACCACCCAGTGCTACCACAGCTGTTTTTGCCTCTGCCATGTCTTCCCGTGTGAGTCCTTACGTGAAGGTATTACATCGAGGCGAGCCGAGGTCACTCAGCCCGCCTCGCATTACACTCAACTATCCTATTTCTTCGTCGACTTCTTCGGAGCCTTCTTCTCGCCGCCGAAGTGGTCACCAAGCACGGTCGCCAGGGTCGGCGTGCCGATTTCCTGAAGCGAGTAGTACACTCTCGTGTTCGGATGCTTGATCTTGAGAATGCGAGTCAGATCGATCGGCGTAGCCACGATCACGGCATCACATTTCACCTTGTTGATGGTGGCCTCGAGATCCTTCACCTGCTGATCGCCGTAGCCCATGGCCGGCAGCAAAATGCCGATATCCTGGTACTTCTCAAAGGTACCGGTGATCGAGCCTACCGTGAACGGACGCGGGTCCACCAGTTCGGCAGCGCCGTACTTGGAGGCCGCCACCACGCCGGCGCCAAACTGCATCTCGCCGTGCGTGAGAGTCGGCCCGTCTTCGACGACGAGCACTTTCTTACCACGGATCAGTTCCGGCTTGTCGACCTGGATCGGCGACGCGGCATCGATAACGATAGCGGTCGGGTTGTACTCGGCGATGTTGGCGCGCACTTCGGCTACACCTTCCGGATCGGCCGAGTCCATTTTATTGATCACGATCACATCGGCCAACAACAGGTTGTTCTGTCCCGGGTAGTACGAAATCTCATGGCCCGGACGATGCGGGTCCACCACCGTAATCTGGACATCGGGTTTGTAGAAGGACATGTCGTTGTTGCCGCCATCCCACAGGATGACATCGGCTTCCTTCTCGGCCTCGCGGACGATCGCTTCGTAGTCCACACCGGCGTACACAACCACACCCTTCATGATGTGGGGTTCGTACTCTTCCCGCTCCTCGATGGTGCATTTGTGCTTGTCGAGATCCTTGAGAGTGGCAAAACGCTGGACGGCCTGTTTGGCCAGATCACCGTACGGCATGGGATGCCGAATGGCAACAACCTTCTTGCCCATCGCCTGCAGCGCCTCGGCTACCCGCCGGGTGGTCTGCGATTTGCCGCAACCGGTACGGATGGCACACACGGCCACAACCGGCTTGGTCGATTTGATCATCGTGGGCTCTCCGCCTTCGACGGCGAAGCGGGCGCCGGCCGACATCACGTAGGCGGCCTTTTCCATGACGTAGTGGTACGGGACGTCCGAGTACGAAAAGATGACTTCGTCGACTTTGTGCTTTTTGATCAGTTCAAGCAACTGGGCCTCTTCGACAATCGGGATACCCTTCGGGTACAGCTTGCCGGCGAGAACGGCCGGGTACTTACGCCCCTCGATATCGGGAATCTGAGTCGCCGTGAAGGCAACCACGTTGACGTCTTTGTTGTCACGGTACAAAACGTTGAAATTATGAAAGTCGCGGCCTGCCGCGCCCATGATTATGACATTTTTTGCCATGTCGTATACTCCGTTCGACTTGTGGTTAGCGTTGTCTTATACACACCGTGTTGTGCCCATACCGGGCGCACAGATTCTTATATGGACGATGACAACCAGATGAACAGAATCAGGAACATCTGGCGATTGCCCTTCGCGTTTGAGAATATGTGCTTACACCGTGCCAAAAACGCACTCCCTGGTCATAACCACTGTGTTAGCGTTACTGGTTGTCGATCTGGGCGCGCTGGAACGTGCCGCTGTAGTCGACATACACCGATTTCCACTCACTGAATACGTCGAGCGCAGCCGTCGCAGCTTCGCGATGACCGTTGCCGGTTTCCTTCGTGCCGCCAAACGGCAGATGGGTTTCGGCACCGATGGTCGGCGCGTTGACATAGAAGATACCCGTATAGACATCGCGCATCGCCGTGTAGGCCTTGTTGATGTCGCGAGTGTAGATCGAGGCCGACAGGCCGTACGGCGTGTCATTGGCC
>Ga0180007_10007390_pt1 | contig 10397 bp, 11 predicted proteins | sample MM_PC_MetaG_FD_121122 | JGI IMG/M metagenome (GOLD analysis project Ga0180007, IMG submission 121122) | Groundwater microbial communities from the Aspo Hard Rock Laboratory (HRL) deep subsurface site, Sweden - MM_PC_MetaG | ecosystem: Environmental > Aquatic > Deep subsurface > Groundwater...
AAGATCCTCTTTGTCTCTGATTTTGACAAGACGCTTTCTACGGGAGACGTAGGGTATATATTAAGCTCAAAAGTGGGGGTATCTGCCGAGAGGTTTGATCATAAGATCGAGGAAATAAAACGCAGAAATATCGTACAGCTTGGAGGAGAACTCGCGCATTTGATAATCAGGGATCCCGATTATATGGGGAAAGTAAGCAGAGACCTCCTCTATGAAGTAGGCAAAGAGATAGAGCTGAAAAAAGGGGTTCCCGAGCTAATGGACATCTTGTCTAAAGGGATAGACGATCATCAGTTCAGCACGTATATACTATCCGCGGCCCCTAAAGAGTGCGTTGAGAAAGCGGTAGAGAAAATTTTTCCCATCGACAACATATACTGCACTAATTTTATCTACAAGAACAATATGGTCCATGATGTGGAAAGGACCAACGCCGGGCATGCGAAAGTATCCACTATAGATATGTTGAAGCAGAAAGAAAATGTTACCAGGAATAACATTATATACGTGGGGGACGGTTCAAGCGATGTTCACGTGATGCTGCATATCAAGTCTTACAACGGATATACCATAACCGTTTCTCCGGCGCCCTATATGGGGCACATTTGCCGGAGAAGCGTAATATCCGATAATGTTCTTTCTCTCTTGGTGCCCATTCTTGAAGATATACTGAAATATGATCAGGAAAAGATCAGGGCATTCTTTGAGTCTAAAGGACACCCGATATTAGAATGGAATAGAGCAGATACAGAGTGGTTGGATATCGCATAACAAAGACACCGCGGGATCAAGAGCGGATGATCTGGGAGCATTGCCGATAAGGGCGATCTTAAAAAAAGGGAAAAGGAGAAAACATAATGCAAGAAGCCAAAGTCATTGTTGAAAATATACCCCTGCGGGATCGTCTTCCTCTTTCCACCAAGATATCATATAGTCTCGGCACAGCAGTCGATATGTGGGGCATCTGGTTATACCCGGCTGTTGCCTTTGCGGTCTTCAATATGTATTTGGGTGTTTCGCCGTGGCTGGTAGGTTTGGCGCTTACATTGATCCGGGTCTTTGATGCCGTTGTTGATCCCGTGATGGGGTGGTTGTCGGATAATTTGCGTTCCAAACACGGACGCCGCCGGCCTTTTATCCTGATCGCCGGTATCTTGAGCGGACTGCTGCTTCCGATCCTGTTTTTAGTCTCTCCGTCCTGGGTGGATATAAAATTTCTCGGTGTGTCCGTGGTGTTTTGGTATATGATGGGGTCCACTATGATCTATATTCCCATAATCAGCGCTTTTACCGTACCTTATTACAGTTTGGGCGCGGAAATGTCGCCTTGTTATGAGGAACGCACCTCGATCATGTCTTACCGCAGTATGGCCCAAAAGGTATCGGAATTGGGTAATTTTTACGCTTTACGGTTTACCAACCTGGCATGGTTCCTTATTCCGGGAACGGGGCAGAAAAATACTCTCCTGGGAATACAGGTATACACATCAATATTGGGTGTGGTAATGGCCATTTTTGCCGTGACCATTTTCTTTAGAGTTAAAGAAAGATATTATGACAAAGTGGTGGTGAATGTTCATAAGAAGATTTCCATTCTAAGTGGTTTGGGTGAGACTCTTAGGTGTAGACCGTTCCGTAAAATGATGGTCGTGGGAGCCGCTTTTACTTTAGGGACGAGCATGGTGGGCTCACTTGGTTACTATGCCACGGTTTTTTATGTATCCGGCGGCGACAAAATTCTCGGGGATAATTGGCAGTTCTGGATGGGCATGGCTTTTATGATAGGCGGACTTATCGGGGTTCCGCTGCACGCTACTTTGGCGCATCGTATCGGCAAACGCAAAGCGGTAGTTGTGGCCTGTGCTGTAGGCATATGCGGTTACGGCGGGTCGTGGTTCTTGTATACTCCGGCGATCCAATGGTTGCAAACTATTTCCTCGGGTTTGATGGGAATGTCCGCGGCTTCTCTCTGGATGCTGCATAGTTCCATCGGTGCCGATATTATTGACTACGATGAGCTCAATACGGGGAAGAGAAGAGAAGGCTCTTTTACGGCGTGCGCTTCATATATCCTTAAACTCGGGAATTCATTAGGGTATACTTTTTCCGGACTTATTTTGACCTGGGCGGGGTTTACCTGGACACTTAAGGTGCAGGCGCCCGAGACCATATTCTGGATCCGCGCTAGTCTGGCTTCTTTACCTGTTGTGGGGCTTGTTGTAGCTATAATTTTTGTTTTGCGCGTGCGCTTGACAAAACAAAAATCGAGTGAGATACGCAGGAGCCTCGAAGAACGAAGAGGCACGGTTTAAGAGTACGTAGTGGGTAGTTCATAGTTCGTAGTGGCCGTTGACTTAACTCGTAATTTGTGATTTGTAGGGGCACGGCATGCCGCGGGCCTACCACTGTTCACCAAATATCGAATACCATATATCAACTGTTCTCTGATCGTCAAAACGGGACGTTTTGCCACCTCGAACATTACGTTCTCGGCGCCTCCAACTTCTGGTAACCGGTTTCCGGTAACTTTACTTAACAGACCTTTAGCCTTTCGACTTTTTAACCTTTAAACTTTTAAACTGTTCATCCAGACTTTCTATTGCTTGATCCTTCGATCCCGAAAGACCCTCACCTGTGATATAATACAAGCATGAAAAATATTTTTGAGAATATACCTAAGGACATGAAAGAAGAGTTTTTTGAGACCATTCTTGACGGTGAGGGAGTGAGGATAGAGAGAATAGTCTCGCAAGGTCAGGCTACGCCTATTGGTGAATGGCTTGAGCAGAAAGAGGACGAATGGGTCATTCTGATTTCGGGAGGGTCCGAACTTTCATTTGATGACGGCTCGCCGAACGAGAGAATAAAGCCCGGAGATCATATTTTCCTAAAAGCCGGACGACGGCATCGGGTAGAGTGGACAGACCCCGCGCAAAGAACCGTTTGGCTTGCGGTTCATAAAACTGTATTAAGTTAACTTATATCTGTTCCCGGGGTATTTTCTGCACAGAAAAGAAAGCGGTAAAACAATGATACGATCGATACTTTTTTTATTGATAGTTTATCTCATGTTCTTAGCCTATAGGAAAACCCAAAATCCTCAGGGCGGGGCTAAGATCAAGGATATAGGCAAGGCTAAGGTATATGCCAAGAGTTCCTGCCCATCTCCGAAAACTTTTATAGAATATACGGAAGGAAGAATAAAAGGCCCGGAAAAGAACGCCATTGATAGGCATATAGACCATTGCAAAGATTGCCGGGACGCTTTGAACCTTATGTTCGGTATGTCTCCGGGTGCAGGTCAGAAATAGATGCGGATAGAATAAGACCAATATCCGGGACGCTCCCTGTTAAGGAAAGAAGAGGAAAAATGAAAAAGATAATGTGCGGAGTATGCCTGATAGTGATGGCATCGAGCCATGTTTTGGCGCAGGATATAGACGCCGCTAAAGTTGAGGTGCTGACCAAAACAACTTCAAGCTGGGATGGGCAGACGCTTGAGGCTTATGCGGAAGGTGGTCCTGAGGTAACGATATTAAAGATCACGATCCCTCCGAAGACGCAGCTGCCGATCCATGAACATCCGGTAATAAACGCGGGTGTACTGTTGAAGGGAGAGCTGACTGTCAGGACGGAAAATGGCGAGATCTTATATCTGAAAGAAGGAGATCCTATCGTAGAAGTCGTAGATAAGTGGCATTTCGGTAAAAATGAAGGCGATGAACCGGCGGAGATCATAGTTTTCTATGCCGGCGTGCAGGGTATGCCGATAACTATTAAGAAATAGAGTTCATGGAGTTTGTGGAGTTTATAGGGTTTGAGGAGTTATATTGACCCATTCGACCCGGCAAAGTCCCGTGCTTTAGCGCGGGGAAAATAGCCGGGGCTCCCCTCGCGGTGCTCGGGACACTCCAGGATCAATTGGGAACCCTTCGGCTTCGCTCCCCTCGACAAGCTCCCCTCGGCTTTGCTCGGGACAGGCGGGACAGGCAGGGCAAGCAAGCCCCGGTCTTTAGCTCGGGGTATAGGTGAATTGACCGATGCTTTAATTAGAGTTTTTATTTTCACCTCCACACGTCATTGTGAACCCCGAACACATGTGAGGGGTGAAACAATCCCGGTCCTAACTATGAACTACGAACTACCAACTGACTTCTGGATATTTTAATGAAACAAGGCAGTCTCACGTGGGATATAAAGAAATTGTTTTGAAATTACCGACCGATCATTCCGATGAACAGCTTAGGCAAGCTATAGCAAAAGAGCTGAACATTAAAGGATTTTCCTGGCAGATCAAGAAAAAAAGTCTTGATGCCCGTAAAAAAAGCAGTATCCATTGGCTGATATCGGTCGCAGTCTCATCGGACGAGATCAAAGGCGGTATGCCGCAGCCGGCTCCTGCGTTGGATATCCCGTACAGAAAAAGAGAAGAGAAGGTTGTAGTCGCCGGAAGCGGGCCCGCCGGGTTCTTTTGCGCTTTTGTTCTTCAAAAAGCGGGGTTCAATACGACTTTGATCGAAAGAGGGACGGATGTCGGAAAACGGGCTCAAGGTATCAGAAAATTTGAAACAACGGGAGAATTCGATCCTGTCAGTAATTATGCGTTTGGAGAAGGCGGTGCGGGGACGTTTTCCGACGGGAAACTTACTTCCCGGTCCAAACATATATCTCCGGAAAGGGAGTTCATTATATCCAGTTATATAGGTGCCGGAGCTCCGGAAATAATAGGGTATATGGCGCATCCTCATCTTGGAAGCGATAACCTCAGAAACATAATAGAAACGCTCAGAAAACAGTTTTTAGATATCGGCGGGAAAATCCTCTTTGAGACCCTTTTGGAAGATATAAAGGTCAAAGACGGAAAGGTCTATGAAACCGTAACGGCCAAGGGAGCGATAGCAGCGGATAAGGTTGTCGTCGCTCCGGGTAATGCCGCTTATGAGACATACAGAATGCTGATCGCGCGCGGGATAAAGTTCCGGACAAAGAATTGCGCCATAGGATGCAGGGTAGAACATCCGCAGGAAATGATCAACGAAGCTCAATGGGGCCTGAAAAGTTTAAAAGGCGTAAAAGCGGCGGAGTACAGGCTTACTTCGGCCGGTCGGGAATTTCCGGTGTATACGTTCTGTATGTGTCCCGGAGGAAGTATTGTTCCCTCTACCGCATACGCCGACACAAATATAGTGAACGGTATGAGTTTTTATAATAGGAACGGTAAATTCTCAAATGCGGCTTGTGTGGCGGGAATAAATTTCGATAAGTTGACCGGGAAGGAAGTGTTACCGCCGGAAGTTCTTGATTGGATGGAAAGCCTGGAAAAAAAATTCTATGCATATTCCGGCGGGTTCAAAGCTCCGGCATGCACGATCCAAGATTTTATAGAGAAAAAAGTAACTAAAAAGGTTTTTGAAACAAGTTATCCTTTGGGAATAGAACCCGCCGAACTATGGGCTCTTTTGCCGTCGGCAGTCAGCAATTCTATATCCGAAGGGCTTAAGGAGTTCAGTAGGAAGATAAAAGGTTTCGGCGAAGGAAGTATCATGGGGCTTGAAAGCAAAAGTTCGGCCCCTATACAGGTTTTGAGAGAAGACGATCGTTGCTGCGCCGGTTTTGAGAACCTCTATGTCGCCGGAGAGGGGAGCGGTTGGTCCGGAGGGATCATATCAAGCGCCGCGGATGGAATAAAAACCGCGCTAAGTATTATAAAAGAGCGAGGCGCGTAGAGTTTATGGGGTTTGTGGAGTTTACCCAAGATAAAGAATCAATACCCGCATACCCATCATATGGGGACATCTCCCGAACGGAGGGAGGGAAGTGTCCCCTTTGCGCCTGACGAAAAGAAATAAAAATATATTCTGGGAACATTCTTCGGCCAGGATTTATTCTCCCACGGGAAGAGTGTCCCCAGAACTTTCACCTTCGACTTTTAAACTTTAATCGCATAGCGCACAGCGCATAGAGCATGGTTTTATGTTGTGCTTAGTAATAGGGCGATTCCGCAATCGTCAAAACGGGGACGTTTTGCCCACCTCGGACATTTCGTGCTCGGCGCCTACCCCGGCTTCTTTACCTCTGACAACTATTATCTCTGTGCCCTATGCCAGCACATTCCCCTTCATCATTTATCTTCCTTTCTCAGTTGACATCGGCGAACGGCATAGGTATCCTTTAGACAGATAAGGGGTTTTTATGAATAATATCCGCATAATACTGATACTTTTGATCTGCGTAGCACTGCCTGTATTCCGGAACGCGGTAGCGGGTTTGCCGACCCTGAAGTCAGGCGGTACTTGGGAATCCCCTAAGCCCTCCGAGCCTGAAGTCAAGCAACCCGCCGCGGAGTCGGAAAGAACGAATAGAATAACATTTGATACCGGTACAGAAAAATTGATAAAAGTGGATCTGGCTGTAATAAGTTTTAAAGTGGTCGATAAGGAAAAAGCTACCGCACGGATAGGCAATCTTTCGGAAGGAGATCCGGTAGAGGATGTAAAGGTATTGTTCTATGTTTGGGAAGAAAATTTTAAAGGATCCGATTGGAGACAGATATCGGAACAGCATATAGAAAAGCTCGGAAGCGGTAGGGATAATTATACGGAAGTATCTATTGCTTTATCGTCCTCGGAGGCGGATAAGCGTTTAAAAGTCGTAGTGAACGGAAGCGTTAAAATGTACGAAGATTTTACTATGAATAATTTTAAAGAGGCCGGTGTGAAAAAATCATCGATTCCGGGATCGATGATGCTTGAGTAGAGTTTATTGGGTTTATGGAGCTTGCAGGGATTTAGAGCGTATATCGTATAGCGTAAACAGAAATAAAAATATATTCTGGGGACATTCTTCGGCCAGGGTTTATTCTCCCACGGGAAGAGTGTCCTCAGAACTTCCACCTTTTAACATTTAAAACTTTTTAACCGTAGGCCCGCGGCATGCCGCGGGCCTACCACCATTCAACAAATACCAGATGCTAAATTCCTCCTGACTTCTGACCTCATTTTTGACGATAATGTGATATAATGGGCTCGAAAGCGTTCACGAAAATGTGGATAAAAATGTCAATGTCAGAAAAAAATAGGCGGTTTTTTTTGAAAGTAAAACTAACGGAGAAAATAAAATTTTGCGTATATGCGGCTGTGTTCCTGATCTGCTATTTCTTGCCGGTCGAAAAATTGCGCATCGAAGGGCCGATACTCGAATCTATCGCTTTGACCAGGTGGTATGCCAGGGAACACGTGCTTTTATGCCTTATTCCGGCTTTTTTTATAGCCGGCGCGATATCGGTGTTTATCAGCCAAGCTTCCGTGATAAAATTTTTCGGCGCAAAAGCCAATAAGTTCCTAGCGTATAGCGTGGCATCCGTTTCGGGGGGCATTCTTGCCGTTTGTTCATGCACGGTGCTTCCGCTTTTCTCTGGTATATATAAAAGAGGCGCGGGATTAGGACCGGCAACGGCTTTTTTGTATTCAGGCCCGGCCATAAATGTTCTAGCTATAATAATGACCGCACGTGTTCTGGGATGGGAACTCGGTCTGGCCAGGGCTCTTGGCGCGATAATTTTCAGCGTGGTCGTAGGGTTTCTGATGCATCTGATATTTTTAAAGGAAGAAAGAGCCCGGAATGAAGAAGGAGATTTCCAGAACGGGGAAGAAGAGGAGAAGATGCCCTTATGGAAGACGGCGTTTTATCTGGCGAGCATGGTCGGCATACTTGTTTTCGCGAATTGGGCGAGGCCTCAGCCGGGAGACACGGGACTATGGCCGTTCATCTTCAGTATTAAATGGGTGATCACGGGTCTTTTTTTAGCGGCGCTTGCCGTGATGATGATCAAGTGGTTCGATAAAGATGAAATAGGGCTATGGGGTAACGCTTCATGGGAATTCGCTAAACAAATAATGCCGCTTCTCCTTATGGGCGTTATGATCGCGGGGTTTCTTCTGGGCAGACCCGGCCATGAGGGCCTTATCCCGCCATGGATAGTGGAAAGAGCGGTCGGCGGTAACTCTCTGCAGGCAAACTTTTTCGCGTCGATAGTAGGCGCTTTTATGTATTTCGCGACACTTACGGAAGTACCTATCCTGCAGGGGCTTATAGGGTCGGGTATGGGAAAAGGCCCGGCTTTGGCCTTGCTTCTGGCAGGACCCGCGTTAAGTCTTCCTAATATGCTGGTTATAAGAGGTATTCTCGGAACAAAAAAAACGATAGTATATGTCAGTCTCGTAGTGATCATGGCTACTATAAGCGGGATATTTTTCGGAATAATAACGCATTAGCGTTTTTGGAGGATAATATGAAAATAGAAATTCTCGGAATGGGATGCCCAAAATGCCGGAAGCTATACGACAATGTGAAAGAAGCGGTAAAGGAAACAGGGGTCGAGGCGGAAATAACCAAGGTGACCGGTATAGCCGAAATATCGGGGTATGGGGTCATAATAACGCCGGCTTTGGTCGTTGACGGTAAGGTAAAAGTTTCGGGCAGAGTGCCGACAACCGATGATATAAGACGCTGGATAAAATGAAAAGGTCCGGTAATATGAAAATAATGCGGATATTCATACTAATGACGTTTACGGTCCTGACGTGCTGTCTCTGTTCGGAAGCGCAGGACGGGAAATCGGATACGGGAGCGGAGATCACTTTTGTGGAATTAGGTTCGGAAAGATGTATTCCATGCAAGATGATGCAGGCCGTTATGGACAGGATAGAAAAGGAATATGCAGGTTCGGTAAAAGTCATTTTTTATGATGTATGGACCGATGAAGGAAGCCCGTTCGGAGAAAAATACGGGATACGGACCATCCCTACGCAGATATTTTTAGATAAGGAGGGGAAAGAAATATTCAGGCATACGGGGTTTTTCTCATTTAAGGATATCGCGCAGGTGCTCGAAAAACACGGAGTGATGAAATAATGGCGATGAATATATTTTCATGGCTTTCGGAATCATTGGTCCAAAATACGGGAATAGCCTTAAGCGCATCGTTCATATGGGGAGTATTGAGCATTATATTGAGTCCTTGTCATCTAGCGAGCATTCCACTTATTGTCGGGTTCATTGACGATCAGGGAAGGATAACCGCAAAACGCGCTTTTAAGATATCGTTCCTTTTTTCCCTGGGCATTTTAGTGTCTATCTGTTCGATCGGTATGGTAACGGTCTTCATGGGACGAATGGCCGGGGATGTGGGGAAATGGGGTAATTATACCGTAGCCGCTATATTTTTTCTCGTAGGACTGTATCTGTTTGAAGCGATCCCGTTATCCTTTTCAGGGCCCGGACAGGCAATAATAAAAAAGAAAGGACCGTTTGCTTCCTTTATACTGGGGCTTATTTTCGGTATAGCTCTGGGCCCATGCACGTTCGCTTATATGGCGCCTGTTATAGGCGTCGCGTTCACGTCGGCGAAAACGAATGTTCTTTACGCGGGGTTCCTGCTGCTTGCTTACGCCGCGGGGCATTGTTCCGTTATTGTCCTGGCCGGGACATTTACCGAAGTCCTCCAGCGTTACCTTAATTGGACCGAAAGGTCCAGAGGTGCGGTAATGATTAAAAAAATATGCGGGATACTTGTTATCTTGGGAGGTGTATATCTTATTGTAACGGCCAAAGGCTGAGCCTGTTAGAGATAACGCACATGAAACCCATTAGTTTTAGGACCGGTCAATTGACCGGTTTTTTTATCCGAACGCCGCTAAGGACTGTTTCGGTCCGCATGACGGACGTATTGACATTTCAGCGGCTTTGTGCTACGATTTTATAAATCGTAGCACAAAGAAAAGGAGAAGCTATGGCTTTGTTGAAACGTTTCGGGGTATCGATCGAGGAAAAGCTTCTTGCCGGGTTCGATAAACTCATAAAGAAAGAAAAGTATACTAACCGTTCCGAAGCATTCCGTGATATGATCCGGGAAAAACTTGTCAAAACTGAATGGCAGATGGGTGAGAACGTTGCCGGAGCCATAACCCTGGTCTATGATCATCATAGAAAAGATCTGCTTAACACGCTTACGGATATCCAGCATGATTTTCACAACATAATAATATCGGGGCAGCATATTCATTTGGACCATGATAATTGTCTTGAAATAATAGTGGTCAAAGGAAGACCGAAGGATATCGAAGAACTTTCCAACCGTTTAAGATCCGCTAAAGGGGTTAAACACAGTCAGCTGAGTATGTCATCCACGGGTAAAAATTTAAATGGATAGGAATTGTGATATGAGAAAAACCGTGATATCGATGTGTTTCTTTGTGCTAGCTCTTACGGCAAGATGCTACGGGTCGGACGCGGATATTATGAAAGAGCTTAAAGATATGCGCGCGCTTATAAAAGAACAGGGGAAGAGGATAGAAGAGCTTGAGCGGCAGGTGCAGGACCAGGCAAATGAGAACTGC
>Ga0180007_10007391_pt1 | contig 10396 bp, 13 predicted proteins | sample MM_PC_MetaG_FD_121122 | JGI IMG/M metagenome (GOLD analysis project Ga0180007, IMG submission 121122) | Groundwater microbial communities from the Aspo Hard Rock Laboratory (HRL) deep subsurface site, Sweden - MM_PC_MetaG | ecosystem: Environmental > Aquatic > Deep subsurface > Groundwater...
AGAATTTTAAATGAAAATAAACTTCAAGGTAATTTTATTAATCCTCGTAATCTTATTATTTTTAGGAACCATAATACTCATAGCTTTTGGAAATCCACAGGCAAATGATATAATAAATAAAGTACCATAATTAATTTATACAATTAAAATGAAAAAACTAAATAAAGGGAAAGTGTGTGAGAGAAAACCGTAGGTTGTCTTCAAATGATAAAGCTTTTAGTTGATAAGCTTCCAAGAATAACAAAAAACAAGAAAAAACTTGAGAAGGCTCTTAATGTTAAAATAATAAACAGAGGTAAAGAAGTATTTTTGGATGGTTCTGGAGAAGACGAATACATAGCAGAAAAGGTAATTAACGCCCTAGATTTTGGATTTCCTTTCTCTACAGCACTTCTAATAAAAGAACAAGACAATCTCTTTGAGATTATTTCCATAAAAGCCCACACAAAAAGGAAAGATCTAGCTAGCATTCGTTCAAGAATAATAGGAAAAAATGGGAAAACCCTCTCAACACTAACACACCTAACAAAATGTAATTTTGAACTAAAAGATAATGAAGTTGGAATTATTGGGAACCCAGAACACATCTACAACGCTCAAGAAGCAATGATCCGTTTAATAAAAGGCTCAAAACAAGCCAATATCTATGCTTATCTTGAAAAACACCAGGTTCAGCCTGTTGAAGATTTGGGATTGAAAGAATAAACGTCCCGGGTAGGACTCGAACCTACGACTTCACGGTTAACAGCCGTGCGCTCTACCAACTGAGCTACCAGGACATAGAAGTCATAAATTAATTTTCCTTTTAAACCTTACCCTAGAAAGATTTTCTAATTACATCTGCCCGGTTTCAGTGAACCTTTTCATTGCCTTTTCAAGAATTATTTGGGGGGCAAACCCCTTTCTACTGCAAGCCTTGACAAACTCATCATATGTAGCTTGATCTACATTATAATCCAATTTTCTTTTCTTTGCTCCAGGTGGTGTTGCTGCCATAGCATATCTAGATAAAAACTATTTATAAACATTTAGAAATAAAAAATCTCCTTTTCAATAACCTTTTTATAATCTTCTTTCTTATCTTAAATATGGAATTAAGTAAAGCTATAAAAACAAGAAGATCGGTGAGAAAGTTCAGCCATAAAACCCCTAACTGGAGAGACATCCTGGAAGCAATAGATGCTGCAAGATTCGCCCCGATGGCAGGAGGGATATACACTTTAAAATTCATAGTAGTCTCAGATAGAAACTCTATTCAAAAACTAGCCTCCGCAGCACAGCAACCATTTGTAGGACAAGCGCAGTATGTTGTTGTGGTCTGTTCAAAAGCAATGAGAGCAATAGATACTTACGGAGAGCAGGCAGAGGACTGGGTTAAACAACAAGCCGGCGCAGGAATTCAAAACTTCTTATTAAAATTAACGGAAAAGGGCCTTTCAACCACTTGGGTGGGATACTTTGTAGAAAAGATAGTAAAGGTTATTTTAAACATCCCGGAAGATGTTAATGTTGAGGCAATGTTCCCAATAGGTTATGAAATTGAGAAACCAAAAACAAAAAAAGCCAAAATAAATTTAGATGGAATCCTCTATTTCGAAAAATACGATCATAAAAGAAAGATGAAAGACAAATATATTGATGTGTGAAAATGTATGAAGAAAATAAGAATACCGAAATAAAGAAACTTCCACAACCAATAAAGATAGAAGAGCCAAAACAAAAAACAAATTCTTACTCCTCGGGAGGCCAAATTCCCCAAGAAAAATCTGTTGTCCTTATGTATTTCCTTTCCGTAATAACCCTAGGAATATACAATGGAATATGGTATCTAAAAAAGTCTTACGAGTTTAACAACCTAGGAACATCGAAGAAACTAAGCAAAAAACTAGTGATGACATACATAATAATAGAAATCCTGTTAATTGTGACTGCAATAGTCTTGCCACTAACGGTATCTGAAGACATGGGAACTTTTAGACAAAATTTTACTGCGACCCAAACCACACTTCTAATATCTTTCGGAGTTCTTTTCCTTATAAGAATAATTTTAATTCTTTCTCTAGGCTTTGTGTCCAGAGCCATAATAAATGAAGCCATTGAAAAAAAGGGAGAAAAAGAGATATCAATTATTTTAACAATAGTATTCGGATTTTTATATATTCAATACGAAATCAATAGGATAATAGAAGATAAAGAAAGCCTCCCAAAAAAGGCCCCATGGATATGGTTAGGATTAATTGTTTTATTATTAATCTTGATAATTCTAGATATCACAACAAGCTTATTCAGCGGCATAATATAAAAAAGAAAAAAAACCCGGAGGAATAACCCTCCGAGCATTATAAAAATTATCTATAAACGTTAATCCCCAAATCAGACATCTCTCTTGAAACAGGCAAAGCTTTTTCTTCAACATCCCTACCCAAAACGTAGGGAGATTTTACCCCTGTCATTATAGTAATAACCCTAACTTTACCCATGAATTCTTTACTAATCCTGGCCCCAATAATTACCTGGGCATCAGGACTCAAGTTTTCTGAAACACATCTTCCAATTAAATCAAACTCTTCCAATTTCAAATCAGGACCACAAGTTACGTGTATTAAAGCTCCGGTAGCACCTTGATAATCCACGTCAAGTAGAGGATGAGTAAGGGCTTGCTTTACAGCTTCATTAACACGATCTTGGGTGTCTGCTTCTCCAATACCAATAACTGCTACTCCCCCATCTTTCATAATGGAAGAAACGTCTGCATAGTCTAGGTTAATTAAACTAGGTAATGTAATTGTTTCTACAATACCCTTAACCATAGTACTTACAAGTTCATTAGCAACAGCAAAAGCTTGTTCAATGGGCAATTGTCCAGCAATGTCTACAAGCCTATTATTATCAAGAACAATACAAGTATTTGATACCTCTCTTAACTCTTGTAATCCAAATTCGGCTTTATCAATTCTAGCCTTTTCAGATTCAAAAGGCATTGTAACCACCCCAATAACAACAGCACCTGTTTCTTTGGCAATTTGAGCAATAACGGGACTAGCACCAGTACCGGTTCCACCACCCATACCAGAAATAACAAACACCATGTCTGCCCCACTAACAGCCTTCTTTATATCAACCAAAGCCTCTTTAGCAGCCTCTCTTCCTCTTTGAGGAATTCCACCACATCCAAGACCCCTTGTCAACTCCTTTCCTATCAAAAGCTTCTCATCAGCCTTTGTAACAGAAAGATGTAAAGCATCTGTATTTGCAGCATAAATAGTAGCTCCATTAATTCCTTTATTGAAAAGCCATGTTACGGCATTACAACCACAACCACCAACTCCTATAACCTTAATGTTGGCCTTTCCAGCTCTCAACTCATCAAAATTAATACTGTGGGTGTCTGCTCTTTCAATCGCTTCTTTTGCAAAATCTAAAACCATTTTTCTTTATTTTTTACCTCCTTACATCTCTATAAAAGGTCCTTTTTACAAAGGTTTATATAGCTGGCACTGTTCCAACTAAAGTAAGAAAGAGGGCAAAACCACCTCACATGCATGTAAGATAAATACTAATTGACGGCAATCAATTAATATTATGAAAAAAATAACACCTTCTTCTATTTAAACATTTTTGTGTTTGAATAGGTGGTTTTATTTGAATCTCCCAATTTCTCTTAAAACATAATTCTTAAAACTAGACTTATCTGTCCAATCAAAATTAACACTTTTCTCCTTAATTGTAAGTATTCCAACAAGCCCACTAGAAACAATTTTTCTAGGATTAGCCAAACCAGTTTGTGAATCACAAGCACATGATCGTCCCTTATAAACTTCAATAATAGTCTTCTCAGCATCATAATTTATTTTAAGGTGAGGTTGTTTATCTGATGCAACTATTTCAAGATATTTCCAACAAACATTCATAATTCCTGTATCAAACTGTCTCATAAAAATTAAAGAAAACCATCATTTATAAAAATTTATATACTCTTCTCCAACCCCCAAATATTATCCCAAGATTTCTTCAAGTTTTCATTACTTTTTTTTATAACTATTTTCAAAAAATCATCTCCAACAAGAATCTTTCCATTTGATATAATTGGAAACTCTAATTTCTCCGTGCTCATAAGCTCACAAACAAACCCTTCTTTACTAGAAATTATCCCGCTTCTCTTCCACCCAGCCGATTGTGCTTTTTTAAGAAGTTTTTGCGCATCATTTAAAGTCTTACACGCAACATGAAGAATGCATGGTTCTTGTTTAAACCTCACATCTCCTTTCTTTATCCTTCCTAATTCTTTTTTTAACTCTTTAAGAGTTATTTTATCATGACTAACAAAATAAAAAAGACCAGGACCTTTCTTATCCTCGTCTTCAATCAAAACAACTCTCCCAGAACAAGAAGAAGTTGTATAATACTCTTCTTTTGAATTAATACTCTCACATAAAGCCCTTATCTTATAATCCCAATACTCCTTTGGATTGGCCACGCTTGGACGATTCAATGCAAATCTCTGATTTGCTTTGGAAGATTTATCTTCTTTAGAAAGAGCCCTTTGCTTAAGTTTTTCAAAGTTTAACATTTTTTAAATCCTCAATATTACTCAGACCAATTATTCCTATTTTCATTTTATTTCTTACCATTATAGGCACACAACACCACATCATCATCTTTAATTCCACGAAAATATTTACATATTGAAGTATTTTTAACAGCACACTTATGGATATTTTTTTCTTCAGCCTCATTCCACGGACATTTATCTTGTTTCCAACCCAAATTTTGTTTGGGGATTAAATCAATATCTAAATTTGCCCCATCAAGTTCTATAATTTTTTCTTTTTTAACTTTCATCTTAAGATATTTTCCTTAAACTTTTCATAGTCTTCTTTTTTAACCATGGCAGCGGCGGCATTAAAATGCCCCCCTCCTGTTGAACCATCAAGACCAGCAATTCCTTTTTTTACCAAAAGATTCATATCTTCTTCATCTCCCTGATTTCTAAAATTTAATCTTACAAACCCCTTACTCCGTTCATAAGCAATACAATAGATATCTTTATTCTTTTTAGAGATTGCAGTTATCACAGCGCTAGTAACATTAAAACGTGGCTTCTTACAAAAAAAGAAATGTAATCTTTTTTCAGAATAAAACTCTGCTTCTTTTTCATACTTAAAAAATAACTTCTCAAACTCCCCATTAACAACACTATAACTCTTCCTTAAAGAATCAAAGTCCTTCTTTCTTATTAAATTATAAACCCTTGAAAAATCGTCATCATACTTCAAAGCATAATCTATAGTTATTGCCATCTTCCCTGGTTCAGAATTAATCGGATCCCCTTCTCCTATTCCGGAATATTTTCCCTTAAGATAATCCATGTGCTTTTTATTTTTGAAAGAAAATTCTGATACAAGAGTTGCATCCAAAAGCCATTCCCATCCTTCTGTATTGAAAAAATCTCTCCCGTATTCATACATCACAAAACCTATACAATCATTTGAAATAGTTTTGATAATATTCTTTTTATTTTTCAATTCAGAATTAGCAGGGTGGTGATCAATCAATAGTGAATCAAACTCTCTTCTAAATTTATCAAATTCATCTATAAAATTATCAGCATTAATATCAGTAAGAAAGACTTTTGTAATTTTTTTATCTCTCAAATCCTTAATCGGTTTATCAAACATTCCTTTTTGATAATTTATAAAATCAAGGAACTCCACTTTGTGCCCCCTACTCTCTAGTATTTTTTCCAAAAAAAGAGCCGAAGAAATACCATCTAAATCAATATGTGTTAAAATAGCAATTTTGTCCTCTGGCTTTATTCTTTCCAAAAAATCAACAAACACCTGTTTACTTCCAATAAAATAATCCACTCCAACCATTTTTACTCCTTCTCCAAAACCTTCGCATTTATTCCCTGTTCCCTACATAGCTCTACAAACTCCTTGGCATCTTCCTCACTACCAATTATACTTCCCCAGTGCATGGGAATTGCTAAATCTGGTTTAATTAACTTGGCGGCCTCGACAGCCTCCTCAACACTCATTGTAAACCTACCCCCAACAGGAAGCAAGGCAATAAACTCCTTTCCCTCTTGCTTATGCCCTGTGAGCTTTTGCATCTCCGGAATAATATCAGTATCCCCTGCATGATATATCAAAACTCCCTCCATTTTTATCAAATAACCAACCCAACCCTCCTCTTTTGTATGAAAGTGTTTGTCAATGTTATAGGCAGGAGTAGCACTTATCCTCACATCACCAAAAGTCATCTCCTGTCCAGGTTCTATAATTTCCATCTTTATTGGAATATCAAAACGAGTAATCTTACTCTGGCAATCAGCAGTCATAACTATTCTTGTTCCTTCCTTAACTACCTTCTTTAAATCATCAACACTACAATGATCGTAATGACTATGAGTTAGAAGAATAAGGTCTGCCGGTTCCAACCCTTCTTTTATATTATAGGGATCAATGTAAATAACTCTAGAATTCTTAATCATAAATCCATCATGCCCTAACCATTTTATTTCTATATCATTTATTTTCATCTTAAGATTCCTAATATATTTTCTTTCACTATTAAATTATAATCCTTTTTTGATGCATCAAGACTATCAAGCATGGCTAAAGAAACTCTAGGATCCCCAAAGGGATAATCACTCCCAAAAATGATTTTCTCTGCTCCAAATTTTTTATAAATCTTCTTCAAAATAACAGCATATTGTATTCCTGAAATCTCAAAATAAACATTATCTGTAAATTCATAATCATCCAACTTAAAAAAAGTCTTAGTCACAGAGCCTGAATGCACGGCTATAACAGGAATTTTAACTTTTTTTGCCAAATTAGAGATTCTTGCCAGATTAGAATAGTCCTTATTTTCATTAGTATGCACAAATACAGGAAGCCCAATTTTATTAACAAAATCAATAACCCTTTGATCATCAATATTAACCTGGCCTATATCTGGATGAAATTTAATGGCCTTATACCTCTTATCAATTTCTTCAGGCAAATCAAAAACATTAAACCAATAGATTGGAATTACTTTATTATTCTTTTCAGCCTCTTCCAACACAGAATTATTATCTGGAGTAGATTTATTTGTAAAATTAGCCGGCAACCCAATAGGAACAAGACAAAATTTCCCTACCCCAACTTTCTCAGCTATTTCTTGATATTCAGCAAAACTCCCCCATTCTTTATCTTTAGAAGGAATCCCTCCCAGATGCAAATGCGCATCAATAAATTTTTCCATAAAAACTAGTAATTCCTCTTGTTTTTAAGGGTTTCTAATAAAAACTACAGAAAACTATATTAAACCTACTAGACTCAAAAAGAAAATGGGTGATTTTTACATAAGACTCTCTGCTCCAGGAGTTTATATTCCTTCGAGAGGAGAAAATGATATTAATGTAATCACTAATGCAGATCTTGAAAGGATAGTAAATACAAGTGATGAATGGATAACAACAAGAACTGGTATTAAAGAAAGAAGAATTTCTCATGACCTGGGTGTTCACAAAATAGCAGTCTTAGCAGCAAAAGATGTATTAGAAAAAATACACCTTGATCCTACAGAAATAGATGAAATAAATTTTGCTACAAATAGGCACTACAAAGAACAGGAATTTAGAAATCTCGCAGCTTATGTTGCTATAAATATTGGAGCAAGAACAGAAAACATTGCTCTTGAAGATTCAGCTGCAGGATGCACTGGGTTAATTTATGCAATAAGAAAAGCATACAATACTTTAAAAGTGGAGGAAGATAAAAAAAATATCCTTGTTATTGGAGCTGAAAATCTTCCAGACATGACAGATTATTCTGATAGAAACACCTGTATATTATTTGGAGCTGGTGCTTGTGCTTATCTTTTAAAAAGAGTTGAAGGAAAAAAAGAAGGGATTATTAAATGTACTGTTGGGGGGAAACCAGACAAAGGAGATAAAGACTGGCCAGATGGTTTTTTAGGATTAAAATATAAAAATGGACTAAAAATCCGCCCTTCAAAAGATCCTAACAAAAAATTTGAAACTTACCCAAAAAAACAAAACTATCTTATTATGAAAGGAAAAGAAATTATGAAATTTGCTCCTAGAGCAATGATGCTGGCAGTTCATAAAGTTCTTGAAGGAACTCCCTATTCTATTGAAAATGTAAATGTGATAATTCCCCACGGGGCAAATGCAAGAATAACAAACAATGCAGAAAAAGATGCTAGAAAAAAAGGATTTAGTGGAACTGTTTTTACTAATTTAGACAAATATGGAAATACTTCTACTGCCTCAGTTGGAATAGCAGAAGCAGAAGCAAGAGAAAAAAGAGTAACAGAAACTAGTGAAAGAAAAATAATAGAACCTGGAGACCTTGTTATTGATGTTGCTTTTGGAGCAGGCCTTACATGGGGAGCAATTTTAAAAAGAGCATCATAACTAAATCCTCCTAAAAAATCCACCCTTAACATATTTTTCTAAAGCAGACTTCATATCTTTTCTTAAAACAGTTTCATCAATTGCTCTCCTGCCATTGGGTAAAGTTATTTCCTTGAGTACATCAGATGCAATAGCATAATCCTCAAGCTTTCCCCCACCCTTAGAAACTACTTTAGGACCTGCAAAAGAAAAAATATTTCCAGCACCATATTTTTCAGCAAGAATAACATCTCCCTGAGTTGCATTGCTTCCTAAAATACCTGCTGTACAAGGAGAAACTAAAATAGAATAAAAAGGCCTATTATTTCTTTTCAAATCATATGCAACAGCTACATTCTTCTCCATTTGTTTTAAACCAAGAGTTCCCTCAGCCATCCTCACCCCCCCAGAACTAAAAACCCCCACCAACGGAACTTTATACTTTTTGGCTTGCTGAGCTGCCCGATTAAATTCCTCCCCTTCCACAATACCCAAAGTTCCCCCCATAAAATCAAAAGCAAGCAAATAAAGCATTATATCTTTCCCACCAACACTTACTTTCCCAGTAATTGCAGCAGATTCCAAACCAGTTTTTTGTCTGGCTTTCTCTAAAGAAGCTAAATAACTCAAAGTATAATAACCTGTTCGTTTAAAATCTTCAAATTTCAACCCATCAAATTGTTCAAAAGAACCATTATCAGTTAAAATCCTAATCCACTCTTTATAAAAAAGTCTTTCTCCCCACCCACAATTTGGACAACTTTTATGATTATCTTCATATGTTTTTTCAGTTAAAACCCACCCACACTTCTCACTCCTATAATCTAGTTCATCATTAACAGGAACATAAAATATTTTACCCTGACACTTTATACCATCTTTACCTTTTTTAATCCCCCATTTTTTCCTTATTTCTTCATCAAAATGTTCAGTTATAGAAACCAATTCATGTGACGCGCCATTATTTTTCATTCTTGGAGTTTTCTCTGAAATGGGAAGGGGGATATAAACACTTGCGCCAGGTTTTTTAGCTAACCCAAGTTTATCCCAAAGCCCTTTTGTTTCTCCATAACGAAGTGCTTTTTTTATTCTCTGGTCTCTTAATTTTTTAACCCCAGAAACCCCCCTCCCTAATTCACCAAATGCTTTATCTAAAGCATCAACAATACATTTTATTGTAACCCTATATCCATTACTTTTTTCAAGATGTGCCCCCCCTGAAAACTCAGAAACAATATGATCCACAACCCCTAATTCCAACATATCATAAGCCATTGGTTTAAGCAACTCAAGTACTTTTGCAATTCTATCCTGATCATCTTCAGGATATTTAAGAATAGTTGCTGCATGTTGTGCTGCAATAACCGCATAATCAGCATTTTCTAAAATTAAATTTTTATCAGCAATCTGTCCCTGCAATGCTCCCCCACTTCCCCCTTCCCCCAAAATTATAGACACTATTTGTGTTTCTAAAGAAAGTAATTTTCTAATATTTTCTGAAATCAACCAAGATTGACCCTTAAGGGCAGCAGCATTATTTGCCCCCCCACCAAAAGTATTAACTAAAAGCAAAAGTTTTTTCTTTTCTTTTTCTGCCTTATCATAAAGTTGATTTGCAAAAACAAGACCTTCAGGAGAAACATAGCCATGATTTACTTTAACCAAATCCTCTAAACCAGTACCTTTTGGTTTCATCTGACCAACAAAAACAATGGGCTCATACTGTTTTTCATCCCACAAATATAATCCCTCCCCCCCAATAACCCCCATTTTAAACATCTTTACCTCTAAATCATCATCTTGTCCAATAAGATTCCCAACTAAATCTGTAGAATATTTAACCGCACTTAAAAAAGAATTCACAACATCATCAGCCTGAATTCTATCTGGATGCCTAAGTATCTCTAAAATTTCAGCACGACCCAGTTTCTTCTCCTCAACTTTTTTCCCATCTGCCATTTTCAATAAAACTAACAACAAAAACAA
>Ga0180007_10007392_pt1 | contig 10395 bp, 22 predicted proteins | sample MM_PC_MetaG_FD_121122 | JGI IMG/M metagenome (GOLD analysis project Ga0180007, IMG submission 121122) | Groundwater microbial communities from the Aspo Hard Rock Laboratory (HRL) deep subsurface site, Sweden - MM_PC_MetaG | ecosystem: Environmental > Aquatic > Deep subsurface > Groundwater...
AGGAGGTTTTTGCTATGCCAATCACACATTCAAAGGTTTCCACAATCGCTGATGGCGCCGATACTGATTTAATTCGTCCCGTAGACTGGAACGCTCCCCACGTTGGTGCAGTAGTAACTGGAACTTACGATGGCGATAACACTGACAATAGGCAGATTACCACTGGAATGATTTGCTCTTTGGTTATTGTTCATCCTGCTGCTGGTAACAAGGAACTTGTACTGATACACACTTCAGCTAACCGAAACCTGCTTCACTATATTTCAGCAGCACCTTATCATGCCAATCCGGCGGGATGCAACCTACATGCCACAGACGGCTTTGTAGTTAGCCAGACCACCGATGCAATGAACACAACTGGGACAAGCTATGTTTATACAGCGATAACCGCATAAGGAGGGAAAGTGTATTACTTTAAGAAGGTTGTGAATGGTTTAATAATCTCGGTAGAAACAAAAAGCGTGAAAGTAGCGAGTCCAGGTTTCGTGAAAGCAACTAAGATTGAAGTTGAAAAGCATTTGGCTACCTTACCTCCTCCCGTTGAGGTTCCAACTAGAGATTTTGCTGCCGAAATAGACGAAATTAAAGCCAAATTAACAAAAGCAAATATCCTTTAGCACTATAATAAGGTGATAAATGCCTGAATACAAAGCATTTCAGTTTGATGCCTTCCAGGCGGATGCCTTTCCTACTGTCGGTATCCTCAATGCCAAAGGCACGATGGCTGGTGCTGGCACTATTACCCTTATTCCTTCCAGGGATAGGGAAGTTGCTGGCGCGATGGCTGGTGCTGGCAGCATTACCCTTGCGCCTTCGATATTTGTTACCCTCTCGCTGTCTGGCGTGGGTACATCTACACTTGCCGTTACCATTTATGGCAAACACGCTTACTGGCAGAAAAGCTCACGTTTCTCTATTGTATCACCCAACAAGATAACAGTCAGAACACGGCCAGAGGAAGGGGGCACGGCATATTCGGGAAGTGCTACCGAGCCAGTCTCCTATGCCAAGTTGCCCAAAGAGGACTTTATCTATTTCCCGGTACTCAGCAATGCCGAGGCTGCCAATATCGCTGCTGCCAAGATTGACAGGTTAGCTCGTAACAGTCAAACAGGTAGCGGGTTTGTGCCCATGAATGTGGGACAGGAAGTTCTGGACTGGGTACTGATAACCGATAAGTGGGGGAATGATGCGGTCAAGGGCAGGGTGAAGTCAATCACAAGACATGCTGGAGCCAACACCTTCACGATGGGGCTTAGTTTTGCCTCCAGAAATCCTGAAATGCCTTTTGAAGAAATGGCTCTAGTTAAGGAAGCTTTAGCGGAGCCTATCCCTCGATGGGCACAGGAAATGCTTGATTACTTAATATATGTAGCTGACGTAGTCGGTAAACACGAAGGTAGACTTGATGTACTTACAGATGCTGTTAGTTCGCTTGTCAATAGTTCCAGCATTATTTGGGATAACACACCCGTTAGGGCGATTGACGGTACGGTGTATCGGAATACCAGTAGTGGCAGAACAAGGTTAGTGGCGGTTAATGTCCAGTGTGCTGTTATAGGCACAAGCGGGAGTTCGTTAGTAACAGTTATTTGTGATGGTTCTAATCCACCCTTAACACAGATGCAGGTAGTGGGAGGCACGACATCTGTGTCAGGTGAAGGTGTAGGCATTACCGATTCTAAAGACTTTGTAATCGTTTTTGCCGTGCCGAGAGGATTCTATTATAAGTTAAGTTCATCTACTACAGGCGATGGGATTGCGCCTCAGTTACTTGACTGGTTCGAGTTTGACCAGATATAGTATGGGAAAGGAGAAGGAATTATGTGTTTAATAACAGAGCATGCCAGAGCGCTGAAACGACTTGCCGAACTGGAAGCATCCATCGGTAAAGAATTCTGGGAGCTTTTTCAGCCGGCCAGCGTACAACAGATTTCTTTTCAGGATTTGTATACTACTCTAAGAACTTTATTCCCCAATGCTTCAATCAATCTCGGTGAGAATTACCGATTCCTATGCAGCTACGATGATATTGCCGTATTCCTAGCTCAAGACCAGACGAACAAGATGGACTACATCGGCGATGCTAACGGCATATCCTCATACGATTGTAATGTCTTTGCCAACCGGCTGCTGGGGCAATTCAGTGTCCCCGGATGGGCTGACTTAACCTTCGGCAAAGTCTGGCTGAGCCAACCAGCTCATGCCCTGAACTGTATGTTAGCCCAGGATGACAAGTTTTTCTATATTGAGCCACAGACGGATGAGCTTTTGGATTACGCCAGCTACGAGGCTGGTTCTGTTAGATTTATCGAGATGTAGGAGGCTGGTATGAGTAGTTTTACCAGTGAATTAGTTGTAACTCCAGTTGATGAAAGACGCTGGAAACTGGTTCGTTCTTTTACCTACCACGTAGGCAGCCAGCACAGCAGAAACATACTGACTGTACCAAAGGGATTTGTTACTGACTTTGCCTCTATTCCCTGGGTATTCTGGCAATTCTTACCAGCTTGGGGGCGTTATGGTAAAGCCGCCGTTCTCCATGACTACATCTACCAGACGCATATCAGGACACGGCTAGAAGCTGACCATCTTTTCCATGAAGCGATGTTAGTCGGAGGCACTAAGGCATGGAAGGCACTAATAATGTATCTCGCGGTAAGACTGTGCGGCTGGTTGGCATGGCACTGATGAAGACTTGTAGCCACTGTCATCTGCTGAATCCTGAAGACACCGATAAGTGTCCTGAGTGTGGTTGTGTGGTGTTTATACCTTTCGCTACCTGCCCTACATGCCTGAACAAACAATGCTACCAGCCTGTCTGGAGAGGGTATATGAAAAGAGTCCAATGTCCACAATGCGGAGAAGGAGAGACTGATGTCACCTAATAGCCACGATATGCTTGACGATATGGCTTTCAACAGGGAACTAGAGGAGATGGGTGATGACCTGCCCAAGCTGGTAAAGTTTATGGCATGGCGTCAATTTGAGATGACCAAGCAACTTGAGACTGTTACCCAACTTTGCCCTGTTCATGGCAAGAGAATCCGGGCCCTAGAGAATAGAACGAAAAAAGAAATCGGCGCTACCGGTGGGGTGAGTGCTTTGATTGGGGCTGGCATTGCTGCTGCTGTTGATTACTTCGTAAGGCGTGGAAGTTAGGACTGACGCGGTTCTTAACAACTTTTGGTAACGGTTCTTCTTTGGTATCTATGTAACCACACTGTAGACATTGCCAGGTGTTCCCAGCTGGCGGGTTTCGGTAGAGGTCTCCTGTTTGACAATGCGGGCATTGGTGCAATCGCCACATCATCTTACCTCAATTCATATTAAACACTTGCCAGAATGATAGGGTAGTATTATTGATAAAAACCTTAATCAAACAAAGGGGCACTTGGCAGGTCTCCATGAGCAGTTGATTGTTTCGGAGCCACTTATCCTCTACTTCTTCCTGTGTCATGGCGATAACCTCTCAAGTTAAGTTAAGCACCTTCAATACTCTGCGTTCCCCTCTTGAAGTTCTATACACAAAGATGATAGTTCCGTCTGGCAAATCTTCATTAACAACTATCTTCATGCCATTGTAATTACCGAGGATTGTATTGGGTGATGGTGGTATATAAAGAGCAGGACTAAACCTACTCCTAATTTCCCTCTCGGTATTCGGTGAAACTTCAAATCGTTCAGGTAATTCTTCTAGCGGTTTCACTTTTGATACAGCTTCATGTAGTGCTTGCGCTGTCAATTCGGCGTAGCTCCCATATCCTTCAGTCATATAATTATCGTTCATTTCACCCTCTCGTGCTTCCTGTGAAGGTCGTAGTGTGTCTTGTGCTTCTGGTATTCACTCACCTTCATTCCCATTCTCTTTGCCCTTTTCTCAAGTATAGCAAAGTCATCTACACTGACTCTAAAGGCTATGGCTACTGTCTTACTTGACTTAGCATTTGTCATTTGCTGTTACAGTCCTTGTGATGCGCTTCAGATAGCCTCTGGAGTAATTCCTCGAACAGCCTTTTCTTCTCCAGGCAATTCTCAACGACTTGCGATAAAGTTATTTCAGACATTCCAACGCCTCATTAAACTGACTAGGTCTCCAAAGATAATATTCTACCCCTAGACTATTCTGAGCAATCGCTTTCAGTTCCCTTCCCCATTCTACCTGGTCGGTTGTTAATTGCCCGCTATCAGACTTCAGTTCAATGAATAGGCATCTGCCGTTTTTTACGGCCACATAATCGGGAAAGCCTTTATCACCTTTGATTGGAGTTCTGTAGCCTTTGGCTGACCATGCGGGCCGGAAGTGTGTCCACCTATAGCCGAACAGTTTTAGCAAGTCCTCTATCTGGCTTGAAAAATCGCCTTCACTTATTCCCGTCTTCATCTTCCTCCCTATTTCAAGACCTCTGAAGGTGGGTTAAACTCCTCATCATCCTCAAAATCTTCTTCCTCTCTAATCATGGCATGGCCTGTAAATTGCTCATGTGTAATGCGGTCTAATTCCACAATGGTTGCGTAACCACAATCACAAATATAAGATGTCATTCTCTCTTTCCCTCCTTATTCTGTTGGGCTAAGGTCTCCAACATGATTTTTCAAGTGCCTCAATAGCAACCTTCAGTGATTCTGAGTCCACATCTAGTAGCTTTATACCTTCCTTTGAGATTATGATACGAGTCTTGTAAACCGAAGAATATTCCGATGTTAATACTAAATCGCCAATCCTTATTTCCATTTCCCTTCTCCTTTTAGTCTAACTCCGTAATACGCTTGAGATTGTCTTTCAATTTGACTTCTGTGATTTCCTTGAGAGATTTTAATGGCGGCCTAGCACCGCCTGTTACTTCACAACTAAGGCGAACTCCCGCTTGTTTTATTTTACACTACCATCAGCATTGCAATACCTATTACCAAAAAAGGGGCGACCTTTAGGGCATGCCTTAAATCTACGTGAGTCGAATCCTTTTTGAAACCACGTTTTCTCTCCTCGTTTATCCCCTTTCTTGAAGCAACCGCTAAAGTTATGGCGTCTTTTATGGCATGCACGGCATAATGTAACAAGGTTATCTAGTATCTCTAGGCCTGATATGATATGATGCGCCTCTACTTTACCCTTTGCACCACAGTCTACACAGCGATAATCATCTCTTCGGTATGCTTGTTCATCTAACTTTGTTTTAACTGAGACTTTCATTATCTTTGCCTATCTTTGTCCCAGTAAGGGCTTTTACACTTGGGACATATTCTGACTTCAGGCTGGCGAGGATACCACGAATGTCCGCAACGCTTACATTGTAGATTTTTTACATCTGTTTTCATATCTCCCCCCTTACCTACAAGTATAACTTATGCGGAACTACTTATCAAGTGGCAGAAGTGGCTTAATCCACTCTCTCAATACTGTCGGTATCAAGAGCCTGTATCAGTTCGGCGGCTTCATCCTGAGTCATCTCGGTACTGGTGGACTTGCCAAACTTCTCACCTACCCACACCTTGACATCGTTCCGGGAATATCCCTTGTCCTTCATAGCCTTTGCGATATGGGCAGACTGGAAGTCGTTAATCATAGGCTCTTTGGCTTCGTCAGGCTGTTCTCCCTTATCCTCTGCCTTAACTGGCTTCCTTGCGGGTGTTACAGGCTGTGGTGAAGCATCTGGCTCATTACACCATTCGTCTGTACCCTCGATGGGATGAGCATAGCCTTTCATCCTACCCTTCTTAAAGAAGTTGACCTCATGGACAGGGCAATAGTGCTGACTCTTATCCACTGTGCGCCTTTCCTCTACTTTCTCGCTGACTGTGCCATCGGTCATTTCCTCTGCCGGAGTCGGGCGATACCCCGCTAAGACGGCTACCCATGCTTCTTTGTTGCGGAGTGCCTTGCTACCAGCTCGGGTCTGCGCCATAGAAGCTAACTGAAACCAGGGGACTACCTCATCACCCACCTTAATACGCTTTCTCTTATCCCCTTCACCTTGCCATTCATATTTGGGTCGTGTTCCCCACTTTTCCTCATCCCTCATACAGTATGCCTCGGCTCCACCAATCAGTTCCCCGGTGCGATTGTTATAAAGGAAAGCCTTAGCCTTAGCACCTTGTACGCCGTTTATCTCCACCGCCTCAGCATCCCCAGTTCTGACAGACACGCCATCGAACTGCCCTAATGTCTGCCAGTCCTCGAACTCTAGGTATTGCTCGCCATTAATGATGACTGGCTTTTTCTTTTGGGCGATTACCCTTGATAGTGCTTTGGCTGCCCTGATTGCCATGTCGAGTTGTGCATCGGGGTCATAAATCCCGACCTGACCACCTGTCATTGTAGTTAGTTCCTTGCCTTCCATTTTACCTAACCTCCTTTTGTAACTCATATATTCGCTTACAACATAAGAATAGTTCAAAGGCTTTATCAAGATTAAGGAATTGCTTTTCCTCAAAACCTTCCTTATCATCCCTGCCAATCCTGAGTATCCTGGCTTGGTTGACAATATGCCCATGCTCACTGAGTAATGCCCGATAAGCAGCGAGCTGGTAAACCATTTCCGAATAAATCGCCTTCCCAGTTTTGTAATCTACCAACCAGAACTCATTACCGACTTTAGCAAGGCAGTCTATTGTACCACCGAAACCGAGTTTATCTGATACGAGCGGTGCCTCTATCAATATTGGCTCTGGTTTATTCTGCTTCTCCCAATCCCAGTATTTGAGTAAGCAGTTCTCGGCACGTCTTACATCATCTGGAGAATACTCCGCCGTGTCTGGTTGCTCTTTGCGTAGTTCACACATTATCAGATAGTGAGCAAGGGTACCGACTCCTGCAGCATCATCCCTGACTGAGCGGTAATCAAGACCATCCACCCCACATTGCCAAGCCCAAGTTAATAATGCGGGCTTGTTCAGGATATTCAGGATAGTGGTTACCGAAGGCACTCGCTTACCATCCTGGGTTTTATAAACAGTGTGTATCCGTGTTTTCTGTTTTACTTCTTCTGTCATGCTTTTACCCTCCCTAAAATAATCTCCTGTTTATTTAATATCCAAGACGACAGGCCATTTCTTTCCGTCTCTCCTCGGCCAACTCCTCACTGATTAAATACCGAAGTTCCTCGGCCACCTTGTAAACATCATAATCATCGGGGTTGGCCGCATATTCCTCAAGCAATTCGATGACCCTCTCTGGTCGGCAGTCTGGTAGCTGTGATTTCTCTTGTGCGGTTAGCATTTCAATTCCTCCATGCCTGTGCGGTCTTGGCCAATTTCAGGTCTAATGTTCCCCGGCTATTTATCAGGCAGACGTTAAGTAAGGGCAGCCCATAAGAGTGCAGCTTCTCAATGGTGCAGGCAACCATATCCGGCTCGACCACACCGGCCATAACGTAGTTCCCCATTATCTGCTGAATCATCTCGTCTCGGACTGTTACTTCAAACATTTTTTGCCTCCGTTCTCTTTTTTATAACTCAGAATAAATTCTATCCCAGCATTTTCAAATGGTCTTATTCTTTTTATCCATTCATCTAAGTCAGTTCTTTGTATTTCCAGACCAACGGCATCATAACTCTCAATAATCTGGAAAGGCTGACCGAATATATGGCTGTTATCGGAATATGATACTTCCGTTTCAATCCCTGTGGTCGTTTCCATTTTCTACCTCCTAAAAGCTGTTACAGTAAGACTACTAGATACAATGTACCACAAATGGTACGACTTGTCAATACCCCCCTTGACAAAAAGTACCGCTTGTGGTACTAATAAGATATGCCAAAGAATATTGAACTCCGAAACGAACATATCAGGGAATACCGCAGGCTACATCCGAAAGTGAGTATCAGGGCTATCGGGCGTATTTTCAAACTTAGTCATGTTCATATTCTACGTATTCTAAGCAACCACCAGAAAGGGAAGTAGCCATGCCACTGAATAAGAGCAAAGGGCAAATGTATCCTTTTGTTTACAGTTGCGGTATAATAAGAGTATGAAAGGTAATGAGTACAACTGGAAATTGCCGGATATAGATACTTTGCGAAATCTATATTGGAATGAAAAGAGGAGTGCAGCTAATATTGCTCAGCAGTTTGGAGTTACGGTCGGTGCTGTAAAGAATAAATTAAATAGATATGGCATACCAATGCGCAACATGTCTGATGCTCAGGCTTTAATTGCCAATTACATTTTCTTATCACCCGATGGACTAGCCTTTATTGATGGATTACTTTTGGGGGATGGTTGTATATCCCCGAATCGTCATTTTACAAGCGCACAATATAAACATAGTGATAAGCACAAAGATTATATCATATGGCTTGCTAATAAATTACAGAATATGGGCTTTGAAATGGGAACCATCAAACATTATGCCAAAGCATCGCAGTTATCCACCTTGTATTATAGAGACCTTATCCAAATAAGGCGATGTTGGTATCCTGATGGCAATAAAAAAGTTCCGAGCGATATAGAACTCAGACCTATCACGCTATTAAATTGGTATATTGGGGATGGTAATTATCACGCCCCAGGCTGTGATGGTGGTGGTGAACAGGTTTCAATTGCTATGGAGTTTGACCAAGAGGGTAAAGATTTACTCCGCACTAAATTATGGGAATTAGGGATTCTAAATAGTAACCAGAAAACTGGTATCTATATTCGGTCGGCTGGTCGCAAGCACTTTTTCAACTATATGGCTATGGCATTTCTGCCTATTCCAGAGTGTTATAAATATAAATTTCCAGAGAGGTATTATCATGGGATTGAATAAGGTAAAAGCAACTTCAAACATGTATCAATTTCTAAATGATAATGGTGGTCATGGCTACACGTGGAATGTAATCAAGGGCAAGTGCCCGCATGATTGCTCCTACTGCTATATGAAGCGATACCCGCAACCAGAACTTCACTTTGATGAGAAGGAATTAAAGACAGACTTGGGGAGCGGTAATACTATCTTCGTGGGTAGTTCCTGCGATATGTGGGCGGATTTCATACCTATGAACTGGATAGAGAAAGTTATAAGGCATTGTTTAAGGTTAAACCTTAACAAGTATCTATTCCAAACCAAAAACCCTGGCCGATTCTTGGAACTAGGTGATTTTCTCCCTGATAAAGTGCTACTCGGTTGCACTGTTGAGAGTAATCAGAATCATGACTTTATCAGTCTTGCCCCCAAAATGGAGGAGCGATATGAGTGCATGAGTGAACTCATATACCCTACAATGATTTCAATAGAACCTATTATGGACTTTGACCTTGACGTGATGGTGCGCTGGATGCAGGAGATAAAGCCTGTATTCGTTAGCATCGGTGCTGACAGCGGTAATAACCACTTGCCTGAACCTGAACCACAAAAGATAGAACATCTAATCAAAGCACTCCAGGGATTTACCAAGGTAAAGATAAAGGACAATCTCAAGAGGTTACAATGACAGAGAGTAAATGCCCTAAGTGTGGAGGATCCGGTAAACTACCACTTTATCGGAAGGACGGAAGTATAGTGCCCAACGCAATCGTATATTGCCCCGATTGCCACAGCGAAGAACCTGAAAGATACCAACATTTAACTCCTGATATGTATGACTTCCCCTGTAGTAGCAATTTTAGAGCCTTCTCTTATAGATTCTGTGGAGTGCCAGACCCATGCGCTGTTACAGTAGGTAAGGAAGTTGTCAGAGAGGTTGTGATAGAGAGGCAGCCGGCTAATATGCTGCCTATCAGGTCAGAGTTGAACTACATCAGAAACCAAATCAACGAGCACATAGATGCTGCGAAGAAGGCGGCTGAGGCCAGGAAGAAACCACAGGTCAAACAATCTTACAAAGGGATTAAATAAATAGGACTTTTAATGACAGAACCTGAAGTCACCAAGACCATTTCGGGATACCGTCTGCATTGGCCGAAAGACCTTATTACCATCACGGCCAACAGGGTACGGTTTCACAGCGATGGCAAGATTACCGGCGACCTCGGCCTGGCTCTCGGTAAGAACGGGCACCGGGAGCCGGACTTCAACTTCAACTTCTCCTCAGCAGTTACTAGGAGACAGTTAGTCAAGACGCTGGATGAGAAGTACCCGGACTGGTCTTTCCTCCCATTCATTGATGAGACGTGCCGCACAATTCAAACCCTAGCCACCAAAGGGGAAGAAGGGACTATCATTCAGCCGACTACTTCAGATGTCAAGCATCCTGGGTACTACATAGAGCCGGTGATAATGAAGGGTGTGCCGAATGTTATCTACGGCGATAAGGGAACGAATAAGACTACGTTAGCTCTGATGATGCTAGGATTGGTAAACATCGGTGTTGAGGATAGCGAGACAGGATTAAACGCCTCGACCGCGGCTAATGTCGGGGTGCTGGATTGGGAGAATAACCGCGACCTTACCGATTACACAGTTAGCCGGTTGG
>Ga0180007_10007393_pt1 | contig 10395 bp, 8 predicted proteins | sample MM_PC_MetaG_FD_121122 | JGI IMG/M metagenome (GOLD analysis project Ga0180007, IMG submission 121122) | Groundwater microbial communities from the Aspo Hard Rock Laboratory (HRL) deep subsurface site, Sweden - MM_PC_MetaG | ecosystem: Environmental > Aquatic > Deep subsurface > Groundwater...
CAAAAACTGGGCGGGGCAGGCCAGCACCACCTCGGAGGCCTTCTTGAAGGCGCTGGGCGGGTCGGCGGTGACAAAGGCGTTCTTGGGCAGACGCTGCTCGGCAAAGCGGCCCTCGGGGCTGCGGTCGTAGCCCAGATGTTCGACAAGCTCCCGCCGGGGGTCGTAGAGGGTCAGGCTGGCGTGCAGATAGTGGCGGCCCTCCAACATGCGGTTGCCCAGGTGATAGGTCAGGGCGAAGCCCCAGTCGCCGGCCCCCACCACCACCAGGTTCTGCTTGGCGTTGGGGGAATACAGGCGGCGGTCACCGTGGGTGGCGTAGAAGCCCAGGCCCCTGGCGTTGCGCACCCTGGGCAAGCGCCGCTCGTCGCGCATCACGGGCCACACCACTCCCCGGCGGCGCAGGGTCTTGAGGCCGTCGGCCACCACCAGGGAGATGGGGTTGTCGCGGATGAAGTCCTCCAGGTCCGGCTCCACCCCGAAGGTCTCCAGATGATACTCGGTCAGGGACTCCAGCTCGGCCTTGGTGGCCGCGTTCAGGTCGCGCATGCCCTGGCTGCGGGCCCGCTGCAAGCCTCTGGCGGTGAGTTGACTGGCCATGACCTTTTTGCTGCGGGCGATGTCGCTGATGGCGGTAAGGGCCACCAATTCATCCAGGTCCCGTCCCTGGCGGTCGGCGGCGTGGGACGCCTTGAGATCGGAAAGCAGTCGGGGCTCGGGCAGGGTCAGGTAGGCCCGGCCATAAAGGTCTTGGGCGCTACGCCAGGTCCAGGAGCGGGGATGGGCCACCATGCGCCCCAGGGTGGACAGCACGCCCAGGCCCCTGAGCCAGGTGTAGGCTCCCTTGCGGGCGGCCAGGGAAAGGTCTTCGGGCACCACCGAGAAACTGATGGCCACCGGCTGGATGACCACCTCCTTCTCACCGGCCAGGGCTCCCCGCAGGGTTACCAGGCGGCGGGGATAGCGCAGGCTGCCGTCGCGGCTGCGGGCCCCTCCGGCCCAGGCCTCCAGGAAGATGCCCTGCTGCCCGCCGCACTCTCCCAGGGCCCGGCAGTAGTTGAAAAGGGCGGCCATGTAGGCGCGGTCGGCCCCCCGGCGGCGCACCACATAGGAGGAGGCCCAAAAAACGCGGGCGATGCTCTCAATGGCCATCATGTTGTCGCCGGCGGCAAAGGCCGGCAGGCACAGGTCGTGCTGGCTCAGCACCGCAGCCAGGAGAAATTCGTCCAAATGGGAGGAGTGGTTGATCAGGTACAACACCCCCACGCCCTGCTTGCGGTATTCCTGCAGCTTGGCGATGTGGGCCACCTCGCGCCGGTCCGGCGAAAGGAAGCTGGCCTCGGGGTCGTGCTGGGTGAAGAAACCGTTGACCAGGGTAACCGCCGCCGTGATCCCGTAGATGTAAACCTCGCGGTCGTAGCGGATGGCGATGGACTCCAGGTTGCTCTCCACCGCAGCGGGGTCCGCGGGCAGGCCCTCGGAGGCGAGTTGGGCCAGGGTCAGTTCGGCGGCCCGCTCTCGGATGGCCCCGGCCTCTTGCCAATAGGCGGGAATCTGCCGGAAGCGCTCCAGCCAGGGACGGCCCGACTCGCTGTGGGACACGTGTTGCAGCAAACGGTAAAAATCTATCCGGCCGGCGCGCCGCACCAATTGCCTTTTCAGGCCGCGGGAAAAATTCGCCGTGAGGGATAGAGGAAAAGGCTTTTGTTTGGCGGATGCCACGTAATCCTCGCCCGGCCGCCGGGGGCCTATACTATAGAAATTAAGATGGCACTAACTGTAGCCTTCTCGCCCGGCTTGTCAAGAATGAACCGGCTTCAGTTCTTGTCCACGCCCGGTGCGAGGTGTAGAGTCGAAATATGTCCAACTACCAAGAACCACCCCTGCTCAGCCCCGATCAGGCCCTGACGCGCCTGAAGGCCCTGCCTCGGCCCTGGGCCAGTGATTACCTGGCCATGTACTCCAACTGGCTGGAGGGCATCGTAACCGATCCCTGGCTCATGAGCGTGCCCATCGACGACCATCTGGTGCACCGGGGCGACGGGGTTTTCGAGGCCACCAAGTGCCTGAACGGGCGCGTCTACCTGTTCGAGCGCCATCTGGAGCGCCTGAAGCGCTCGGCCACCTCCATCCATCTGGACCTGCCCCTGACCCGGCGGGAGTTGACCGCCCTGGCCACGGCGGTGATCCGGGCCGGCGACCGGCGCGACTGCATGCTGCGCATCTTCCTCTCGCGGGGGCCCGGCGGCTTCAGCACCAACCCCTACGAGTGCCCCGCCCCGGGCCTGTACCTGGTGGCCAGCCTCATCCATCCGCCGTCCGAGGAAATTTATGAGCGGGGGGCCAACCTGGGGGTGAGCCAGGTGCCGGCCAAGAGCGGCTTTTTCGCGGGAGTGAAGTCCTGCAACTACCTGCCCAACGTGCTGCTCAAGCGCGAGGCCATCACCCACGGCTGGGACTTCGCGATATGCCTGGACCCGGACGGCTACCTGGCCGAGGGCTCCACCGAGAACATGGGCCTGGTGGACCGGGACGGCGTTTTGCTGCTTCCCCCGCCGGAGCACATTCTGGAAGGCACCACGGCCAAGCGTACGATGGAGTTGGCCCAGGGGCTGGTGGAGAGCGGTGAGCTGGCCGGGGTGACCCGGCGTCACCTGCAGGTGGACGAGCTCAAAACCGCCGCCGAGGTGATGCTTTTCGGCACCACCCTGGACGTGTTGCCGGTGAGTCGCATCGACGGCAGGCCGGTGGCGGGCGGCAAGGTGGGCCCGGTGGCCCAGAAGCTGCGCCGCCTCATTCTGGACGACATCGCGGGGAATCCGGAGATGTCCACCCCGGTGTGGGAGTAAGTAGGCGGCTGCGCCAGACGCCGGACCTCTTGCGCCTGCGGCGCCTAGGCAGGCAAGCTGTTTGGGCCACCCTGGGGTTTTTTAAAAAGATCGCATGTTAAGTTGATGCAGTAAATTCAATATTCCTTGGCAGATTTCGAATATCTTTCGTATAGTTCTGACGAAACTTTTCCTGGCAATGTTTCCTGACATGCATTTAAAATAGCCTCAATTTCCTTTTCCATTTTTTCGTGGAAAGTATCGAAAAAAGCAAGCGCAGTACCTTGAGCGTGCATTGCTTTTTTCATCAAGTCCTGGTGGTCTTGTGGATGTGATGCTCGACTGCCGTCAATGGCAAACTTAGCAGCTTCTTCAACATGCCTTTGTATTTGAAAAAAATTTGATTTAAGCCCAATTATAGCCGTAATAACTTCAGGATTATCACAGGCTGATGCAAGTTTCGATATTGCTGATGCGTCAGTAACGCTATAGAGAGCCGAATAGGACACTTGGCCTTGTTTCGCTTGATTTTTATACATAATACAGCGTTCGAAGGCAAATACCGATTCAGAACAAAAGGACAAAATCAGTGATCTATATTCCTTTTTTCGCTGTCTTTTTGAAAGAAAAAAGGACACTAGTGATGCCACTAATGCACCCACTATCGCTGCCAATACAGTGGTAACAATATTTATTCGGTCTTTATTATCTAATGGGAGTACAACTCCTTGTGCTAAGCTTTTTTGTTGTGGAGCAATTTTTTTCAAGTCCTCAGCGTATGCTCCATTTAAGTGAATAAAACAACAAAACATTAATAGCAAAGCAATAACGATAATAATTTTATCAAGCATCCCAAATTGAGCCTTTGCTTTCGCCAAATTATTCATTCCTGGCTCCTTGTAGCCCTACTAATGGACAGCTAAATTACTAACTTTGGTCATCGTTCAATAAATACTGAAAGTAAGGATTTTTAAGTACTTTGAAGTAACTTACCTCTCAACTTACGCCAAGCTAGGTCAAATTGGCAAGAAGCGACGCCCGCCATATTGGACTTTATTGGCGGGCCATGGGTGGGAGTGGTGGCGCAGGGCGTCCTGGGCAGAGCAGAGATTGCTTCGCTTCGCTCGCAACGACAAATATGGGAAGATTTGTTGGGTTTCGGGGCCAAGGCCCCTCTACCCAAACTACACTAATTCTGATGACTCCCTCGTCCGCCCCCGCCCTATTTGTCGCAAATTTTCCGGTGCATATTCTGGCAGTTTGGAATCTGGAAGCACTTGCAGACCATGTCGCGGCAGGCCGAGCCCTTGGAGCAGAAGGAGTGCTTGACCAGGCAGTCCTCGCAAGGGTTCTCCTTGAACTCTATGCACGGCTTGAAGCAGTAGCGGATAAGGTCCCAGGCCAGCTCGAAACCGCAGGCCTTGGTCAGGTTCATGGAGCACTTGAAGGAGATGCCGTCGATGCCGGCGTCCTTGAACTTGCCGCACAGATCCATGCACTGCTGCATATCATCGTCGCTTGCCAGGGTGCCCTCAGCCTTCAACTGGGCGCAGGTGCTCCGGCAGTCGCTCAAGGGCTGGGCCCAGGCCCCGCCGGCCAGGGACAGGGCCAGCAGCACGGCCAGACCGCTAAGAATAACTCGTAACCAACGGGCCATATCTTCCCTCCCATGGGCGCGTCGGTGCGCCAAGCCCCAGTGCCCGGCTCCGGCCCGCCCCGCCCCGCCCCGCCTTCAACCTACGCGACGGCAAACGGTGTCTTCAAGCCAAAAATGCCCATAGCACTAGGTGTTTTGTGGGATCGGGGCGGTGGGGCGAAGGAGCCAAGGGCGGGCTTACTTGAGCTCCACCTCCACGAAGCGGAACTCGCTGTCGCCGGGGTTGATGGTGTTGTGGCTCACCCCGGCCTGTCTGGCGTAGGAGGCCCCGGCCATGAGAGGCACCTCGCGCACCACCCCGCCGGGCTCTTCCAGGCGCAACACCCCGCTGGTGAGAGGCACCACCACATAGTCGCGCTCATGCACATGAAACCCGGTGTCCGCCCCAGGAGCCAGCCGCCACTGGGTCACCACCACCCGCTCGTTATCCACCTGCACCGTTGATGTTGCCTCCATGGCCGTGCCCTCTCCGTTCAGCTTAATGGGATGGTTGGGGGGGGCGGGGCTCCCGCCCCACGCCGTGCCATTTTTTTGGCTCAATTCTGCTGGTCCGTCGCGGGGCCGTCCCGGCCCTTGCCGGTGGGTTGGACCAGGCGCTTCTTGCGGGCCGCCTTGAGCTTGGCCGCCTTGCGGTCGCGCACCGCGCCGGTGGAAACGTCCTCCACCGCGCTCCACCAACCCACCACCTGGCGAGCCAGGTTGCCGATCTGCTTTATCAGCTCGCCTGCGGTGTCGCGGTGCTTGAACACGAAGTGCTCGCCCTCCACGTCCACGGTGACCGTGCCGTCCAGCCTGAAGGGAGGCTCCATGCGCCCGTGGGCCAGAATCACCGAGTCGTCGGCCAACTGCACGTAGCCCAGGTTCAGGGGCACCTCGAAGCCGGGCGGCGGGCTGTAAAGCTCGGTCCAGGTGAGCAGGGTGCCCCGACCCGGCTTGAGGCTCTGCACCTGGAGCAAGGGGCGGCTGGGGGCCAGGGTGGGCTGGTACTCCAGCTCCTCGGGCACCTGCCAGGTTCGCTTGCGGTCGGTGCGGGTGAGGATGGTCACCAGGTTGTTGTTGGCCAGGCCGCCGATGGACTGGGCCAGGCCCACGTCCACCTTGGGTAGCTGACGCGAGGCCTCCACCTGGCCGTTCATCTGCCAGGCCAGCTCCACCACCTGGGCCAGGCCCGAAGCCCCCACCGGGTGGCCCCTGGCCTTGAGCCCGCCCGAAGCGTTGATGGGCAGGCGGCCATAGCGGCCGGTCTCGCCCTCCAGGGCCGCCTTCCAGCCCTCGCCCGCCGCGAAGAAGCCCAGGTCCTCGCTGCCGATGATCTCGAAGATGGTGAAGGCGTCGTGCACCTCGGCCAGGTCGATGTCCGCCGGACCCAGCCCGGCCATCTTGTAGGCCTTTTGGGCCGCCTGCTTGGTGGAGTTGAAGGAAGTGAATGACCCCCGGCGGCCCACGGCCAGGGTGTCGGTGGCATGTCCCACTCCCACCAGGTTGAGCAGGGCGGGGCGGCTGGAAAGCACCATGGCCGCCGCGCCGTCGCTGATGGGCGCGCAGTCGTAGATGCGCAGAGGATCGGCCACCATGCGGCTGGCCAGGTACTTGTCGATGTCGATGGCCTTTTGGAACTGGGCGTAGGGGTTCAGGGCCCCCCCGGCGTGGTTTTTGATGGCCACCGCGCCCAGGGCCCGGCTAAGGGTCTGTTCGTCCAACTCGCCCTCAAAGGCGTAGCGCCGGGCGATCATGGCCGCCAGGGCGGGCATGGTGGCCCCGTAGCTGCGTTCCACCCGGTCGATGACCCGGGCCAGGATGCGGGTGGTCTCGGTGGTGGGCAGATGGGTCATCTTTTCGCCCGCCACCACCAGGGCGTTTCGCACGTAGCCGCTGGCCACGGCGTAAAAGGCGCTCTCCAAGACCGCCGCCCCGGTGCTGCTGGCCGTCTCCACCCGCGAGGCCGGGGTGCCCGGCAGGCCCAGCTGGTCGGTGAGCACCGCGGCCAGGTTGGAGTCGCCGGTGAACTCGCCGGGGTCCATGACCCCCAGATACACCGCGTCCACCGCCTCCAACTCGGCCTGGTTCAGGGCCGCCTGAGCGGCCTCGATCATCATCTGCTCCAGGCTGTCGCTGCGCTTTCCGAACCTGCCCAGCGCCGCGCCTGCTATGAAAACCGGATTGGCCATCTTCTTCACCGTGAACTTATGAATTCCCTGACAAGTTGCGCTCTTATTTTATGTTAGCACCGCCACGCCGGGAGCCAAGGGAAATCGGACCCGCGCCGCGCCGCGCGGGACTCCCGGCCGCTGAGCCCAAAATGCCTCTTACCAGAACCGGTTGCCTACGGTAAGCTAGGTTTTAATTGAGACTAACCATAACTAGTCAGGATAGAGATGAAATCAGGCTTCGTGGCCATAATCGGCGCGCCCAACGTGGGCAAGTCCACCTTCCTCAACAAGGCCTTGGGTTTCAAGCTGGCCATCACCAGCGACAAGCCCCAGACCACCCGGCATCGTTTGTTGGGGGTGCACAACCTGCCCGAGGCCCAGATCATATTCCTGGACACCCCCGGCATCCACGCGGCCAAGAACGCCCTGAACCGGCGCATGGTGGCCACCGCCATGGACGCCCTGAGCGACGTGGACGCGGTGCTGTTCATGGCCGAAATCACCGCCAAGGGCATGGAGCGGGCCCAGGCCCTGGCCCCCCGCCTGACCCAAGCCAACAGCCCGGTGATCCTGGCCCTCAACAAGATCGACCTGTTACCCAAGAAAGAGGCCCTGTTGCCGTTGTTGTCACGGGCCGCCCAGTGGGGCGATTGGAAAGCCCTGGTGCCCATCAGCGCCCAGAACGGCGACGGAGTGGATAATCTGTTGGCCGAGCTGACCCAGGTCCTGCCCGAGGGACCGGCCTTGTTCCCCCCGGACGTCATCACCGACCTGCCCATGCGCTTTTTGGCCTCGGAGCTGATCCGCGAAAAGGTCTTCCGCCTCACCGGCCAGGAGGTGCCCTACTCCACCGCCGTGACCGTGGACCAGTATTTGGAGCCCGAGGAGGAGGGCCGGCCGGTGGCCATCACCGCCACCATCCACGTGGAACGCCAGGGCCACAAGGGCATCATCATCGGCAAGGGCGGGGCCATGGTCAAAAAGATCGGCACCCAGGCCCGCATGGACCTGGAAAAGCTCATCGGCCAACAGGTGTTTTTGGACCTGATGGTCCGGGTGGAGCCCAAATGGTCCCGCCAGGAGCAGGGCCTCAAGAAGATGGGGTATTAGGCGCGAGGCGTCTGACTAAATAGTGCGAACGACTTTCCCGCGCCGGAGGAGCCTCCGGCGCGGGAAATTTTTTACCATTTGAAAAGCTTCTTCACCGCGTCCAGGCCCTCTTTCACCGGGTCGGCCTGGCCGTCCTTCTGGGCCGGGGCGGAGGTGGACTCGCCGGAGGCGGGGGGCGCCTGTTGGCTCTGCTCCTGCTGGGCCTGGCGGGAGGCGTCCTGCATGGCCTGGTTCTGCTTCTTGCCGAAGTCCGGGTCCTTGAGCATGTCCATGACCTGCTTGGCCATTTTGCGCTGTTGGTCGTCGGCCTCTTGGTTGAACACCGGCTTGATGCCCGCGGGCGGCTGAAGCATGTCCGAAGGCACCGGCACCCCGGTCTTGACCTCCGTGGCCACCATATTCATCTGCATGCCCATGATGCTGCCCTCTTGCTTGAGCACCACGTGCTTGTCCTTCCAGGTGTAGCTGGTCAGGCCCATGACGCTGACGATCTCCACCGGATGGTTCATGAAGGTGCCCTGCTTGATCTCGGGCTTGCCGCCGCCCATGGCGGCCAGGAAGTTGCCCGCCATCTCTTCGGCGTTTTTCTTGACCCGCTTTTTCTCGGCCGGGGTGAGTTTCTCGTACTCCTGAGCCATGTAGGTCATGGAGTTGCCGGTGTAATATGCCTCTTTCTTGCCCAGGTCCACGGTGGTGATGCGCTGGGGATCGGTGATTATGATGGTGTTGTCCTCGCTGCCGAAGCCCAGGATCTTGGTGGCCACCTGCTTGTGCTCGGCCCGGACGTTCCCCTTGAAATAGACCGTGGACTGGCCCTTCTGGGTGCCCGAGTAAGCGTATTTGATGATGGCGGATTTGAAGGGCGGCGCCAACTTGAAGGGGTTGTCGGCGGCGAACGCCGGAAAGGCCCAGGCCAGGATCAAGGCCATGGCGGCCAGGGCCAGGCAAGCTCTGTCAAACCTCATGATCGATCGCTCCTAAGATTTCCTGTTGTGGATTGAGTGCGGGCCCGACTATTGGTTTTAACGGTTCCCATGCTAGGGATAATTCCTGATAAAGGCAAGGTATATCAAAAGCCCTCACTTTACGCATCTGACGAGCGCTTGTGTTAATCTGGCCCTATATCTAGGAGAAAAAGCCATGCACGAGGCCATGCTCTACGACAAAATGAGCAATCACGACAAGGTGCGCTGCCGCTTGTGCGCCCATGGCTGCCTCATCGACGAGGGCAAACGGGGCATCTGTCAGGTGCGCGAAAACCAAGGGGGCACCCTCTATTCCCTGGTCTACGGCAAGCCCATCGCGGGCAACCCGGACCCCATAGAGAAAAAGCCGCTTTTCCACTTTTTGCCCGGCTCCAGCAGCTACTCCATCGCCACCATCGGCTGCAACTTCCAGTGCGCCTTTTGCCAGAACTGGGACATAAGCCAGTACACCCGGGAAGGGGGCAAGGACATTCCCGGCGGCGGGCCGGGCGGGGCGGAAGTGTCGCCCGAGCAAATCGTGCAAGCGGCCAAGAAGGCGGGCTGCGCCTCCATCGCCTACACCTACACCGAGCCCACCATCTACTTTGAATACGCCTTTGACTGCATGAAGCTGGCCCATGAGGCGGGGCTAAAGAACGTGTTCGTGACCAACGGCTACGAGTCGGCCCAGTGCCTGGAAAAATGCAAGGGCCTTTTGGACGCGGCCAACGTGGACCTCAAGGCCATGAGCGAGGGCTTTTACCGCCGCGAATGCAAGGCCTCCTTGCAGCCGGTGCTGGACACCCTGAAACGCATGCGCCAGGCGGGCATCTGGCTGGAGGTGACCACCTTGCTCATCCCCGGCAAGAACGACTCGCCCCTGGAGTTGACCAAGCTGGCCCGCTTCATCGCCAAGGAGCTTTCCACCGAGGTACCCTGGCACATCAGCGCCTACACCCCCCGCTACAAGTACGCCGAGGGCGGCCCGGAGCGCACCCCGGTGGCCACCCTGGAGATGGCCATGGGCCTGGGTTTGCAGGCGGGGCTGGGCTTCGTGTATCCAGGCAACCTCTTCGGCCATGAGGGCGAGAGCACCAAGTGCCCCGGATGCGGAGAGAAGATCATCGGCCGCCGGGGCTACTCGGTGAACGACCAGGTGGCCAAGACCGGGCTGTGCCCCTCCTGCTCCCAGCCCATCGCCGGGGTGTGGAGCTGATGGGGGCCCCGCCCCACCCCGGCGCGGGCCACCGCGAGCGCCTGCGGGACAAGTTCCTGGCCCACGGCCTGGGCAAGTTCACCGACGAGGAGGCCCTGGAGCTGCTCCTGACCCTGGCCACCCCCCGGCAGGACTGCAAGCAGCAGGCTAGGAGCATGCTGAAGGAACTGGGCAGCCTGCGCGCGGTGCTGGAGGCCCCGCCCGTTGAGTTGGCCAAGATAAAGGGCATCGGCCCCAAGAACATCCTGGGGCTAAAGCTGGTGCCCGCCGTGGCCCGGCGCTATCTGGAGGACCGGCTCATGGACGGAGCCGCCCTGGGCGACCCCACCCAGGCGGCGGAGTATCTGCTGCTCACCATGGGGCCCTTGAAACAGGAGGTGTTCCGGGTTCTTCTGCTGGACAGCCGCCGCCGGGTGCTGGCCAGCGAGGACCTGTTCAGCGGGACCCTGAACCAGGCGGTGGTCTATCCCCG
>Ga0180007_10007394_pt1 | contig 10394 bp, 8 predicted proteins | sample MM_PC_MetaG_FD_121122 | JGI IMG/M metagenome (GOLD analysis project Ga0180007, IMG submission 121122) | Groundwater microbial communities from the Aspo Hard Rock Laboratory (HRL) deep subsurface site, Sweden - MM_PC_MetaG | ecosystem: Environmental > Aquatic > Deep subsurface > Groundwater...
ATGAGCTTTTCTAATTTTTTTACTCTTATCCAATTTATACAAAGCTTCAATGCGCTGTTTTCTGGTTTCCGGTGTTGTTGGAATTGGCTGGCCACCGCCGCCAATACAACCTCCTGGACAAGCCATAACTTCAATATAGTCATATTTTTTTAAATTTTCTAAGACTGGCTCTATATTGCCGATACCATTTACTACTGCTACTCTGACTTTTTCCCCTGCCACATTAGCCGTAGTTTCTTTAATACCATCAAGCCCGCGCACTGCTTTAAAATCTAGATTCATCTCACAATACTTTTTCTTATTAGCTTGGCAAGCTAAATACTGTGCTGTACGTAAAGCAGATTCCATGACACCGCCGCTACCGCCATAAATTGCTGCTGCTCCGCTATACTCGCCTAATGGATTATCAGCTTTAACAGGTTTTAAATTAGCAAAGTCTATCTGATGCTTTTTTAACAGCCAGGCAAACTCACGCGTAGTAATCACTATATCAACTGGCTGTAAACTATTAATTTTTAATTCTTTTCTCTGCGCTTCATATTTTTTAGCTGTACAAGGCATAACTGAAACTACTACAATATTTTTAGGATTAATTTTCATTTGCTTGGCCCAAAAAGTCTTAATAGTTCCACCACTATGAATATGCGGTGACCTGGCAGTTGTTAAATTAGGAATTAATTCCGGATGATAAAATTCAATATAATTAACCCAGCCAGGACAGCAGGAAGTCATCATCGGTAACCTCCCCTTTGTCCCCTCCTTGGTAAGGAGGGGAGATTTTCCCCTCCCCTTGCGAAGGGGAGGGTCAGGGTGGGGTCCTTTTAACCGTTCAAGCAGTTCTTCGGCTTCAACTATGGTAGTCATATCAGCGCCAAAATTAACATCAAAAACATGTTTAAAACCTAATTCCCTTAAACCTGCCACAACTTGGCCAGTCATAATTTTACCGTAAGGTAAATCAAATTCTTCGCCAATACTAACTCTGATTGAAGGGGCAAATTGAGCAACTATAATTTTACTCCTCTTTTTTAAAACTGATTCCACCATTTCCCAATGGCTTTGCTCTTGGGCTGCGCCAACCGGGCAATGCACCGTACATTGGCCGCAAAGTATACAGTCAATTTTATTGTCTTTGACAGGTACTACTTCCTGATGATGCCCCCTGCCTTTTAATTCAAGATAATTAATATTTTGCAGTAGCGAACAAGCATCAATGCAGTTGCGGCAATCAATACACTGCGTACCGTCAATTTCTACTGCGTTAGCAAATTTAAAAATCTTGCGATTGCCCTTTCTATCCCTAAAGCGGGTTATTTCTATTTTGTATTTTTCAGCGTACTTAAGCAAGGCGCAGTTTACCCGCCAAATACAACTTGGGCATTTTTCAATATGCTCGGCAAATATCAATTCTAAATTCGTATTTCTTACTTTTCTAACTCTGTCCGAATTAGTAATCACTTCCATCCCTTCTTCCACTTTAGTAGAACAAGAAGTTTCCAATTTGTTTCTACCCTTGATTTCAACTACACACAGCCGGCAATTAGCTTTTGGCGGAAAATCAGGATGGCCGCAAAGACCGGGAATATGAATCCCGTTCCTTTTTGCCACTTCCATAATCGTCTCATCAGCCGAACAACTAAATTCCTGGTTATTAATTTTTATCTTAATTCTTTTCATTAGAAATTAAGCATTAGAAATTTATTAGATATTAGAAATTGGAAATTAGAAATTTTATAGTTTCCCCTCTCCCATCGGATCGTACCCAGCATCTACCTCATCTCCATCCTGATACCCATCCCCATCACTATCAGGATTATTAATATCAGTCCCATACTGCGTTTCTTCATCATCAAACAAACCATCATTATCAGAGTCTTGGATAAATTTAAAAGTTAAAAATACTTTATTAAAATTATATGTATCTAATTGCCATTCAACAACATCAATAAATAATGGTTCATCGTCAGGATATAGTATATAGAGCTTACTTCCACTTAATATTTCATCACCTGAAGCAACTATAGCTGACAATCCAGCAAATAATTCTGTTGATTCTTCCTTAATAAAACCTTTGGATTTTATCCATTCTTCTGTAATGTTTTCAGGGGGTTTATAATATTTATATAGCATAATTGCGGGTAAACCTTCTGGGATAGTTTCTGCTATTAAAGCTTCATATGTTGGCTTATACCACAACTTAATGCTGTTAAAATCCTGATATTCATCATTAATAATAATCACTTCTGAATCATCATATTGAACTTCAAAGCCCCACTCTTCATTCCGATAAGTCTGCCAGTCCTCCGCTGAAGCTCCGGACTGCAAGCTGTCTTGATCTATGAATTTGAAAGTAGAAATAATATTATTAGCAGTTTCTTTTTGCTCGTTTGTTAGGTTAGTAGTGGTTTCTCTCGAAGGTAAAATAAGATAAAAATAATTTTTATTTTTTAAAACAATCTCTTCATATTCATCGCTATAACCTCTAAGATTAGTTTTAATAATAACTTTTTTACCGTCAATATCCCCTGATTGATAATCTTCTTGATTAATAACTTCAACGCTTTGTCCCATATTTTCAGCATCAGGTTCAACCTGCTGGCTTTCAATATACTGATCAATTGATAAATCGTCTTGATTATCTATTACTAATAACGACATGTAGATTATACTAGTATCCTCTTTTTCATTTATTTTAACAGTCTGCAGAGAATTTTCATCACTAGAAAAAGACAAATCTAGTTCCTTTGGATATTCTATCTCGTACTCATACTCCTCATTCTGATAAGTCTGCCAGTCCTCCGCTGAAACTTCGGACTGTAAACTCTCTTCCTCACAATCTTCTGGACAATTGCATTTATTTTCATAGTCTCCTTTGCAAATACCATCACCGCAATTAATACAAGTCCAGCCTGGCTCAATTCCTGGGGAACCTTCTGGAATAATTGGCTGACAATTTTCATCAACTGGAAGAGCGCTCTCCTTAACTAAATCTTCACAACATTCAAATGAATCCTTGGAAGGATGATCAACGTACTCCCCTTCTTCTACGCACTTAACTTCCGGGCACTCGGCAAACTCACAATCAGGAGGAATACGACCTACGCTTGAACCGTCTGGACAAACTTTAGCTTCTTCTGTGCAAGCTACTGGTTGAGGCTGGTCTTGCTTGTTCACAAAGGGTATAAACTCGCTAATTTCCTCCCAATAAAAATAAGCCGCCCCTGCTGCTCCCGCAACTAAAAACCAAATAATTAAAGTAATAATTAATACTTTTTTATTTTTATTTTTAGGCTCAGTTTGACTCGGAGTAACATCATGCATTTCTTTAGTTGGTTGCCCGCCTGCATCGTTAGGTAAAGCATTGCTGGCAGGTTGAGATTGTTGTTGATCCATATGTTTAGTTAAAATTAAATTTTTATTATTTGATCAAATATAGTTAACTTATTATTAGTTTTTCTTTTTAACATCAAAGTAAATAGACAATAGTAAACAGTAAATAGTTAAACAACAAATCTAGATATCTATTTACTTTTTACTGTTTACTATTTACTAAATTACTTAAAGCATTCATAAATTATCTGCTTACTTCCTTTAGGTAAGTTTATTTTATTCTCCGGCATATCTGCTAAAACATTTTGAATATATGACTTGATCGGGACTGGTACCACACAACCCAAGCCGCAAAATGAAGCTTCTTCTAAATTATTTAGCAGTTCAGTAAATAATGGCCAGTCTGGTTTAGGCGACTGCATAATTTCGGTTAAACGAAAAACTCCCTCGCGACAAGGCGTGCACTGGCCGCAAGAATGGTCAAGAAAAAAATTAAGCCAATGCATTATTAACTGCTTTGGCTTATATTTTTTCATACTATAAACTTTAATTGATCCTGAACCGCCAACTCCTTTTTTCAGCTGCTTTTCATTCAATACTTCACCTGACATATCACCGCCAATCTGCACAAAAAAAGGAAACTTGACCATATTATTAGTTTCCTTAATTATTCTGGCTATTGTCCAATTCTCTGCTAATTCATAGACACCGGTCTTCAAGCAATCACCTGTAATAGTATAAAATCTTTTATTTTCATATTCTCCGGCTGCAATTTTACTTACCGCATAAAATGTTTCTACATTATTAACTAAAGTTGGGCAGCCCCAAAGCCCAGCTGTTGGCGGAAAAGGAGGACGTAATCTTGGTTCTATTCTTTTTTCCTCAATCGCATTAATAGCAGAAGTTTCTTCACCACCAATATACCCAGAACCGATCGGTTTGATAAATAATTCAATAGGCAACCTCCCCCTGACCCCCTCCTTCGTAAGGAGGGGGGATACTTCCTTCCCCTTACGAAGGGGAGGGCTAGGGAGGGGTTGAGAGGGTTGAGGCGAGGTAATCAATTCGTTTAATTTTTTAGCATATTTTTTATGATAATTATGGTTTATGTAAATGTAGGCTTTTACTTTAATCTTGCTTTGCTCAACTTGCTTTTTTCTAATACCATTGACTGAAGTTTTACCAGAGGACTTGTCCTGAGCGTAGCCGAAGGACAAAAAATCAATGGCAATTTTCATGCCATTAATCACTCGCTCTGGGAAATGTTCTAAAATATAACCATCCTTCTTAACTCCTGGCTCACCTTCGGAAGCATTGCAGATGATATATTTTGTGTCTCCTTTAGCTTCTTGAACAAATTTCCACTTTAACCAAGTTGGGAAACAAGCTCCTCCCCGACCAACCAAATTAGCTTTTTTTAGTTTATTAATCATACTCGTATATCTATTATACCTCCTTTTTTATCTTCTTCATTTTTTATCTTCTTCATTTTCGTTTTGTATTTTTATTTCATTTTTTTCAACTATATATTCTTTATACATCTTGATTAATTTACTCGAATCCCCATTACGAGCTTCTTCCTGGGCCTTATTTAATTCAATCATTGATTCATGATCCCCGCCTTTATCAGGATGCAAAACTTCTACTAATCTCTTATACATAAATTTATAATTTGGAAAATTTTCATTTGGATTTAATTGTTCTTGCATATAATTAATGAATAGTATAGCCTTTATCACTTTCAATTCCTTCTCTTAATTGTTTATCTAGAATTTTTTTAACATCTTTTACTTTTTGGAAAAAAGAATCAGGCTGTGATTCTCTATCTAAATATTTTAAACACATAACAAAATTTCCAACTCTATCATCAATTTTTTTAATATCACTTAAAGTCAACTCAACATTATCTTTCAAAACAGCTAATTCAATAATATGATTTCTTATATACTCCAAATCTTTCTTATCTATTATTTCCATATTTAACTTATTAATTGGAATTTCTTCTAGTTTTGAATTAATTTCAGAAATATGTAAATTAATACTTTTTAATATTCTATCTCTAGTCTCAACTTCTTTCTTGTCATCAGGATTAAAACCAAATTCAATTTTTCTCATTTCTTCTGGATTGAGTTGTATTTCTTGCATATTTTAAATATTGTTTAAAAATTATATTAATCGTTTCCTCATCACATATTCCACTAAATCCACCAACCGATTAGAATATCCCCATTCATTATCATACCAGGCTACAACTTTTACTAAATTGCCTTGGATCACTTTGGTTAAGGATAAATCTATAATAGCACTAGCTGGATTGCCGACAATGTCAGAAGAAACTATTAATTCATCTGTCACTGCAATAATATTCTTAAGCCTTGCGCTGCGAGCTGCTTTTTTTAAAGCTTGGTTGACTTTTGGCTCATTAACTTTCTTGTTGGTGACAAAAACAATATCGCATATAGATCCTACTAAGGTTGGTACACGAACTGCCATACCGTCAAACTTGCCCTTAAGAGTCGGGATAGTCTTAGTAGTAGCAATCGCGGCACCAGTAGTAGTTGGCACAATATTAGCTGCTGCTGCTCGAGCCCGGCGCAAGTCCTTGTGCGGTCCGTCAACAATATTTTGGTCAGCAGTATAAGAATGAATTGTAGTCATAATGGCTTTTTGGATGCCAAAATTCTGCCTGATAATATCAGTTACCGGCGCTAAACAATTAGTGGTGCAGGATGCCATGTTAATAATTTTATCATTCTTTTTAATCTTATCTTCATTCACTCCTAAAACAATGGTTTTAATATTATCGGTTTTAGCCGGAGCTGAAATAATAACTTTCTTAGCCCCAGCTTTAAGATGCAGAGCAGCCTGCTCTCTTTTTCTAAAAATACCAGTACTCTCTATTACTATGTCAACCTTCATTTCCTGCCAAGGCAGTTGACTGGGATCACGTTCGGCTAAAATTTTATATTTTTTACCTGATACAATAATACTATCCTTGGTATAACTAATGCTCTTATTACAAATACCATAAGCAGTATCATACTTTAGTAAATGAGCCAAAGTCCTAGTATCTGTTAAATCATTGATGGCGACAACAGACACTTTTATTCTTTTTTCTAAAAAAGCTTTAAAAGTGGCTCGGCCAATGCGACCAAAGCCATTGATAGCAATGTTCATATTTTTTACTAATTTAAGAATTAACAACTATCAATAATTATAACATAAATTTATAAAAAGAAAAAACCGCGCGAATTGAACGGTGTAAAATGTAACCAAAGACATATTCGTTGAACGATATAAAATGTAACCATAGTTAATTAATAATTAAGCTGTAAAACTATGGTTACCATGACTATGTCTACGAGATTAGAATATCTCAAAAAGATTAAAAAACGCTATTTAAAAGCGTCTAAACAAGAAAAAACAAAAATTCTAGATGACTATTGCCAAAATACAGGGCATAACAGAAAATATATTATTCGCAGATTATCACCCCGAATTAGTTTATCTGAACCTAAGGTTATTAATCGGAAAAGAAAATACACCTATACTAATGAAGATATTTACTTGCTGTCAAAGGTATGGGAAATCATGGATTATCCTTGCGGCCAGAGGCTACAACCCAATTTGCCTGAAATTATTGATATTCTGCTCAAGCATAAAGAGCTGAATATTCCGGAAAGTATAGCCGCTAAACTAAAGAAAATATCAGCCTCTACTATTAATGACCGCCTCAAGCCGTACCGAATCAAATTGCGCAGAAAGATCAATTCTACTACTAAACCAGGCAGTTTAGTGAAAAAGCAAATACCTATCAGAACTAGTAGCTGGAATGAAAAAAGAATAGGCTGCTCTGAATTAGATACTGTAGCTCATTGCGGAGAATCAGCTCAAGGAGATTTCATAAATAGCCTAAATTTGGCTGATATTTTAACTGGCTGGACTGAAACAATAGCTATTATGGGCAAGGCGCAAAAGCGAATTATGGCAGGATTAAATGAGATTAAAAGCAGTTTACCCTTTCCTCTAAAGGCAATTGATCCTGATAATGGTTCTGAATTTATTAACTGGCAGTTATTCCGTTGGTGCATGGAAAAACAAATTGAATTTACCAGAGGCAGGCCATACCAAAAAAATGACAATGCCCATATTGAGCAGAAAAACTGGACTCATGTGAGAAAGGTATTTGGCTACCAAAGAAGAGAAACAGTAGAGGAATTAAAAATAATGAATGATTTGTATAGGAATGAATTGCGGCTATACAAAAATTTCTTTATGCCGAATGTTAAACTAATCGAGAAAAAACGAACCGGGAAATATGGAGAAAAGATTAAGCGGATTTATGACCAAGCTAAAACTCCATATCAGAGAGTGTTAGAATGCAACCAAGTAGATGACAAAACCAAGCAAAAGTTAAAAGAACAATATGAACAATTAAACCCAGCGGAGTTGCGCAGACAAATATTAGCTAAATTAGATAAACTAAATAAAATTAACAAAACCATAGCTATTACAGCTAAACAGAAAGTTACTTTTTCAACCGTTCAACGATAAATGCCAAAGTTACTTTTTTATATCGTTTGACAGGGCCGCGGCCTAATACACCCAATATATAGACTATAGCTAAACTACTAAAGACTTTTAATAAGTTTATCCAATCGCAGTCTTAGTTTATAGCTATCGCAATGCCCCAGTATTCCGTAATATGATTGAAGTGATTGATTAAATGTTTCCCCGTTTATTAAGCCATGTTCAAATTTCTCTTTGTTGAGTTTAATTTTTTTAAACATTCTCTTTTTGGTTTTTGTCCGAAGTATTGTATAATAGGGTAAAACAACATAGCCGAGAAAATCAATCCCCTGCTCAAGTTTCCTGATCTCTACTTTTTGCGGATGGAGTTCCAGCTTTAACTCATCTTTCAAAAATTCCCCAATGGGAGCGATAAGTTTATATAAATATTTTGCACTTGAATCAATAATCATGAAATCATCCGCGTACCTTATGTATTTTTTAGCCTTTAGTCTGTGCTTTACGAACTGGTCGAATTCATTCATGTAAATATTCACGAAAAGCTGTGAGGTTAGGTTGCCGAGAGGCAAGCCAACGCCTGGTTTAGTATTAAAACTAAAAATAATTTTCTCAAGAAGCCACAAAACATCTGCGTCAGGAATATATTCTGTTAAAATTTTGAGTAAAGTTTTATGGTCAATGCTGGCGAAGAATTTTCTAATGTCGCATTTTAGCGCGTAGCATGTTCCGGTGTTATTATTGCTGGCTCTTGCTACAAATAACTTTAATTTTTTAACCGCCCTGTGAGTGCCTTTATTAAGTCGGCAGGAATATGAATCAACAATAAATATTCTCTCGAAAAACGGATAAAGCATTCTATAGACCGCCTGGTGCAACAACCTGTCCCGAACCCTGGCCTTATGAATATCCCTTGGCTTCGGATCGTATATTTTAAAAGCCTGATAACCGCCGTGTTGATAAGTTTGGCCAGCCAGATCGCGGTAAAGCGCAAGAATATTATCCACTAATTTCAGGGAAAATACTTGCACGTCTTTCCGGCTCCTTTTTCCTTTCTCAAACTCTTTCCAGGCTTCAAGCAAATTATTAACGCTAATTATATCACTAAATTTATGGGTCAATTGAATCTTCATAATAAGTCCTTTAACTCTGCCCCCCCCCCCTTAACGTTCCGGCCTTAGTACAAAAATTCGTAGCGGTTTACAAACTCTGGCAGGAGTATCGTAATCACTTTCCGAAAAAATCACGCTTCTCCCTGGGAGGAAAAATCGACTCCTTATTTATTGAAATTATTGAATTGCTTTTTGTCGCCAGCTACTTGGGAAAACAGGAAAAACTGCCATATCTGCAAAAGGCTATCAGGAAGTTGGATGTGCTCAAGTTCTTTTTTTATGTTAGTTGGGAAATCAACGCGCTGGACAACAAAAAATACGCTGCTATTTCAGAGCATCTGAACGAAATCGGCCGAATGCTCGGCGGATGGATACGGGGCATTCAAACTAAAGCTCCCTCTCGGTAAAGAGCGGGAGACGAGGATAGGCAAGTTGCGGGACAACCAGCCGATGGCGATACTCGGCGTTCCAGACGTTCGAGTTCTCAAGCCGATTCACGTTGACGTTGAGGCCATCGGAGTTCACGTTCACGTTGGCGACGAAAATGCGCGGTCAACCATCTTTTAGCCACTGCCTGCCGAATGCTCAAGCGGGCTGTATTTTATTTGGAGCGTCAAAAGCTCTCCGGCTTACCGCGCCAACTGGCTTTTTCCTCTTCTGAAAATATTTTCACTCTTTTACAAGACATATCCGGCAAAACTCTCGAAAATGTTTTCAGTGCAACTTTAACCCGAAGCCGTAGCCGCGAATTTATAAAAGCTGCATTATTATTATACAAAAAAATCCCTCGGATTCCAAGTGTCAAAGAATCCGAGGGTTCAAGAGTTCAAGGTTCAAAATTCAAAGGGAACGAGGTTAAGCCAATCGCGGGACAACCAGCCGATAGCGATACTCGGCGTACCAGACGTACGAGTACCCAAGCCGAGGCACGTAGACGTAGAGGCCACCGGAGTACACGTACACGATGGCGACGAAAAATTCTCCTTTAGATCGGAACAAAAAGAATGTTCCGTATCCATCAGTCCGCAGCCAGCTTCGGTGCTTCTTCACAAAACCCTTAATCTGGGCTTGCGTGAAGCAGAGCTTCGCGACATCACTCTCAAGCGAACTGAACAACTGCTTGAAAGTGCCGTCTTTCGCCATTTCATATACAACGGCTTTTGTTTCACCGCTCGGTCGTCCTGGTTCGTCCGCACCCCAGTTCTTGAAATCTGAATCGATCCATGCGAACATATCTGTAGCGTTCGCCAGAATCTCTTGCCCGTCAACCGCGTCAATGATCAACGGCTCATCGGAAATGCGCCTGAGTAACGAACTGTCCTTGGTTAAACCGTGGTTGAGGAAATCCTGAAAATAACCTCTGGTAATGTGCCCCTCTTTGACCTGGCGCCAAAATTCCTGCATTTGTCCGTCTGTAATTCTTTC
>Ga0180007_10007396_pt1 | contig 10393 bp, 6 predicted proteins | sample MM_PC_MetaG_FD_121122 | JGI IMG/M metagenome (GOLD analysis project Ga0180007, IMG submission 121122) | Groundwater microbial communities from the Aspo Hard Rock Laboratory (HRL) deep subsurface site, Sweden - MM_PC_MetaG | ecosystem: Environmental > Aquatic > Deep subsurface > Groundwater...
AGACAAATGGGGTTGATAACCAGATCACCGCCGAAATCACCACCATGCGCGTGGAAAAAGATACCGGCCAGATCATGACCACCCTTAGGGTCAATGATTTTTCCCTGGATTTAAGCCTCCCGCCGGATCAGGCCGATACACTGAAACTTCTGCCCGGCAAACGACTCATCCTCATGTTTCACTCCCGGGATATTGAGTGGCGATAACAGTCAAGGGTCACCAGATCTCCTTGTTTTTTTACAACCGTTCCCCTTTGTCTGGAATGTGTGACATGATATGCTCTGACAATGCCGTAATCGGCCGATTCATCCGGGTGTAAATGTGACGTGCTCACCGGTTGCAAGCCACCGGGCGCATTCAGCTCCCAGCTTTGCTTCAGCTGTTTTAAGATATCGGCAATTTTCTTCATCTGTGAGGGTATCTTTCCACCTGCCGTTGGTTCCCTTATTTATAAAAGTTCTGGCACCATTGGTCCAGAATGCTCCTTCAAGTGGGACTATTTTGTCGCCATGGGCCCTCATGTATTCCATGGAACTATGCTCCAGGATTAATGGCCAGGTATTGTTTTCGATCCTGATATCGAGAAACTCGGCAATACGCCGGATTTCACCTGGGGTGTCCTGTTTCAGGTTGGCATAATGAAGCAGGAGGACATTGGGAATCTGCCGGATATCCCACCAGGATTTTATGTTTTCCCAGAAAGGCCAGTAGGGATATCCGTCCTTGTCCAGCCAGTCCTGGAAGTATAGCTGGACGGAATCCACCGGCTTTCCAAGGGGGGGACCAATCCGGCCGGGTGTATCATTGACGGTTTGATAATAATAGGCACTTGCATTTGAGTGATGATTGTATAGACTCCAGACAACATCCCGCCCATCCCGGGCAATATAGATGTATTTTGCCTTGGGTGAAAAAACCAGGGCATCTGCGGGCAAATGGGTTTTCATGAAGCGCCTGTGGGTTTGTGCTGCCATTGCCGCAAGTTTCGTCTCTTTTCCCGGAACGCGGAGGTCAATCCAGGGAGACATCTGTGCAACGGGAAGACCCTCCTCTCCCTTCCAGATCAACTGAGACACAATCTGCTGCACCCAGGTCGTGCCTGATTTTATATGGGTTCCGATAATGATATCATCATCCCTGAATTCAAATCCGTTCCAGAATGTGGAATCCATATGATGGTTATAAATTTCCCTGGTCTTTTGAGGCCACGAAATACCGTCTGGTTTCATCCTATCCTCCTCTTGGAAAATTGACTCCTTGAAAATTGTGATACTTGGCGCTTATACATGATAATTCAATCAGACGTCGAATGAAGATTGAATGAAGCGTTAATTACCCATTAAGTTGTACAGGAGTTGTCATGAATTTGGAAACAATTTTCAATAAGCCCCAAATATGAGATCTTTCCAAACGTTTGGAAAGAATTGACCCAGGATAAAAAATGAAATTAAAAGCCAGTGCAGTTTCCAAAAACCCGGAATTTGTGTGGTTGGAAAGCCGGGACGGCGAGCGCGAAAACCTCCCTCTGTGTCGCGGATTGTCGAAAAGGTTTGTGCCGACAATTCGCTTTGTCTATTCCATATTATGTTAGACTATGATGATAATGCATGTTTGCTTAAGCATATTTTTTCCTTAAAATAGTTGCCGCCTCAACAATGGCACACAGTTTTTTATAGGCCACCTGCTCGATATTATTCAAACAATGGTACCGGGTCTTGAAATTTCCCTGAGCGCTGGCTAAAAAAAAATTATTATCACCTGTTTGTGGGAAGTTCAATACGGTCTGCTGGCCGCCGGGGTTACCGTATAGGCCCGGGTGTTTACAGAAGTGGGCATTTCCGTTGATCTACGCTTCCCGCCGGATCAGGCCCAAACACAAGGTGAATCATTATTTAAGTATCGCCACGAACACGAAGCATCTTCCCTCTGAAAAGCATTTTTTAGTCGTCATTGACACAAAATCAACCGACGGATATAGTGCATGAACAAAAAGCAAGATCGATTGAAGGGAAGCATGACTCGTTTTTACCTGATGAATTGAAAGGAATACGCAAAAATCGGCCCATTCCAAAAACATATTATTCGGTTTTTCATGGTAACTTTTCTATTCTGTCTTTGCCAAACGATTCATGCATCAGACATAAATCCAGACTATTTACTGGATATGGATATCGAAGATTTAATGGCTGTCGAGGTGACATCCCTGTCAAAATACAAGCAGCCCCTTATAAACACACCCGCCGCAATCACGGTAATCAACAGTCAGGATATCCGCCAATCGGGCTTTAAAGAAGTTCCGGAACTCCTGATGCTGGCTCCGGGCATGCAGGTTGTCCGGGAAGATGAAGCCAATTGGAGTGTTTCTGCCAGATCATTCCCCCTGGAGGGCAATCGAAAAATGCTCGTCATGGCAGATGGCAGATCCATCTTTTCCCAGGACACGGGAACCGTCAATTGGGTAAACCAGGGATTTTTCATTGAAGATATTGAAACAATAGAAGTCATCCGGGGCCCCGGCGGAACTTCCTGGGGATACAATGCCGTGAATGGGGTTGTGAATATCACATCCAAAAAACCCGAGGACACCCAGGGGGTTCTGACAAATGTCTCTGTGGGAACAGCAGGGAACAAGGAGGCCCAGGCCCGTTTGGGCGGAAACATCCGGGAAAAGATATTTTACAAACTTTATTTTACAGGATCGGGGCAGGATGGTTTTGAAAACACAAACGGGCCCGATGTTGGGGATGAATTTAAAAAATTTAAGACCGGTCTCCGTATGGATTTTCATCCCGATGACAGGGATATGGTTTCAATTGAGGGGGCTGTCACCAAGACAAACTATCAAGATACCTTTGACACTGAAGACAATTTTAATGAACTCTTTGTCATGGGGCGCTGGGATCACACATTTACAAAAAACCTAAATTTTAAACTGCTCACCCATTACGACAATTCTGACGCCAACTACTATGAAACCCAGTCTGAAAGTGCTTTTTCCGTGGGAATTCAGCAATTTAATACAGAGGTTCAGCTGGATGCCCTCCTGGGAGAGCGACACCATCTGATTACCGGGGCAGGATTCAAACACACAAAATTTTCCCCATCCGACGGTTACCAGATCCATTTTTACGATTCCAACGAGATTTGGGACAACTATAGTTTTTTTATCTCCGATGAATACCTGCTTGTCAAAAACAGGCTCTGGGTAACACTGGGTACAAAAATGGAGAACAACACAAACACGGATTTTGGCTGGCAGCCCAATGCCCGTCTGCTGTTTAAGCCGAGACCTGACCAGAGTGTGTGGATGGCAGTGTCAAGGGCGCTAAGGTCGCCCGACTTTAGAGATTCCGCCAGACGAATCGTTGGCAACCGCTATCCCGATGGCGCCGGCGGGTTTGTCACCGATTACGAAACATACACCGGTACTCCCCTGGAAGATGAAGGGCTCACGGCCTATGAGGCAGGGTATCGTTTCCAATTGCCCCAAAATCTATCCTCGGAGATTGCAGTTTTTTACAACGATTACGACCATCTTCTCTCCAAAGAAATGATATATCAGGATGCGAACGGTATCATTCTCGATAATTCCTATGAAAATAAACTTACCACCTATGGTTCGGAAATATCACTCACATGGAAACCGCATAAATCCTGGCAGGTGTCTGGTTCCTACGCCTATCTGTTCAATGATTACCGATTCGAAGATTTGGGTACAAATTACAATGAACATTCTTATACCAGCAGATTCCAGTTACACGCCCATGTGGATGCAACGGATCTATTGGGTCTTGATGCACACCTTTTCTGGAACAATGCGTCCCAGTTGCTGTATACGATAATACCGGAGTATTTAAGGCTTGATTTAGGGATAACCTATCGCGCAACAGATCACCTTGAGATATCCCTGGTCGGTCAAAATCTACTGGATCCGGGACACACCGAAATTGAGTGGCCACCTTACATGCAATATCGTATTGAAATTCCCCGAAATATCTCCCTTCAGATAAAGGTTGTTTTTTAGTGTTGTGCCCCCCCTCCTATCTTACCCGGCATACAATAGCACCGGCCTTTGCTCGGATTATCTGCTGGTTGATGATCCTCACGCTTCCCATTACAGGACTTCCGGAATTTACCCGTGCCCAGACGGAAAGTGACCGGCCGGAAAGCATTCAGGAATATTATCTAAAGGCCGCTTTTCTTGTGAATTTTGCCAGATTGGTGGAGTGGCCTGCATCCATGGAGAACGCCCAACACATTGTGATTGGTGTTCTTGACCAAGTCCCCTTTGGTGATGCCTTAACAATTATCCAAAAAAAAGAGATCCATGGAAAAAAAATCATCACCCAATTATGTGACAGCACCACCGATTACACCGGTGTTCACATCCTGTTTTTGAACTCGGATGATATAGAATTAAGAAAACTCATATTAAATAAAATCGGCAGCAGCCCGATTCTCACCATTGGAGAAACCTGGAGATTTGCCCAAGAAGAAGGGATCATAAATTTTTATAAACACCAGAATAAATTACGCTTTGAAATCAATCCGGCAAAAGCTGAAAAAATGGGGTTAAAAATAAGCTCCAGACTGTTTAAACTGGGTAGACTCGTTCATTAAAAAGGAATGAAAACTTTTATGTTTCTTTTTTCATCACTGTCCATCAAATCCAAAATCAGGCTCATGTTGATCCTGATCAGCACAACGGCTCTGCTGATCGCATCAGCGGCTTTTATCGTTCAGAATTTACAGGTGATCAAACAGGATACCCTTCAAAATATAAATACATTGGCCTCTGTCATTGAAAAGGATATAGGCGCCGCCCTGGCATTTAATGATGAAGAAACAGCAGAAGACACACTTTCGGCACTGGCGGTTCACAAAGATGTGTTAAGGGTTTGCATTTTTGATAACCAGAAAACTCTCTTTGCAGGTTATCGCCGACATCAGGGGGTCACGGAATGCGATTATCAGAAAACCAGTGCGGGTTTCATCTGGAGCAAACGATACATTGATGTGGTTAAATCCATTAAATTTGACAATGAAGATTATGGCACACTGGTGTTTCATTACAGCCTTGATACGATTATAAACCAGTTTAAGACCGAGGTGATCATCACCGGTGTCATTCTGGCAGTTTCTCTCTTCTTTGTTTTTTTATTGTCATTCCTCCTTGATAAATTTATCACCGCCCCCATTCTTGATCTTAAAAAGACAGCCATTCGGATAACCGGAAAAAAAGATTATGCCGTCAGGGCAGAAAAAAAATACACCGATGAGGTGGGGGAACTGGTGGATGGATTTAACTTGATGCTCGATGAAATTCAAACCCGGGACGCCAAACTGAAAAATCAAAATGAATTGCTTGAAAAAAAGGTCCATGAAAGAACGGTGCTGCTCCAGAAAAAAAAAGAAGAGCTGGAACAAAAAAACCAATTGCTTACCAAGGCGGTTGAAAAAGCAGAGGAACTGACCGAATCCGCCACAAAAGCCAACCAATATAAAAGCCAATTTATTGCCTCCATGAGTCATGAAATAAGAACCCCCATGAATGCCATTTTAGGTTTCACAGAACTTCTTGAAGAGAGTTTGACGAATAAAAAGCAAGCGGCCTATCTGAAGTCCATTTCGATAGCCGGAAAAACACTGCTGAATCTGATAAATGAGATACTGGATCTTTCTAAAATTGAAGCCGGAAAATTTAAACTTGAATACAAAGATGTCAACTTATTCAAACTGTTCCATGAAACCCGGCAGATTTTTTCAAAACAGACCCAGGATAAAGGGATTGATTTCATCCTGACCCTGGACCCCCATCTTCCTGAATATTTAATACTGGATGGGGCCAGACTGCGGCAGGTTATTTTTAATCTCGTGGGAAATGCCGTGAAATTCACAAACCGTGGCAAAATTGAATTAAGGGTGGGGGGTTTTCGTGGAGAAAATTCAGGCAAACTCGATTTGATGGTTCAGGTTCAAGATACCGGTATTGGGATAGAACCGGACCAGCAGGAGATCGTTTTTAAGGCCTTCCAGCAGCACAAAAACCAGAGCCAGGAACAATATGGCGGGACAGGGCTCGGCCTGGCCATCAGCAAACGCCTGGTAAAGATAATGAATGGATCCATCTCGCTTGAAAGTGCCCCGGGCCGGGGATCACTGTTTACCATCACCTTTAGGGATATTAAAATCGCTTGTATAAAAACAAGCAGCGATTTCAAAAAAGAGGACACAAGCGCAAAGGTAACATTTGAAAACCCAGGTCTTGCGATCATTTATGGGACAACCACCACTCCGGAAATAAAAAGAAAATTGTCCGGTTTTATTAAAACTTACGAGACATCTCTTGCAGTAAGGATTAAGGAGATACAACAGGTCATGCTGATTTCCGATATTACAAAATTTGCTGAAGAGATAAAAGAGATTGGGGATGAAAATGGTTTTGACTTTTTAGTGAATTGGAGTAACCATTGTCTTGAATGTGTGGATTGTTTTGATTCTAAAAAAACAATCGCGGCCCTTCATGGGTTTACTGATTTTATAAATGACCTGAAAACGATTCTGGAGCAATCTGATGAAACCAAAACATAACACCGGCAAGGATCCATCCATTCTCATCGTTGATGACACACATGAAAACCTAAAAGTCCTGGGAAATATATTAAAAGATAACCGTTACAATGTTGCCTTCACAGATAATGGATTCCAGGCTATTGAAATTGCCGTAAAACTTTTGCCGGACCTCATTTTGCTGGATGTGTCCATGCCCGAAATGGATGGATTTGAAACCTGTTTAAAACTAAAAGGATTGGCATTAACACAGGAAATTCCGGTTATTTTTCTAACAGCCAGAACCCAGACAGAGGATATCATACACGGGTTTGAGGCGGGGGCTGTGGATTATGTAACAAAACCATTTCACTCAAGGGAGCTCTTAACACGGGTTAAAACCCACCTTGAACTTAAACGATCAAAAGAGGCTCTGGTAACCAATATCAATGAATTAGAAAGAACCAATGCCATGCTTGAAAAGAGTCACAGGGAACTTGAACAGGCAATGGAAGAGATCAAGACATTGAGCGGGTTTCTTCCAATCTGTGCACAATGTAAAAAAATACGTGATGACAAAGGTTATTGGAATCGACTGGAATCCTACATTCAAAAGCATTCCAATGCAAAGTTCAGTCATAGTATCTGTCCTGAATGTTCGGAAGATCTCTATGGCAAAGAAGATTGGTATATCAAAATGAAAAAGGAGAAAGAAGAAAGAAACCAACAATTTTAAAAAAATACCCAGAGGACCCCAAAAAGGACGATACATGAATAAACAGACACAACGCTCATCACAATCATTGATCCTTGCCAGGGTACAGGGAAAAATTACTTTTTTTGTATTCTGCCTGTTTGCCCTTATCCTTTTTTTGTTGATATATCTGAATTATCTCCATTCAAAGCAAAGAATACTGTCTTCCTTCGACCATGCCTTTTCCCAACGTGCCCTCGCCCTGGACGAATCCATCGGGGATATTGTCAACCATGTTTTAAGAATGAAAACCATTGCAGATGATCACCTTGCTCAAAATATTGACGATGACCTTTTCAATCAAACCCGCTCAAAACTTGAAGAAATATCCACATTTTACCCTGGAAAAAATTTTCATTTTTATCATCACGGAGAAAGGCTGGGTCAGCAAATAATCACCGGGGCTATTTTCGGGCTGGGATCATTGGAAAAAGTGGACCGGGAATACATTAAAAGACTTTTAATGTCCCTGTCCCTGTTGGATATGCAAAAAGCCCTGCACGACAATAATCCGAATGTAGTTTTAAGCTATTATTTATCCCGGAAACATTATTTTTCAGAATCCTATCCCTATCTTCCCTTTGACAAACTTATGGCTGATTTTGATGATGTGTATCAATTGATCAACCATGCCTATGAAGTCTATGACGATTTTGCACCAAGGGGAAAAAATCCCGATGGCAGGTATTTCTGGACAAAACCTTATTTTGACAGAGCCGGAAACGGCATGATGGTCACCTGTGGTATCCCGGTTTATGACAGGGAAGAATACATCGGTGTTCTGGGGGCAGATGTTCTTCTTGGATTCCTGGATCAGCATACCTTCCCCATTGATATACTGCCGGGACAGATGATTCTTGCCTCCGAATACCAGCAAATCATTTCAGCCTCCGATCTTTCCTATGCAAAAGAAACCGATGTTATTTATTTGAAAAATTTTCTGCCATTTAAAATAAATGATCCCCATCTTTTCAGGGGTGACCAAACCCAGGTTGAAATACCCGGACAGATTATATTTCGAAAGCCGCTTAAAAATGCGCCATGGACACTCCTGTATATTCTAACCGAGCAACAGCTCAGGAATTCTTTATTGGCTGAAATAAAAATATCCATTTTCATTGTTCTCCTCATTTTAATCATCCTCCCCATTGGATATGCCTATATAGACAAACAATTTATCAAACCGGGTATCAAGGCGGAACAGGACCTGGAAACATTGAACAGGGAACTTGATCATAAAGTAAGGGAACGAACCCAGGAACTTACGATAGGGAAAGAAGAATTGACGGCCAGTGAAGAAAAATTTCGAACACTCTTTGAATCTTCCAGGGATGCCATTATTCTGCTTGATCCGGACAAAGGGTATCTGGACTGCAATCCGGCAACACTTGCGATGTTCAACCTCCCTTCAAAACAAGAGTTCTTATTTCTGACGTCGTCTGATATATCTCCTGAATATCAACCCAATGGGTCGCTATCTGCGGACCTTGCCAAAAAAGAGATCGACAAAACCTTTGAAAAGGGATCCAATTTTTTTGAATGGCTGCACAAAAGCACAGATGGCAGACAATTTCCGGCAACTGTGCTGACCACTCGGATGGAGTTGAACGGAAAACTGATTTTACAGGGAACCATCCGGGACATTACCCAAAATAAACAGGCCGAAGAAGCCCTTAAAAATGCCCAGAACTATATTAGCAATATCATCAACTCCATGCCATCGGTCCTCATCAGCGTGGATACGGATGGTAGAATCACCCAGTGGAATCATGAAGCGGAACTGATCACAGGTCTTTCCCAGAAGGATGCGGTGTCTCGGTCTTTTACAAAAGTATACCCACTCCTGTCCGACAAGATGGAGTGGGTTTGTAAGGCAATCCGCAACCGTGAGGTACAGAAAAACACCCAAAAGCCCAGACAGCAAGCAGGTGAGATCCGCTACGAAGATGTAATCGTTTATCCTCTGGTTGCAAACTGCGTACAGGGGGCGGTTATCCGAATTGATGACGTCACCGAGCGGGTACGCATGGAAGAGTTGATGGTGCAAAGCGAAAAAATGCTCTCGGTTGGTGGTTTGGCGGCAGGCATGGCCCATGAGATCAACAACCCGTTGGCCGGGATAATCCAGACCTGTGAAGTCTTGACCAATCGATTAACCGATACGACGATTCCGGCCAATTTAATAGCCGCCAAGGCAACGGGTGTGTCCATGGAAGCCATCCAGGACTATATGGAAAAACGGGGCATTCTGAAAATGACCGGTACCATTCGCGAATCCGGACGAAGGTTGGCCCAGATTGTGGACAACATGCTCAGTTTTGCCCGGAAGAGTGAAGCACAGATCTCTTCTTGCGCCTTAGAAAAGATCCTGGAGAAAACCCTGGAACTGGCAACCACCGATTATGATCTGAAAAAACAGTATGATTTCAAACAGATTGAGATCAAAAGGCAGTACGAAGCCAACCTGCCGCCAATACCCTGTGAGGAAGTCAAGATCCAGCAAGTGCTGCTCAACATTCTGCGGAATGGCGCCCAGGCCATGCAGGAGGCCGGAAAAGAAAACCCCCGTTTTATTATCCGTCTCCGGTTGGAAAAAGCGGAAAATATGATTTGTATAGAAATCGAAGACAACGGACCCGGCATGGATGATAAGACACGCAACCGGATATTTGAGCCTTTCTTTACGACCAAACCGGCAGGAGTGGGCACGGGTCTTGGTTTAAGCGTATCTTATTTTATCATCACTGAAAATCACAAGGGCACAATGACCGTTGAATCCCAACCCGGATCCGGGACAAAATTTATCATCCATTTGCCCTATGCCGGCAAATAGTAATTTTTTGTACCAGGAGAAACCAGGCCAGGGCCCATGGGTTTCCAATCCATTATGGGGTGTCCCCTTTGGCCGGTATATGTGACATGATATGCTCTGACAATGCGGTGATGGTCAAACTCGGATTGACCCCGAGATTGGCCGAAACCACGGACCCATCCGCCACATAAAGGCCCGGATAATTAAACAATTCGCCCTTGTCCGACACCACCCCGGTTTGAGCAGAATCTCCCATGCAGCATCCCCCCAGGATATGG
>Ga0180007_10007397_pt1 | contig 10393 bp, 5 predicted proteins | sample MM_PC_MetaG_FD_121122 | JGI IMG/M metagenome (GOLD analysis project Ga0180007, IMG submission 121122) | Groundwater microbial communities from the Aspo Hard Rock Laboratory (HRL) deep subsurface site, Sweden - MM_PC_MetaG | ecosystem: Environmental > Aquatic > Deep subsurface > Groundwater...
AAACCTACGGGGTTATGGTTTATCAGGAACAGGTGATGAATATTGCTGTAGTGCTCGGTGGTTTTAGTATGGCTCAGGCAGATGAGCTTCGTCGGGCAATGTCAAAAAAGGTTCCTGAAAAGATGGAAAAGATGAGCAAGCTATTTGTAGAGGGTGCAGGACATAATGGGCTTTTCCCGGAGATGGCAGCTAAAATATTTGATTTGATGGCTAAGTTTGCTGAATATGGATTCAATAAATCTCATTCTGCTGCCTATGCCATGATAGCCTATCAAACCGCATATCTCAAGGCACATTTTTCAGTAGAATTTATGGCAGCACTGCTTACGGCTGAGCTTGGGAATATAGACAAGATAAGTTTTTATATTGCTGAATGCAAAAGGATGGGCATATCTGTCCTGCCCCCGGATGTCAATCAAAGCGACCTTTCCTTTACCCCAATAGAAAAATCGATCCGATTTGGGTTAAATGGCATAAAAAATGTGGGTGGGATAGCTATTCTTTCTATTCTGAAGGCAAGAGAGAAAGAAAAATTTAAGTCTATATATGATTTTTGCAAACGGGTTGATTCCCGTACCGTAAATAAAAGGGTGATTGAGAGCTTGATTAATTGTGGAGGCTTTGATTCCATAGGGGCAAAACGGGCACAACTTGCTCAGGTGATAGATGATGCCATAAAGGTTGGAAGTCAGAAACCTAATATCGCCATGTCTATGTTTGAGATGTTTGGGAATAATAAGGATATGGAGGATGAATATGAAAAACTTCCCGATATTCCTGAATGGCCTGAAAATGTATTGCTTAAGCTTGAAAAGGAGTTATTGGGCATCTATCTTACCAGTCACCCATTGAATCAATACGAACAAGGCTTTAAGAGATATATTACCTGCACCATCTCACAATTGAAAGAGCATAAGAATGAAGAGATGGTGGTAATTGGGGGACTGATTTCCCAATTAAAAAAAATAATCACCAAAAAAAGTGAAAAGCAGATGGCATTTCTTACCTTAGAGGATATGACTGACAGCATAGAGGTGATATTTTTTCCCAAGGTTTTTGAAGCCGCAGCAGATAAGATTGTCTTAGACGAGATTGTTCTCATCAAGGGTAAATTAGAGGTGGGAGAAGACAAATGCAAGATATTGGCTGAAGAGATAATCGAGCCGTCTCAGGCTGCAACACTTGCCACATCCCTTCATGTAAGGCTAATGGATGATCTTGATAATTCTTGCTTAGATTCATTGAAAGAAACCTTGCTTCAGTTTAAGGGCGTAAAGCCTGTATACATTCATATGCCGGATGAAAATGGAAATGAGGCTGTGATATTAACAGGTCATAACCTTCGTGTTACCCCATCTGAGGAGTTGGTTAGCCGAATTAAGGTCGTAATAGGCAAGGATGAGGTGTGGTTTGGATATAATGGGGTTAGGGAGAAGACATAGTAAAATGGGTCGCGGGGTCAAATTTTCGGTGGTGTCTGCATTAGGCTAAATATTAGTTGCGTTGACAATCAGAAGCAGGGACAAGGGGGTAGCACCCCTGGCACCCTGCAGCTACATCTCTTTTTGTAGCTGCGACCCTTGTGGTCGCTTATTAGCTTATAGATGAGGAATGTTTTCCCTATCCACCAAGAGTTAGCTATTTACAGACACTACATGAAGTTACACCCTTTGTGGTTCTTTATGAGAATTGCTGAAGTTAATTCGTTATCCAATCTCAACCTTCTTGTTCTGTCTCTTTCAGCACATCTTTTATCTGTTGCGTAAGATTTTCTATAGCAATTGGTTTTGGAATGTGGCGACAGGCACCTACTTGAGTTGCTCTTTCAACATCACGAATGTCACACCTAACGCTAAACATAACGACTGGGATTTGTTCGGTGTTTTTTTCTGCCTTTAATCGTTGACAAACCTCAAACCCATCCATGCCTGGCATAAGAACATCAAGCAGAATAATATCCGGGGATAGATCGAACTCAAGTTTTTCAAACATCTCATACCCGCTCAGGGCAGTATGTACCTCAAATCCCTCTAATTGAAGAGCAACCGATAGTACCTTTAATATCCCTGGATCATCATCAACACATAATATCTTTTTCATAATTTCACCCCTTTTTGTTGGTAATTGTTCAATAACCTGTGGATTTTGCAAGCCACGAAGAAAATTTTATTCACCGCAGAGACGCAGAGTTCGCTGAGAATCGTTGAAGAAAAAAGAGCTGTGAGCTTACCTTCCGCAGTTGCAACAAATTAGATTGCCATATCAACGCTATCTTCCTATCTCTCCTCATATCTTCATATCTCCTCAAGGAATTGCCACAAAATATTGAGCAGTTACCGAAAATGGCAGGCACAGTGTTCTGCCCCTGCAATCTGCCGCAACAGGTGCTCTCATTCTGACTCCTGACTCCTGTATTCTGAATTCTGACTACTTGCCTGCATTCCCAATCGCAGCCAAAGCAGCAGTCGCAGTCGGATCTCCGGGAGACAATTCCAACACCTTTCCATATATCTGTCGTGCTTTATCTAATTTTTCCATCTTTTGGTAAGACATTCCCAGACCATAATATGCTGATAGATTATTTGGCTTAAGCTTCAGAGACTTGTTGAATTCAATTATTGCCTTTCGATAGTCCTGCATGGTGCCATATACTGCCCCAAGGTTATATCTTGCATCCCCATCAGACGGATTAATATTTATCATCTCCTGAAAATCAGCTAATGCCTCTGGCATTTTCCCAAGATTCAGGCATGTATTCCCACGATTACTGTAAGCCATGGAATACATCTTTATAGTTTCCAGTCCCCTGCGATCAGTTATCGTCCCATCTTTAATACCTCTCAGATAGCGAAGCCTTGTATTGCATATCTGTGATGCAATTGTCCCCATGGAAGCATCTTTGGGCAGAACCAGATTCAGGATGCCTACAGGAGCCAAGGTGTAACGGCTGGAGATTGACTCTACAAAATAAGAATATACTGGATTAACCAGAGAATTCTGTTGAACAAGTCCAACCAGATTTGTACGGCTGACATCATCCAATCCATCCTGAACAGAAGAGGTAACTGATGCAGCAGATTTGGGAGGAAGGATGAGATAGGGATGATTTCGCTTATTTTCATCTAAATGCCATTTATTTTGCAGCAGGATAAGATTGAACAGGGCTACATCAGTTCGGCGATTTTCAATCCTTTGATGATACCATAATGGGAATAAATCATCATCCCCCTTAGTAATAACTATGGCATTTTTCTTTAATGGGTCCAACATATTTAATCCCATGTCATGAGCTAAGTAATATTTATTCCGGTTGTTCTGAGAATAGTGAAGCAGAAATGGAATAATAAGCAATATCAAAAATATTCCAGGGACAATAATCTTAGGGATAACAGAACAAAACTTAGGTAATGGCTGTTTTTTCTTCTTTTGCTGTTCATCTAAAAGGCTGTACCCTCGTCTCATGATATTAATTAATCCAATGACACCATATCCAATCCATATAGAAATAATCATGTATGAGGGAATATAATAATCTTCAATATTGGGAATAGTATATCGAATGGAATGACAGATGTCAGCGATAATTATAATTGACAGGAAGATGAAAAAGTGCCGATTAGTCATAAAAATAATCATGGCTCCAAAAATACCAATCAAAAGAAAGATGATGGTAAACTGTTTTGGAAAAAACTGCAGATGACTCATAAGATTGGTAAGAAGTGTTTCTGCAGAGAAAAATCCCTTGTATGCTGCGGCACTAATGTGGGCAATAAACGCTGGCAGGGTTTCAGGATCGCCCCAATTTGCTGCAGGATGAGTAATTGCCCGCAAGGGTAGATACAGATACAGAGCAAGCGGGATGAGAAAAATACCAGATGCCTTTAGCAGGGTATTTCTCTTTACCTTCTTAATATCACCCCAATTGGCTGCCAGCAGAAAATAGAGAGCAGCTGGCACAATGAATATGGTCTGAAGATGATGGGTAAAGCTCAGTCCCAGAACAATGGCAAAGGTATATAGTATCCGATTGGTATGATTATGGTTATATCCATACTTGGGATCACGGATTATCTCCTGCCATTTCAGGAGGATAAAGATTAATACAGCCATAAAAAATGCATTGAGGGTATATTTTTCGGCAATAACCGCTTGTTCCCAAAATGTGCTTGTCAAGGCTAAGATTAATCCGGCAACGATTGCCGGGATTGTTTGTGTCGTTGTCTTAACAACAATAAGGTATATTACCAATACTGCCAGTGCAGCAAATACAGCAGACATAATATTTAATCTGTAGGCAATATTTCCCATAGATATAAAGGAAAATAGCTTGCCAAGCAGACAATATAATGGATAACCCGGGGGATGAGGGATGCCAAGGGAATAGATCGCAGTTATCATATCACCACTGTCATGAAATCCTACGGTTGGAGTCAGGGTATGAAGATATAATCCAAGTGTGCATAAAAATAAAAGCAATCCAATGTATAGTTGTTGCGTATTTAATGAAGAAAAGATTGGACGGGTACTCAAGACAAATATAGATGTTTGGGGTCCAAGTGTTTTTCCTTGATTTAACCGCAACTCGGATAGCTTGTTTCGTACATATTGCTCGCTTTGTCCAAGCCGTCTTGCCATATTCGAGATAGACATCTTTTGGTAGTTTTCTCGGATGAATTGTATTTCTCTTTTTGCTTGTTCAGTTTTATTTAACATTTGTCCGCCTTTTGTGAAGCTGTGTAAGAAAGGAGAAAGGGGGAAAGTGGGGAAATGGAGAAAATAGTCAAAAAATTTAAGTTTCTCTCTCCAATTCTCCCTTTTCTCCATTTCTCCTTATCTTACACATTTCACATCTTCCGCAGTCTTTTTTACAGTCTCAACCGAGCGATCAAAGGCTTGCTTTTCCGTATCTGTAAGCCTGATTTCGATTATTCGTTCTACTCCATTTGCCCCAAGAACCACAGGCACGCCAACAAAGTATCCATTAACCCCATACTCAGACTCAAGCAGCACGCAACATGGCAAAATCTTTTTCTTATCAAAGACGATTGTCTCAATCATCTCTATGGCACTCCATGCTGGAGAAACAAAGGCAGAACCCGTACCCATCAAGCCTACTACCTCTGCTCCGGCATTACGAACCCTTTCCTCAATCCTGTCAAGTACATCAGCTGGTAAAAACTCTTCTACTGGAATGCCCGCTATCTGACAACAACTCCTGACAGGTACCATGGTATCCCCATGACCGCCAAGAACCATGGCATTAACGCTTTCCACAGATACCCCTGCTGCCTCAGCCACAAAATACCTGTACCTTGCTGAATCAAGCACACCAGCCATACCAATGAGCCTGTTTTTGGGGATATTCAGTCTCTGAAATAATCGAAACACAATGGCATCCAATGGATTAGCCACAGATATAACGATTGCTTTCGGACAGTAATTAAGGATATTGTCAGCGACCATATCTGTAATCTGTAGGTTTATAGCCAATAACTCTTCTCTGGTAGGTATACTGCCGTCAGCACGAACAGTTCGTGGTACGCCGGCAGTATTTATTACAATTTGGGCATCCCTTATGACCTCATAAGATTTACTGCCCTCAATAGTTATATCTGCATTAATTATTGGAATTCCTTCAGCAATATCAAGGCACTTGCCCCTTGCCACATCAGGAGGCTTTACATCAACTAATCCAATGGATCGGGACAGCCTGCGGCGGGCTATCTCCTGAACAATTACGCCGCCAATATTCCCTCCACCAATAATACCAATCTTGGTTATCATGTTTTCTCCTATAATAATATCACCCCTTCGGGGTTTAGGTGCAGCAATTTCGGTTTTTTTCACGCAAAGAACGCAAAGATTTCACGCAAAGAAACGCAAAGGGAGACTATAAATTATTTACAATAAGGTGGTTGGACTAAAGGTAGGAAAAACATCCACTCCTTTTTGCCTACTGCTTTCTTCCTTCAGCTTTCCTATCTTTAGCCTGAATAACCTGAATAGTTATTTCCAGTCATAAATCTCTGCGACCTTTGCGATTTTTATTACTTTGCGACCTTTGCGTGATATTGTTACTGCATCGTAATCACAAAAATTTTCTGGTAATAATAACCAATGGAGACATGGTCATTATCTTTCTGGCTACATTCGGATGCTGGGCAATAAACTTTAATTCATCTATGGTCAACGGCTTTTGGGTATGAACATTGGCATATCGGACAAGTTCCAATATCTTGTGTGCCTCATTTTCATCCTTAAATTCTATCTCCATCTTTTCATATACATTCCTGAATCCCTTGATCCCGCTGTATTCACCGGCCGTAATCTGTCTGCCTGTTTCAATTGTTTCAGGATCTCCTCGCCCAAGCTCTTCAAAATCATATAATTCATAGTTTCGTCTATCCTTTAGTGCCCCATCTGCATGAATACCGGACTCATGGGCAAAGGCATTTGCCCCTACTCCTACCTGATTGATAGGGATAGGTACCCCAAAGGCGTATGCGGCATATTTGGATACCTTCCATATACTTGATAACTTTATCCGCTCATCAAGGATGTATTTACTATTCTCAAAACCGCTTGAATACTTTAAGGCAAGGATTACACCTGCCATGTCTGCATTGCCTGCCCTCTCTCCCATTCCGTTTATGGTTACATTGATATAGGCATCAACCCCGGCATCAATAGCCCCTTTTGCCCCGGCAACAGAACATGCCACTGCCATACCCAGGTCATTATGAAAATGCATCTCTATGGGAATCTGTACCTCTTTGGCCAATTGATATATCCTTTCATAAGAGGTAAATGGATCCTCATATCCCAAGGTATCACAATATCGTATCCTGTCCGCACCATTCTCCTTGGCAGCCTGAGCAAACTCTATCAAAAATTCCATATCTGTTCTTGATGCATCCTCAGCATTAACACCAATAGTTTTCATACCGCTATCCTTTGCTTTTTTTAATGCACCAACCATTTTATCAATAAGATTGGGTTTGGTGGGATCCTCTTTGGGGCTTCTTACCATGCGATCGCCAAACTTACCCTTAGTCATCTGAACAGATGTAGACATGGAAATATTCAGATGTCTTACATTTGTCTGCTGCAAGGTATAATCAATATCCTCTTTTACCGCCCGACACCAGCCGCTCAGGATCATAGGGCTAATCACCCCCATCTCTGCCAGCTCAACATTTGCATTTAAGTAATTTTCCTCGTGATGAGTCATCGGAAATCCAAACTCGCTCTGATAGATGCCCATCTCATTAAAGTAGAGGTTCAGCATGGTCTTTTGCAGTTTTGCCAATCCCAATCTGGATGTCTGCACCCCATCACGATTGGTCACATCAAGCAGGTATATCTTGTTCTGCTTTTGTTCATCATTCGAAACATTTTTCTTAGTCATTTTCCTGTCTCCTTTTTGTTGATTTGTAAATAGGATACCATACATTATGCTATTATGTCAATATATTTTTTTGACACGATGTTAACCCAAAGTAAAAATGTCCTGTTTTGTGTTAGATGAAGAACCCATTTTTGGTATAAGGCAATTGCAATGAAAAGAGCCTGACAATGGTTGTATCGATGGATTTACACCCTTTGTGGCTCTTTCTCTGTCCTTATTTCAGAAGACATCATGGCATATTTATAGGACATTTTCATTTTGGTAGAATAGGACATTTCTACTTTGGGCTAACATATATTTTTTAACACTAAGAATAATATCACGACCTGTGTAGTCATTCATGCACCATCATCCCTTTCAAAGCCTTCTCATATGGTGCCTCCGCAATCCCTGTTTCTGTAATTATTCCCTTAATCAACTCATGTGGGGTAACATCAAAGGCAGGGTTGTATACCTTGATGTTGTCAGGGGCAGTTTGTCTGCCAAATCCGCATGTTATTTCTTCTTCAGCCCTTTGTTCAATAGGGATCATGGAGCCATCAGAAAGGCTCATGTCTATGGTTGAGGTTGGGGCAGCTACGAAGAAGGGGATATTATGCTTTTCTGCCAGAACAGCAACGCTGTATGTCCCAATCTTATTAGCCACATCTCCGTTGCTTGTGATGCGGTCTGCACCAACTACTACCAGATTTATTCGTCCCTCCCGCATAACTACACCAGCCATATTGTCGCAAATAAGGGTAACATCTACACCCGCTGCCTTGAGTTCCCATGCTGTTAGTCTTGAGCCCTGAAGCAGTGGCCTTGTTTCATCAGCATATACTTGTATTTTTTTCCCTTGTTCAATTGCAGTATATATTACTCCAAGGGCGGTTCCTATCCCCCCGGTTGCAAGTGCACCAGCATTGCAATGGGTCAATATCCCATCCCCATCATTGATAAGGGATGCCCCAAACGCACCGATTCTTTTGCATTTTTCCTTATCATCTTCATGAATAAGACATGCCTCTTTGATGAGTATCTGCCTGAGCTGGTCAATATTCATTCCCTGATGTTGATTGATACACTCTTTCATTCTTTCCAATGCCCAGAACAGGTTTACTGCGGTTGGTCTGGTACTGGCAAGAAGTTTGATGGTTTCATTCAGATTGTCCATCCCAAGGATTACCCCATAAGCAGCGGCAACACCAATAGCCGGAGCACCCCGTACACTCAGCCTTTTAATGGCAGCAGCCACATCATGGGGTGTCTTGCAATCAAGATATGCAATTTCCTCCGGCAATCTGGTCTGGTCAAGTAATCGCAAAAAGTCTCCTGTCCAGATAATGTGTTCAGGTATCATATTTCCTCCTTTATTTTTTGGTTACTACTCACCGTCTCTTTTTTTCACGCAAAGAACGCAAAGATTTCACGCAAAGAATCGCAAAGGATTATGAATTATTTGTAATCCTATAGAATTTCATCTTTCAATTTGTACGATATTTCATTTTCAGTCATAATTCTCTGTGTTCTTTGCGATTTTTCTTTACTTTGCGACCTTTGCGTGATATTGTTACTGCTAAGTAGTTACTATTTTCTGAGCAATCCCTTGTGCTAATTCTGTTATCTGATTATAATCCTCGCCCTCAATCATAACCCGACACTTCATCTCTGTTCCAGAGTATCTGACCACAACCCTGCCTGAATCCTTCAAAATATCTGCCGCATCGCGTATGGCTTTTTGTATTTCCGGCATATTTTCAAGGGGCGGCTTTGCTTTTACCGGTACATTTAATAAAACTTGAGGGAATTTTTTCATCACCTTTCCCAGACTTGAGGCAGGCTGTTTTGTTTCTTTCAGTAGTTTAAGCACCTGAAGAGCGGTCAGCATTCCATCTCCAGAGGTATGATAGTCAGAGAAGATAATATGCCCTGATTGTTCACCGCCAAGAATTGCTCCAGAGGCAATCATTCCTTCTGACACATATCTGTCCCCTACACCTGTTTCCTGTACAGTTATGCCGGCTTCTTTGCAGGCAATATGAAAACCAATATTGCTCATGATAGTAACCACAACCGTATTATTTTTTAACCTGTTGGTCTCTTTCAGGTGTTTTGTGCAAGCCATGATGATAAAATCACCATCAATTACTTGTCCATTTTCATCCACAATAATGACCCTGTCTCCATCCCCATCAAAGCAAAAGCCTATATCAGCCTTTTGCTCTCTTATAACCCCTCCAATCATCTCTGGATATAATGAGCCACAATTAAGGTTGATATTTGTTCCATCTGGTTTATCATACAAGGCAATTACCCTTGCTTCCAAATGGCTGAATAAGGCAGGGGCGATATCAGATGTTGCCCCGTGGGCACAGTCTATAACAATGGACATCCCGCTTAAATCCATATTATCAACGCTACCCTTAAGAAATTTTTGATATTGAGATGAAGCATCTGTAATATCAATCATTCTGCCAAGATATATTCCGGTAGGATGGATGATATTCTCTGCATTTGTTTGCAAAGCCCTCTCAATCTCTTCTTCTGTTTGATCACTTAGCTTGAATCCATCCGGACCAAAAAATTTAATGCCATTATCATCAAAGGGATTGTGAGAGGCAGAGATAACCACGCCTGCATCAGCCTCTAAAACACGAGTAAGATATGAAATCCCAGGCGTAGGAAGCATGCCTACCTTGAGGCAATTTGCTCCAGCTGAAATAATTCCGGAGGATAATGCTGCCTCTAACATATCTGATGATATTCTCGGATCCTTTCCGAGAAGTATGTTGGGACGGTCTTTTCCTCTGCGTAAAATATGTGCTGCAGCCCGTCCAAGCTGAAGTGCTAATTCTGAGGTCATGGGTTCAATATTTGCCTTACCCCTTATTCCATCTGTACCAAAAAGTTTTCGCATAGGAATTCTCCTTTTTATTAGTAGTGTCGTGTCAACCTTAATTTGACGCATAACAATTTGTAGGGACATCTCTGCCATAGAGGCTC
>Ga0180007_10007399_pt1 | contig 10391 bp, 19 predicted proteins | sample MM_PC_MetaG_FD_121122 | JGI IMG/M metagenome (GOLD analysis project Ga0180007, IMG submission 121122) | Groundwater microbial communities from the Aspo Hard Rock Laboratory (HRL) deep subsurface site, Sweden - MM_PC_MetaG | ecosystem: Environmental > Aquatic > Deep subsurface > Groundwater...
GCGTTGCTATTATCAGCCAAAGAACCAAGAGCATGGGCAAGTCCGAGCGCAGTTAAGATAGTAGAATGAGAACTATGGGGACACCATCTGCACGAGACCAGAGCACACCATCACTTAGAGATGGTGGTAACATAAATACAAAAGATATATACCCGACAGAAAGCGCAAGTTTCCCCTGGTCTTTCCCAGTCCATTTCAGTGATATAAAACTAAAGGAATCCGAATCATTTACAGGTAGGGATTTATCTAATGGGTAAGATAACACACGTAGATGCCGCTGATATGACTACTGCTCATAAGGTAAGTGAGACAGAATGGGCAGCTAATACTACTCATTTGGACTCTCAGGGAAATGCTTTAGAGTTATCCCGTAGTGCGTCATTGGTTGTCGCTGCCTCAAATTCTTCGGCAAAAGCAAAGGCTGGTGCTGATACTATATGTGATGGGACAAATGATGAGGTAGAAATAAAGGCTGCCCTTGCCGCTGCTGGTTATGCTGATGTATTATGCTCCAAGGGAACCTATAACATAAATGCTACCATCACCATTACAGGTAGCAGTACCGTTCACCAAAGACTTACATTTGAGTCAGGTTCTACAATAACAAGGGCTAGTGATGTAAACCTCTTTGTTCTAGGATTACGAGCTATACTTGACCTGACAGGTGTTTATGTCATGGCTAGTGGTAGCTACACAAGTAATGCAATTACTATCAATCATGGTTCAGCCCGATTATATGGCGGATATTTAAGAGGCGGGTTAGGGACTGGCACAGGCACAGCAATAAAGCTGGCAAGCGCTGGTGCAGCTGTAATCTATAATACCGTTAGAGACACCGAGATTTACGGCTTTGAATACGGAATCTACCCTACCTCAACTGATACCATGCCAACCTTCGCCAATAGGTTTGAGGCTATCAGAATTACATATACCCACAAGCCAGTATATGAGAGTAAAGGCACTCAATCCATTCACAATAATGTCTATGACATTGTTTACCAGTACCATGACGATTATAGTGCCATCACTGCCATTTATATAGCAGGTAGTTATAATCTAATTTACCTTGCTGAGGCTGACCATGCAGCAAGCACAAATGTTCTTAGGTTTATAGCTGGTGCAGAGTATAACAGGGCTATACTGTATGGCGTTACGACAGAAAATGATTATTTAGACCAGGGAAACTTTAATAGAATTTCCATGTATGATTCCAGAGAGTACCTTTACTATCTCAGAGGTAGTGCAAGTGGAGCTAGGATACAAACTCATAAGGCTTATAGTGCAGCCCTTACACTGCAGGCAGTTAATGCTGCAGGTACATGGGATAATGTAGCCAGTCTTGTATCTGCCGAAGCTGGAGTAGGACAGGCATGGATTGAACTAACTAAGGCTAGAGTAGGTAATGTAGCTGCCCTACCTGGGGCCAGTGTCTATTACAGGAGCCAGATACGAGTTGTGGAAGGAGCAGCAGGAGTAGCCGATACCTTCCACATCTGCATGAAGGCTGCTGATAACACCTATTCCTGGGTACAGATTAAACCATAGAGGAGCAAGTAGAATGAGGCAGGTCAACCTGGCGGGTGTTCAATACAAAATAGTCGGTGATATTACACAAAGACCTATCAATCCCTGGAAGGCTGCTATACGGCAATCTGGTGGGTTGGAATATTCCGACTTCAGTCAGGCCGAGGTGGAGGAATATTATGACTTCAGGAACGGGATTGGATTAAATAGAGGGGTAGGGTCTGAGGCTCGGCTTCAATGGTCTGAGGGGATAGACTTTACCGTTAAGGGGCAGGCAGTTCTAGGCCCACTGGTAACTACTACAGACTATGCAACCTGGGCAGCTAACACAGCCTATGTAGCCCTTGACTTTGTAGTTCCCGTAGCCGCTCATACTGTTTGCTTTGAATGTACCACAGCAGGGACTTCACACGCTACCACAGAGCCTGCATGGGACACTACAGTAGGCAATACCACCAATGACGGGACTGTAGTATGGACTTGCAGGGCTTATCTTTCTACCCTCAAGATAATTGACTTCCAGAGTAAGACTTACTTCTTTCAGAATAGCAGAATCTTGAAGTGGAACACATCTACATCTAAGTTACAGTGTGTTCATAACTCCTTTGCTACACCAATAGATGTAATAGTAATCACCGATGCAACTGACGAGTATCTTGTTGTTACATCGGCTACTGAAGCTATCTATACCACTGACGGCACTACATGGACTTCCCTATTGAGCACGCAAGCTCTTGGAGGTGTTTATACAGAGGTTGATGTAAATAATAAACTAACCGTAACAACACCAAAGGCTCTGGCTGCTGATGCCGATGCCGATGAGGATGTCTACCTATACAAAGATATGGGGGTTGCCTACTTCAACCTCTTGGATATTGACTTTGAAATTTATTGTGCATCCACATCTGAGACTAATGCAAGGGCTGGTATAGCCATCTCTAATACAGTTTCAACTATAAAGGGTTTTGCTACTACAGATATATCTGCAATCTTTCAAAGAGATGCCAGCGAAGGCAGTATTAAACTTCTCAGGGGAGATACTGTAGCAAATGATTCCTACACAGCCAGTGATGATACCATTTACTACTGCACACTGAAACGAGCAGAGGGAAGCGATACGGTAAGGCTGAAGATATACTCCGATTCAGCTAGAACGACTCTGGTAGACACTCTATCGGTTTCAGGCTTTAGCACCACGACATATCGGTATATCTATGGCTTTGTGAATTATAATACTACGACAGCAAACAGGAACTTTGACGGGTATGTGCAGAACCTCAACACTAAGGAAGTATCTGGCTATCTGGCTGATTATACTAATAGACTCTATTGCATAAGCACTGATGGTAATACTGTTAGGTATTCCACATCAGAAGATATAGATGCTAAGTCTGGGGCGTTTGAATTAACAGGTAACTACGGTACGGTCTATGCCCTGTTTGAAGGGAAACTATTATCAGATGGCACTCCTACTTTATATTTCTGTGGAACACAAGGGCTATACACAGTAGATACAACCACTGAACTTGCTTATAAGCAGGAGGTATCTTATCCACCCTTAACCTATTCGGGTCATGCTGGCTTATACTGGAACGCTAACGTGTGGGTGGCTACGGGTTACGGGATACTCAAAGTAGCTTCCAGCACCGCTACCGAGATTGGCCCCAATCAGGATGACGGATTGGATGGTACACATCAAGGCTATATCTGGAACATGATACCCGTTAATAATTGGCTGGTTTACTCTGTTCATGGGTTAGCCAGGGCCAAGAGTTCCATTATGAAACGCAACGCCAGTTACGGAGGTAGTTTGCAGGTCTATACCACCGCAGCAACTACCGACCAGTTAGGTGTTATATATCATTCTAACTCTGAGTTATACACCAATGGGAGGTTATGGTTTGGGGAAGATGGCGACATTAAATACATGATGTTCCCAGACATCACATCAAACCCAAAACACCTTGCGACCTATACCTATGTGGATGATTCAGGGTACGGGTATCTTCCTATATTCCGCAAGCTGGCTAATATCAGCAAGACAGCTTTAGGGATTTCCGCCATTACCAAGAGTTGCGATACTAACGAGTATGTGGCACTGGCCTATGGGATTAACGGGGCAGCAGCTACCACAGCCGCTTTAGGGACATTCAAGAGTTCACCCAGAGCAGCTATTCTTACTTTTGGTAGTGGGTTAGGGACTGAATTTTATACTATCCAGTTTGCAATTAAGCTATTCAGGGGAACAACTACCACCAACAGCCCAGAGTTAGAGAGCCTGATGTTTTACTACCTGCCCACTCCTGCTACTATCAGTGGCTTTACTTTCCGTATTGAGGCAACTGAAGATAACTCAGATGCCATCATAACACAACTTGAGGCGATAAGGGATACCAAAACACTGGTTGCCTTCTACCCCACTGGTGATACGGCTAAAACAGGATACTACGTGAAACTGACCACCATGCCCCTTCGTTTTTGGTCTGAAAATCAGAAGTCACGCCAGGGCTACATACAGGTCGATGTGCAACAAATTTTTAACGGGTGATGTATGGTTAGCAAAGTTTTTGTTGAGATAACTCGGCTTCAAGTTCTCGGATATGCCTTTGGAGAACTTTTGATGCACAAATTCTGTGCGTTCCAGAATACGCCCCAACTACCATTCTTATACCAATGATGCTTAGCACCTTGTGGATACAATTTAAGTTCCACTTTCTTCTTCTCAAAGCACGGGCGACACCATCTAGCAGTAGGAGTCATTGGCTTGCCACATTCAGGGCAAGGGATAGCATTTTTAGCTCGACGCTTAGGCCCTCTCCTTCTCTCTTTCAACTTACGAGAAAGTGGGCGATGGGTAGGACAATATTTCGTATTCCCTCCCCCTTTACCTATTGCTTCAAAGGGGCTATTACAGTATTCACATATTTTGTAACTCATACTTCATTATATCACCCCATTAGGAGATTGTCAAGTGGTTATGCAACTAATTCTTTCAGATATAGAACAACTTGTATATGATTGGCTGACTAAAAGGCAAATACCATTTGAGTCCCAAGTATCGGTAAGAGGAGGGGTATTTAGTTTAGGAGGCGCAAAAATTGATTTTATTCTAATAGAATCCCGCATCTGTCTCAGAATTCAAGGTGAATACTATCATACAGGTGTTACCAAAGAAGGCTCAGATATTATACAGAAGGAGATGCTGAGTGCACTTGGTTATACAGTAGTTGACATCTGGGGCCAAGATTTACTCAACAGGCTGGATGAAACATTGACGAAGGCTCTGCTCGGTGAGGAAATGTTGAAATAAAGGAGGTTCTAATGCCCGCAACCAGTGAAAAACAAAAATCCTTATTCTGCCTGGCTCTTGGGGTGAAGCTAGGCAAAGTCCCTGCAAGTAAAAGCCCGCAAGCGGCTCGGTTAGCGAAAACTATGACGACAAAACAATTAAGTGATTACTGCCGAAGTCCTGTGAAAGGTAAGTGATATGGCTGATGTAACCTTAAAAGAATACATAGAGATTGAGAGGGACGAGATATGACAGACCAAGACAGACTAGACGAACTATTTAAGGATACAAAAGAGGATGCCCCGGTGCCGGTGTCGGTATTCAAGGAATTTATTTATAACCATTTTGCACACCTCAAATGGCAGGTGGCATTAAATACAAAACTTTCCTGGATTATATTGGTAGCCATTATAGGGGCAGTAATAGTCAATATCTTTACAGGAGGATAAATGAAACAAGTCATAATTTCTATCCTGAAAGCAATCCTACTCGCCCTGGGAGATAAGCCCCTAGAAATTGATTGTAGTGGCTTACAGGCTGAGATAGAACTGCTCAAACAGGGCAATGTTGCACTGACATCCGTGATTGATAGCATGACACCCAAACCACCTTATGAACTGCCCAGTCCACGAGCTACATTAAATGAGGATAGCGTCTTTTGTGAAGGCACAGTGTTGCATGTGGTTGGCTTGCTGCCACATATTACCGTGACCAGAGTGGTTGACACGAACAGCATGGACTCAGCAATCGACATCGGCCATCAAATTATTGTCAGCAATAATCAAGAATACATGGACAACCTCGAAGTCGGTGAAGTGATTATCTTTCACCTCAACCTTATTGAGAATGGAGTCCCAGTCCAGAAAGACATCCTCCATGCCATTGACGAGATAGGCGAGGATGAGGAAGGCTGGTATTGCTATACGAAAGGCTGGAATCCTGCCTGTCCTCGCGACCCCTGGAGACTAAGAAAGGGTGACATCACATGGGTATGCCGGGGAGTGATTTGGTAAAAGGAGGAACTATGAAAGCTGTTTTGTGCCCAGTATGTAATGGAAGAGGGCGGACTTGGTTCTATGATAACACAAATACAGATGGAGAGGAATGTCATGCTTGTAGTGGGAAGGGTTATCTATGGAGTCCAGAAGGAACTTATGGGGATTATTCCCCTTATGTAGATAAATGCCCTGCTTGTGGCGGTGATAGAAATTCCCCTTCTGGGACTGGTTGCCCGATGGGAAGTCATTAAGGGAGCTATTGTAGTGTCTGATGCTCTACTGGATGACACAGAGGTTCAACTTCTTATCGGAACCGCAGGCTATCATGGTATGGGACTTGCTGATTAAACTGCAATACCTCATACCCCGCAAGGGGAATGTAAGATACTGGATTGAATGGAGGCAAGATGGAAGCTAAAAAGTGGTATCACAGCAAAACTATCTGGACAAATATCATTGCTATTGCGGTTATTCTTCTGGTCAACTTTGGACTCAATGATATTTCCGTTGAGGTGGCTGCTGCCGAAGGTTCAATTCTCGGCGTGATTAACCTGATACTCCGCATAGTGACTAATCAGGGACTTACTGCCAGATAAATGGAAGATATATTTATAAAGGGCGAACCCATCTACTATGCCCACGTATTAAGCCCTAAGTTCAAGGAACTTATCATCGTTCCAATCTCCGATGTCCACTACGGTAATCCCCTCTTTTCCCCCAAGCACTTTCAACGCACTCTCGACTTTATTTCCTCTAAACCTAATACCTTTTGTATTCTCAATGGCGATTTATGTGAGTCCACCATCAAGACATCTAAGGGCGAGATATTCCGCCAGGTGGGAACTCCACAAGACCAGAGAGATTGGATTATCAAAAAACTCCTGCCTATCAAAGATAGAATCCTCGGTGTCACAATGGGGAACCACGAACTGAGGATATATAATGAAGTCGGCATAGACATCTGCAAGGACATCGCCGCAGCTCTCAAAGCTCCATACCGTCCTGAAGGCTTGTTACTCAAGATTTCCTTTGGTGGCGGTAATAACAGGATGCAGGAACGGCCCTATATCTATTTCGGCTATATGACACATGGCTATGGTGGAGCCAGAACCAAGTCGGCCAAAGCCGTCAAGGTAGAAAGACTAGGCACATGGTTACACGCCGACTTCTATATTATGAGTCACGACCATGTGAGTAACGCCGCTCCTGATGTCTATCTCATGCCCGACCCACACTCACGGGATGAGAAGGACAAAGAGGGTAATCTGACAGGATTCAAGATAGGCTCTGTTATCGCTCACCGGAAGATGCTTATAAAGTCCTCAGCATTTATCAAGTGGGGGGGTTACTCGGAGATGGGTGGCTTCCCGCCGGTAGACCTTGAGAATCCAGTTATCACTTTACACGGAACAGGACATCCAATGGTGAGAGTGGAGATATAGTGCTTATCTATATTGCGTCAGCTTATACCCTCGGGGACACTGTTGAAAATATCCGTAAAGCTTGTCTGGCTGGTGATGAGATTCTAGCCAAAGGACACACACCTTTCGTTCCCCACCTTTCACATCTTTACCATTTCATATCACCCAAACCCTGGGAGACCTGGCTGAAGCTTGATGCCGAGTTCCTTGCCAGGTGCGATGCTTTGTTGAGGCTTGAAGGGATTAGCAAGGGAGCTGACCTTGAAGTTGAGATGGCTAAATACTTGGAGATGCCAATATATTATTCACTGGATGAGATACCACAAGTATAACAAAAATGTTATATCAAACTAACGGCTGCCTTCGGGCAGCCTTCTTTTTTTTATTGGTGAAACGAGTTTTATAAACTGGTGCACAAACCTCTTGAAAACTATTGACAAATGCCCCAAGAGTGGTATAATGAGACTAGATGAGAGGTGCACAATGAAAGAAAAGACAGTAGCAAGGGGCATCAGGATACCTGAAAGTGATATGATTGAAATTCAGGGGAGAATAGCTAAAAAGAAAAAGAAGATGTCTTTCAATCAATGGATAAACTGGGCTGTCAAAAACGGGTTAAGGTCTCATAAGGGGAGGGATACCACAAGCCCCTTAACGTAAATCTAAGCGGCTCAACCCGCTTGTAAGTATCATTCATCAGGTGGATTAAATAAGATAGTCAGAAATAGAAGGTTAGATATGAATAACTGTAGTGGTGATTGTGTGTATGACTATTACGAAAGGGATACTAATTATGGTGAGTGCCTTCACCCCGACTTTGACATGGAGAATCCCGACCACTGCCCAGGTTACTATTCCAAAGAGGATGCGAAAGCAGATGCTAAATGTAAGGATAAATACTAGGAGGTGCTAAAATTATGACAAACTACCCATATTACTGCTTTAAGAGAACAGACCGCAAGGAATACCTGGAGGGTAGATTCTGGAATCAAGGCGGGAAGCAGATTGCGATTGTCGCCATTGTAACCCGAATGGGTGAGTTCAGCGGTTGGGCCGCCTACATCGGCACAGACGCACCAGATTCATACCGAGAGGAAGATACTTGTCTTGCCGCCGCAGACCACGGATGCAAACTCTCAGATAAAGATGCAAGGCATTTCTTTCCCGATATTGAATTGCCATATAGGGACTAACACAAGGATTACTACTCAGGGGTAAGGAAAGGGGCTTGAAATGACCATCGACGAAGCAATTAGAATTTTAGTAGCTACTTCTTATCAAGGAATTGTTGACCACGATAAGGGTTATGTAGACGCTCTCCATCTCGGCATCGAAGCCCTGGAGTGGATTAAAAACTGGCGGGAGACAACCTCTACACGGAGAAGTCTTAGATTACCAGGGGAAACCGAAGGCCCGAAAGGGGAGTGGCTGTGAACCATAAGGGAACTTGGTGCCCCTATGTCCCCGTATTCTGCCAGGAATCGGCAGGGTGCCACTACTGCAACCTGTATCTAAAAATAATTAATGGGGAGGATAAGATGACAAGCGACCTGAAGGATAGACCTCTCAAATGCGGACACTGCGGGCATGTGGGGGATGTCGAAATGAGAACCGAGCATGTCGGCGGGCAAGGCCCCGTCACCCGGCCCTATTGCAAGGATAGAGTAGCCTGCTGGAGTCGGTGGGATAATCAGAACCTTGATAAACACCTGGCGGAATTGAAAGGAGAATAAAGTGATGGAATCAAACGGGTATGAACACCAATTATTTTTAGCTGTTAGAGCACTAGGCGATATTGCACTCAAAGCATATTGGACTGACAGGGAAGATTGCGGAAGCGATATGTCTGACGAGTGCCTTGACTGTCAACATTATCAAGTATGCGCTGCTAACGCTGAATTGCAAAAAGCATTATCAAGCCTAGTAAACTGGAATTGTTGAGCCTTAACCTATATGAAAGGGGAGGAATTATGTTAAACCCATTTGGAGAGGTAAAGAAACAGGTGGATGAACAGGTCAAGCGGGCACATGATATTGGCTTTGATAGAGGCTTTAAGGCGGGTTACGATTATGCCTTTCAACTGGGCTGTGACATCGAGCGCAGCAAGCACGTTGGAGTTATCACCGGCCTCAACCCCAAATTCAAGTCTGTAGAGGAACTTATGGGAGGGAACTGTGAGCAGAGAGATTAAGTTTCGAGCCTGGCATAAAAAGGAAAGAGTTATGCTAAAGCCGAATGATGCCTTCGGCACTACCCGTGATTTAGATTGTGTTATTTATTATGCACAGGGGCAACCAGTTGAACTCATGCAATACACGGGACTCAAGGACATGAACGGAGTTAAGATATACGAGGGGGATATAGTCAACTTGATACCCGATGGCTACATACAGGAATTGGCTACGGTTGAATGGGATGATGACAACGCCTCATATATCTACCGCAGAATATCACCGCTGGAACTTGTTAATGGCGAGGGTATTTTCGTGAAATGGAAGCCAGTTGAAGTCATCGGCAACATCTATTCTAATCCTGAACTTATGGGAGGGAAGTAATGGATAATTCAAAAAAGGATGATTTTGTATCAATCAGTGGAGGCATCCCAGAGGGGATGATACTGCCAAAGGGTAAACTGACAGTCGGAATGAGCGACAAGGTGGAAATCAATCAACTAACTGAGAATAAAGGAGGAACTATGGGAAGCGACAATGTCGTTCTGCACAAGACAGCAGACCCCGTAAAGGTGAAGCTCATAAAAGGACAGAAGGAGTCTTACGGATGGGAAATCTCCATCCAGGGTAACACTATCGGGAATATACTGGCTGAGGTTGGACAGATTGATGAGCAGTTAAGGAAGTCATACCTGTCCAGCCCCACTGAGAGTTAAAGGCAGAAATAAAATTACTCCAATGGCAGATAAAGGAAAGTATAAAACGATGACAAGGGAGGTCAACTAAAATGGGTGAGCAAACGACAGCATTAACATTACCAGACGAGGCACAGTTCCGGCGTGATATCACGGCCATTAACAAATTTCAGCAAGTAGTGCATGCCTGCATGATTAAAGATTCCGATTATGGCGTTATCCCAGGTACTACCAAGCCTACATTGCTGAAGCCTGGCGCCGAGAAGATTGCCAAACTCTTGGGTCTGGCCGA
>Ga0180007_10007400_pt1 | contig 10387 bp, 7 predicted proteins | sample MM_PC_MetaG_FD_121122 | JGI IMG/M metagenome (GOLD analysis project Ga0180007, IMG submission 121122) | Groundwater microbial communities from the Aspo Hard Rock Laboratory (HRL) deep subsurface site, Sweden - MM_PC_MetaG | ecosystem: Environmental > Aquatic > Deep subsurface > Groundwater...
CATTTATCTGGCCTATCTTCCAAGCATCATTTGCTTCGGTAGTTTCCCATTTCATTCTTGTATCATAACCACCGCCAAAAGAAAGATAAAGAGTATCATTAACTCTTATATTATTATATATATCCATAAAAGCACCAAAGCGACTATCACCATCAAAATAAACTGCACCATCAAATTCACTTGTTCCTTCAACAGCCAAGCCTGTAGGTGAATTTCCCCATGTTGGTACTGAACCGTCATGTTGAGTAATCAATCCAGTAACAAAAGTTGGGTGCGGTATCCTTAAAGGATTAACAAAATCAGAACCAGCGATACCATTGGCGGTAATATTAGTCGAATCAATCCATGCGGTAACAGTAGCAACTGTCGGGTCAACTCCAAAATCAACCGTTGCCCCATCTATATCGATAATATCGCCGTCATTCCATTTTATTGTAGAGGTGGTAGCATCGGGAGCAAAACCAGCGATTGTCGGCACACCAGAGGGAAGGCTTAATACAAGAAGAGAATCATCAGAAATGGAATACGCCGACATGGCTAATGCAAGGCTATCAGCCACTACTCTTATTTTACCATCATCTTTATTATCGATAGTTTCCTCATTACTAAGTCTAATTTCCGCAATATTAAAAACATTGTTTGCTGCAAACCCGGTTTCATCATAGAAAGCATCAAAAGCATAATCGAAATTATCTACGCTGTTTGCATCAAAAACTCTGAATGCGGCAACCGCAGTCGTAGACGGATCGCCAGTATCACCAACAAGCATTGCCCCAACCGCTGCGTCAGCTTTTGCTCGAGCATTACCGGCTTCTGCATCTACTTGTCCGATTAATGGCACATCAAGAACATTTGTTAAAGTAGCCAAACTATCAACAAAGCCAGTAAAAAATCCTCCACTCACAACCGCAGGGTTAAGAGTATGACCTGTGACAGAATTGCCTGCGTCTACATTAGCTATTCCAGCAGCGCCAAACATATTTCTAACACTTGCCGTGCCTGAAATATCCACAACACTTTGAGTTCCCCAAAGTTCCGTTCCTGTAGAATAAGGAGATGCGGAAAGACCAGTACCTATTTTCTTATAAGTCCTGAAATCACCAGCCTTTATTCCCTGCCAATTAGTATCGGTAGCGTCAGTGGTGTCAACTACAACGACATTAATAGCTTTATAATTTTCACCGCCGGCTACAGCATTAGACCAAGCATATATTTGATGATTATAGGTTGTGCCAGTATCAGTAGAAAAATTATATGGTGAAGATTGAATACCCTGAATAATTTCGTTATCAAAGGTAGCTCCGCCAGTAGCGCCAGTATGAACTTCCTGATCGCTTGTATTAGTTGTTATATTCCATTCATTATCATTAGAAGCCAAAAAAGCTATTTTAGGTTCACCGCTTGTTATTGTAGCCACAAACATACTGTCATCAGGAATAGAATATTGACTCATACCAACCACCAAACTATCAGTAGTAGCTATCATATCATTAACGCCTATTTTGCCAGACACCCCCAAATCTCCACTAAACAAACCTGCTCCAGTAACGTCAAGAGCAACAGTAGGACTGGACTTATTTATACCAAAATAACCGGTACTAAAATCACCGAATATACCATAAGTAGGATAATAGCCAGTATGAATATATAGTTTATGAGATTCTGTCGTTAAACCCTGACCAGACATATAACCAAGGCCTAGATTACCTCTACCAGTAGTCAAACCACGCAAAGTGCCGTAACCGAGTCCGGTATTGGCGCTTCCTGTCGAATCGGCCTCACCGGAAGATACGCCTACAAAAGTATTGCCTGAAGCTCTGAATCCTGTCGAATCAGTCTCAAGATTAGCTCCTGCGTTCGTACCGGCGAGATAATTATCCATTGTATCAGTGCCGTCTGATAGCACAGTTACCGACAACAGCGCTAAAAGAGATACCAAACTAATTATTTTCTTTTTCATGGGTTTCTCCTTTAATTGCTGGTTTCGTAACCATAATGTGGAATAACGTCGAACGTATAAGTTGCCGAAGCCGCTGACGACCGAATGTCGATAATACGGTTTTCATAATACTGACCGACAAGACAGCCTAAATCATTATCAGCATCGTTATAAATAACAGCGCATCTTTCGTCAGTACCACAAGCAACATCCATAACTTTCGTTGTTCCAAGTTTAGCTGATGTATCGACAAATTTATCCACTACGGCATCAGCGGTAATAGTCGTGGTTGACCCGGAAGCAACAGAAAACCGCATAGCATACCCGACATCGTTAGCATGAGCGTCATCGCACCATACGGCTATACCCTGTAGATTATCGATTAAATCCATACTGAAATCTGTGCCTGTAGCGGCGGCAAGAACAACAGCCGTGCCTGCGGTAATAGTTGTTCCGCTGGCGGTTGTAGTGCATTTGATAATTGCTGGATCAGCGCTTGCATCAAGATAACCAAGAACAACCGCATTTTGCTGCGCATGACGCAATCTGAGCATTGTTCCAGCAGCATTAATAACGGTTTTTTCTGTTCCGGGAGTACCGATAGCGCCTGCGGCTGATACACTTGCAACTCTGCCGTGCACTTTATTTGAATCGCCACTGTCAACATAAGCGACCATGAAATAACCATCTTCCATTACACAGATACTAATATCTGCCGGTGCAGCGGCGTCAAACTCGACAACCGTGCCTACCGTGCCGAACGTTGTACCTGATAACGGACATGCGATAGTGGCAAGATCGTCATCACCATCAGCATACGCTACAATAACACATTCCCTATACGGGTCATAACATATATCGAGTTCATCTTCTGTTATAGCAGCAGCGGTAAGTTCTTTTTCTGTACCCATAGTAATAGTTGTTCCACTAACCGTACCAGCTCTCACGCACAGATAATCACTACCGCCTTCGTCACGATAAGCGACTGCGAAGGTCGTATCATCCACACGGCATAAAGCAACGCTGTCAGTGTCATCGGTATTAATATCAGCAACCGCTCCTACCGTTGGTGTAGTGCCGTCAATAGATATGGCGAACGCCTCATAATCATCGTTGGCTTTTAAATGGGTTGCTACATACAATGTATCCGTGAGTTTAACGATACGGGCTTCCTGAGCGGTTGTCGCATGTATTTCAGTAACAGCAGTCGGGAAATTAACTCCGTCACGTTCGGGATCGGCGCTCTCAAGATATACGCCTTCGCCGTCAAGATTAGCTATTTTATTGCGGTATGCCGTAAGATAATTTGCCGGTATCAATTTCTTCGATGGTATGGTCTCATTAGCCGTTGAAGACGTTGTACCCGTAAAATAGGCATGTTCGATTTTGTCAATTTTTATAGACATTTTCATTTCTCCATTGTCTTGGATAAGTTTATATAGGGGAGAGATAATTTCTCCGACCTCCGACCGTTATCTCTCCTCTAACAATTATTATTTAAGGTTCTTGTTGTATCCGACACTAATATCTTCGAGTTTACCAGTCCATTTACGGTTATGTATAGCGGGTGTCATGAACCATATCCATGCAGCCTGATACCGTGTAGTCTGGGCAACCCAGTCGAGTACCGAGCCTGACCAGTCCATCCAGCCTTGTGGCTGTACTTCGTGTATTTTAATAGCGCGGTTATCGACTAATTTAAGATTATCAGTTGAATACACGTCTTTGAATATATCGAATCCGGCATATTCGATTCCTGGGAATGAAGTGTCAAGCGGTGTTTTGTTGTTATTGATACTAACAAGTTGCACCTGCGCTTTCATCATATCCATGATAGTAAGCCACGTTGCATTACTTGTCAATCCCCAATCAACCTGTCCGCCTTCGGCTTCTATATCATCCACGATATTCATGATGCGTTTATCGGTAATAGCTTCGGCCGTACCCGCTGTCGTACCATAATGAACGTGAGACTTAAATTCAGGATACGTAGTCGTATTTACCGACTCGAAAGTAGTTGCCAGCGTACCGTCATCGATAAGCGCTTCTAATCCGGGATACTCGTATCCTTTAGACCCGGCAACGTACATATAATCACCATCCGCTACTTCATCGAAATCTTCACCGGTCACATCGAGTATTGCTGAAGTTGACGGGAAAGACCCTCTGGTAATACCGGCAATAGTTACACCACCTGCATCACGTATAGTTGCGCCGGTATAAAAATCGACTTTCATGTTTGAGGTAACGAATTTATCGCCATTGACAGCGCTGTCATTATATCCTGATAGTCCGAAAGCGTTATCAACTGTTATAGACGTTCCGCCGGGCGAGCCGTCAACCTGAGCGAGTATAGCGGTGCCAGTACCATTCAGTTTACGGTTTTGATGCTGGCGGAAAGCTCTCGTTTTAACCATGACATCAGCAGATAAAGCGTCAGCCCACGCATATTTATCCGCATCACTGGTCGCCATAGATAACGCTGTCAGGGCTATTGAGAACGAGCTTGAATAAATAGGTATAGATGCCTGTTCGTAAGTTCCTGGCATCGCATCGGCAAGATCATCGCTTTCAGCAAGTGATATTGTCGATCCCATATTATTGAATTGCAGTGGTATCAAAAATGCCCGTCCACCGTAGGCAATTTTGGCAAGTTTCTGTTCTATCGTTGACAATAAAAAAGATTTTTCCGCTGTCAACTGCACAATAGCAGGAGCAAGATCGTCTTTCATTATATCAGTCAACGTTGTAGTTGTTGTTGGAGTATGTGCCATTTAATTATTCACCTTACTTTCTGTTATTATGCCCCGCCACTCAGTCGTCTAAAGATACTGTTCACCAATTTATCCGGCTCTTTTTCAAAGTTTATCGCTTTGGTTGTTCCCTGTCCTCCGGGGGACTCTGTCGTGCCTGCTGGTGTCGCAGTCTTTAGCGTTCCTTCAGGAATACCTGTTTCTTCTTTGACTTTTGTGCCGCGGGATTTTATTTTTGTTACTTCGTCATGATGTGCTTTGACGATACTTTCAATTTCAGCATTTGTCGGATGCCTCTGGTTTTCGGTAAAAAACAGACCAAGTTCCTTGATAACAGCCCTATCATAAGCGTTTGGATATTTTGATTGTAATGTTTTCTTCTGAGTCAATACCCTGTCTTTTTCACTCATGAACGTTGATTCTTCATTTTTGCGCTGTTTGTTTTCAAGTTCTGCAAGTCTGTCACGAAGCATTTTTAATTCAGGATTTGTTTGGAGCGGTTTCGGACGTTCTGATTTAGATACATGGTCATTTTCTTCTTCGTCATCAAATTGATGAAGTTGAGCCTCTGTGCCAATGAATCCCGTGCCGCCTTCTACCAAAGGTGAATACAGCGGATAAAGACGATTGTCGTAAGTATTCAACCACTCTATATCTTTTTTTAAATCTCTCGCTGTTTTTTCACGTTCCTGTTTTGCTTCGTTCATTTTATTAACATAGTCCTGACGCAGGCTCGTTTCCATACTCTTCAGCACTTCCGGCGCTTGAGCGATAGGAATTTCCCTATTGTCGACTATTATTGTTTGAACAGCCTCTTCGATAGACTGTTCAGCCGCCTGTTTTGTTTCTTCTTTAGGCATTGTTTGTTATCCTTTCCCGGTTTCCGGTTTGGCTCGTCCCTTTTGAGTTTCCGCTCCGGCTCGTCCTTCTGGTTTATTTGTTCGAGGTGCTATACCGCTCATCTGGTTAGAGAGTATCTGCGACCTCTGTGTTATTTCTTGATAAAATGTACTAAATATCCGCTTTGCTTCAACATCACCTTCGCGCGACGCTTCTATTATTTTTATAAATTCACTTGAGTTCATGTATTCTGTTAACACTTCGACAAACATCTTTTGGTCTTGCCATGGCAAAATAAGAGGTTTTTTACCTGTCAGTACATTTTCTATTTCTTGATATGCGGTTTCGGTTTTCTGTTTCATTTCATCGAATATGCTGTCAGGAAGCGCAAACTCAAGTAATTTTAGCAATTTGTTTGTATCAGGACGACCAAACTGGTCTGTTATGCCGCCAATTTGGTACATCTGGAGTATATTACGTGTTGTTGCATTTTTACTGCGCATAAACGTATTTGTCATGCGCACTTTTACTTTCCTGGTATTGCCAAGCATCGCTCCTTTGAAATTACGTATTGTCATGCGCTTGTTTTCACCGACAAACTGTATCATGCGTTCTTCTTCGAGTTTTTCTGAAGCTATAAGCAATATCTTTTCTCCAAGACTTTCAAAAGATGACCTCATCATATTGTCTAACGTAGTCAATGGCAGCATATCCTGATCTTGTAGATTCTGAGCATGTATATCTGATCGCACTCCTGAAACGCTTGTGCCCATCGAAGCGCCGTGATAGTTTTGCACGTCGTGCATTTTCATTTCAAGTCTATCTATCATATTGACAATATATTCCGGCATAGAAGGCACTTGCAAAAACTCAGGTTTATAAGGCGGATTATAGCGTATTACTTCCGGTATATCAGATAACGTATTCACGCCTGCCGTATTAGGTATTGCAAGTTTCTGATGACCCATATCGTCGGCATTATCGGTTAGAATCGACCATAAAACATTATAGAGTTTCTGTATCGGTATTTGCCGTTCTATCCATGACCGCGCAAAAAACTCACCGCTCTGTTCTTTGCATTTGAAATGTTCAAAGGGATAATCCAGCATTTTATTATACGGCCATTTTTCACGGCTTAACATAACATTACCGGCTATTACTATAATTATACCGTCAGAATTAATGTTGCTGGGTTTCTGGAAATAGATTATTTCATTAGCTGCCGCCGGTTTTTTAATATTTTCACCACCGTCTTGTATAGTATCGAGATGATAATCCATTTTATGCTCGATTATTTCTTCGGTAACTTCATCGCCATTTTTATAAGTCTGTCTGAAATAATCAAGCGATTGACGCTGGTGCATACCCATCCATTGTTTATCTTTAATCGGTGTAGTATTTATCGGACAGAAAATATTGTGCGGGGGTAATACAGTAATATAAACATCGCCAATAGGGGATTTTTGAATGGCTGGTACGCCTTCATCACTGAGGATTATTTCGCCGGTTTCGGGGTCTTGTAATTCACGTGCTACGAATCTGCTGAAATCCTCTTTATAGTTTACATAGAGAAAAGCATTGCCAAAATCAAGTATATAATTACATATATCGATATACTGAAGAACAAACTGCCATGATTCCCAGTAGTAAATGAGAAGGTCTTTGCCAAGACGTGCAGCGCTTACTGCTTCGGGTTCGGTATTTGACGGTATAACCTCGTACATCGGCTGCGCCGTAACCATATTAGCCGTCATGTGTTCTTTCCAGGGGCCTATAAGATCGACCGTTATCATGCGTTTTTGCCCTGGTTCTTTCAGATCGACTAATCTATCATCTGTACGGTGAAGTCTCGACCACTGATGTCCTCTAGCAAAAGCAGCATTCACAAGCCACTGACGGCGTGTACTTCGTGTTTCTCTCAAGTAATTATCACGCCGGTTATTTATCTCAGCAATGAGTTCGTCATCATCTTCATTACCGGTAAACTGACCACCTTTGAGATAATTATCCTCTTTATCCTTTTTTGTGCTTGACCCAATATACAAGGTCTTTGTAGGTGGTCTGCGTTGAGGCATATTTTATACCGTTACCGGTTCCTTTTCGCCAAATAAATTTATATCTTCATCTGATACTGTGTTCTGAAGCATTACATCACGATATTTTTTTTCAAGTTCACGCTGCTCTTCCTGTTTTTTTAAACTTTCTTTCTCCTGTTTTGTCAATTTCTCATGTTTCATAATAGAATAAGTAGATAAATCATTTTTTATAAATAATGCTTTTTCAAGTTCACGCACTCTTTTATAAAGTACATAAATAATTGTAAAACATGGTATTATACCCATTATAAAACCACCTACTATTTCTATCATCAGTCTACTCCTTAAAAAATACATGGCAAACTAATGTATTCATACTATATATTTATTATAAAGTCAAGAACTTTTTATTTTTAATTTTATTCACAAAAAACCCGTATAACGTTTCCGCTGTACGGGTTTGAAAGGAGGAAAACAATGAAAAAAAGCTTAATAAATAATTAATACAATACTTAACAGTTTGTCAAGTGTTTTTTTTAATTCGCTTATATTTACGAATACCGCTGTCCTAATACAGGGTCGTAATCATTTTCCTGTTGAAATCTTGAGCTTGCTATTGCTTTATCGAGGAATGATTTTACCGGTTTATCAAATGTTATGTCATGATGCCATAAGTCTAAAGCTGTTACAGCCAATTCAAAGGCCTCAAGCGCATGATTATTCTGATTAGCTCTCGGTTTTTCATATTTACCGTACTCATAATTTCTAAGGCAATCAATAATAGCGACACATTTCGGATTAATATCAATTAGATTACGCCTGAAAAGCCAGTTTATTTTATGTATACGTTCCCGTATGCCCGAACCGCCTACTGCTAACGGCAAATTAAAACCTTTTAGCTGAGAATGTCTCACATAACAATCAAGTAATGTTTCCTGTGAGTCGTCTATATTTTTCTGTAAATCATGACCGCAGCGCCATTGATACGGTAGTATCATCTGTAAATTCTGATATTCCTGTGGAAAATAATAAGTAGAGTACAAGCGTCTCATCTCATAATAGAAAGCTCTTAACTTATCATATATTTCATCGATTGTTTCCTCTATAGTCGAACTTTCCAATTCTAATTCATCGAATATATGTATTTTAGGATATTGATTCATTCGTTTCTCAAGCGCAAAAAAACTGACGCCTGTTACATTCATTGCTTTTGCAGGATCAGGTGTACCGGAACCACCGTGATCTAATCCAGCATATACCGGCCATATCGGCGGTGGCATTTTATCTTTTGGTAGTATATGACTGTCACTAAAATCTTCATAAATCTGTCCTTCAAACGAATCCCATGAACTCAATACATCACGTTTATATTCACGTGCCGATTTATCACGTTTTTGGTTTGAAATATAATCGTCAGGTAAATTGGCTATGTTGTCAAATGTTGAAAAAGTAATAAGCTTATAATTAGGATTATACCGGTTTTTTACTATTTCCGAAGATGAATCTTTGTATTTCTCGTTTTTTACAAACTTTTCTTTTATCCAGCCTGCTCTTGGATTACAAACACCGAAAACACACTGGTATTTCAACCATGCCCTTTTTTCCTCTTCCGCTGTCGATATACAGTATACGTTGCCATCGTCATCTACTTCAAACTTGGGGAATATCTGTATTTTTTCATCATTTATCATCTGAAACCGGCGCAGCACTTTATTCCTTATACGATCATAGGCAAGCACTTTAAAAACATCCCAATCGATTTGTTCCATTTGATCCATAGCAACAAACCCGAAATTATAAGACGCTAAGTGCTCGCTGAAATCAAGATGAGTGAACTGTAAAGTCGATTCGTTGACTAATTCTATTTTACCGTCTTTTTTATAATATTTCTTTATCCACGGACTCGACTGTCCACCGGGAAGCGCTGCCCATATTTCCGGTAGCGTTGTCTCCTCAAAACTTTTTAGTGATTTTCTTCCTATACAACCGGTATTGCCTGACATATCACCGTGATACGGCGTGTCTACCATTAATGCTATTGTTCTCCTGACAAGTATAAAAGTCTTACCGCCGCCATATCCGCCTCCTCCACAAAGACACTTTGCTTTTGATTCTATGAACTCACGCTGCGGTGAGTACGGTTCTCCATTATCATCTAATATTACTCGTCCAGACTCATCACGGGCATAATTATATTCAGGCCACATCTGAAACCCGTCACTATCTTCGTATAAATGTCTCATATATTACTCATATGCTCCTATTTCAACAAATTTACCATTTTTATCAAAAGTAAATTGAGTATAAAATGCAATATAACCCCCAACCTTTTTTCCCCCGTATTTACAATAAATAAAATATCCATCATAAACCTGATTATTTATAAGTTTTTGTTCAAACTTTCCCGATTCATATTCAATACCAAATCCATCAAACAACTCTTTTGATTTTTCATAATCAGTTTTCATTATTGTCATCTAATTCCTTCCTTTCTTTTTCAGTATCCTTTTTCTTATCGTATACTGATATGTGCGGTATCTCGCCCTTTTCCATTTCATCCTTTTTAAATCTTACTGCCCCCGTGCCCATTAATATGTCCCTGCATACCCTCGCCTTTACATGCTCGCTTCTTGCACCTGTAGCTAATTTTATAAACTCTTCCGATACGCTGATTAACTTCTCATGCCACGACTTCTCTATTTCCATCTTCTTGTCTAATATCCTCTTCTCCTTCATCTCACGTAAATGATCCTTGTATTCCCTTACTAACGGATCATTCATTATCGTGTGTACTACGTCTATACTACTTATGAAATCAG